>Ga0326728_10001827_pt1 | contig 73398 bp, 58 predicted proteins | sample MB3enrmetagenome_FD_207602 | JGI IMG/M metagenome (GOLD analysis project Ga0326728, IMG submission 207602) | Lab enriched peat soil microbial communities from McLean, Ithaca, NY, United States - MB31MN | ecosystem: Environmental > Terrestrial > Soil > Wetlands > Peat | place: USA: New York...
CCATCAATTCGCCGCTGGTGGCCATCTTCGATTGCGATCATGTGCCGACGCGCAGCTTTTTGCAGATGACCGTAGGCTGGTTCCTGCGCGACCCCAGGCTGGCCGTGTTGCAAACGCCTCACCACTTCTATTCGCCCGATCCTTTTGAGCGCAACCTGGAACAGTTTCGCGTGATTCCCAACGAGGGTGAGCTGTTTTACGGAATCGTCCAGGACGGCGACGATTTCTGGAATGCCTCCTTCTTCTGCGGCTCCTGCGCGGTGCTGCGGCGCGAGGCGGTGGATGACATTGGCGGCATGGCGGTGGAGACCGTGACCGAAGATGCGCACACCTCCCTGCGCATGCAAATGAACGGCTGGAACACGGCCTACATCAACATCCCCCAGGCAGCCGGCTTGGCCACTGAGCGGCTCTCGGCACACGTCGGGCAGCGCATCCGCTGGGCGCGCGGCATGATCCAGATCCTGCGCATCGACAATCCGCTCTTCGCCTCCGGATTAAAGCTTCCTCAAAGGCTCTGCTACTTCAATGCCATGGGCCATTTTCTGTACGCAGTGCCGCGGCTCATCTTTCTCACCGCGCCGTTGATTTATCTGCTGCTGAGCCACACCAATATTCCCGGCTATTGGGCCGCAATTCTGGCCTACGCCTTGCCTCACCTCACGCTTTCCAACGTCACCAACTCGCGCATTCAGGGCGAGCACCGGCATTCCTTCTGGAATGAGATCTACGAAACCGTGCTGTCTCCCTATATCCTGCTGCCCACCATGATGGCGCTTCTCAATCCCAAACTGGGCAAGTTCAACGTCACCGCCAAAGGTGGCGTGGTCAGGCGCACATTCTTCGACTCCACGATCGCGCAGCCGTTTCTCGTTCTCCTGCTCTTCAATATCGCCGGGCTTCTCTTCGCCATTCCGCGTTTCTTCTTTTGGGACCGCGAGCGGCCCGGTACGGTGCTGATGAATGTTTTGTGGTGCTGCTTCAACGTTGTGATTCTGGGCGTTTGCGTTGCGGTGGCGCGCGAGTTGGTGCAGCGCCGCAACACGGTCCGCATCAATGTCGTCACACCGCTTTTCGTCAAGCTGCCCGATGGTAGATCCATCGCAGGCGAAACCATCGACATGTCCAGCGGAGGCACCGGCATCCGTGTTAGTGAAGCCATCGACTGCGCCCTCCAATCGCAGGTGCGCTTGGCTTTTCCGCATCCGGCGGCGGCCATCGACCTGCCCGCTATTGTGGTTTCTTTGGAGGGATCGGTGTTGCGCGTTCGTTTTGAAGATCTATCGATCGCAGAACAGGAAGTTCTCACCGTCGCGCTTTATTCCCGCGCCGATTCCTGGCTCGGCTGGGGCGAGGCGCGCGAGAGCGATAACGTGCTGCGCAGCTTGGGACGCATCTTCCAGATCTCCATGCGCGGCCTGAAGGCGACGTTCCTTAGCATTAGGGGCGACAGAGAAACATCGTCCCGCAAGTCCACTTCGCTTTCCGTCGCGCGGTCGGTAGGAATTCTCTTCCTGGCCGCGGCACTCGCGGCCGGCGCTCCCAAGGCGCAGGCGCAGCAGCAGGGCTCTGCCGGCGCGCTCGAAAGCGGCGCTACCGGCGAAAATCCTCCCGTTCCTTCCGGCCAGTTTCGCGACAAGTTCACCCTTTCCGACGCCGGTTCCCCGCAGATTGAGCTGCATAGCATCGACAGACAGCACAATATCTACTTCACGTTGCCGCAGACGCATGTGGTGCGCAACGCCAGGATTCACGTCTACTACGCTTTTTCTCCCGGCCTCATTCCCCAGATAAGCCATCTCAAGCTCATCATGAACGGAACGCTCTTCGCCACCATCCAGCCCACACCGGGACAGTTCGGCGGCTCTGACGGTCGGAATTTCGATGCCGAGTTCACCATTCCTCCCGAGCTTCTGGTGCACAACAACACCCTTACCATCGAATTCGTCGGTCACTATGTCTTCGTCTGCGAAGATCCGGCAAATACTACGCTTTGGGCGCGCGTTCACCGCAACACCTTTCTCGAAATCGACGGCGATCTACTGCCGATGGCCGACGATCTGAAGCAATTGCCGCAGCCTTTTGTCGATCCGGCAGTCATTCAGCCCCCAAGAGTTTCCGTTATCTTTCCTGCTCCGCCTTCGTTCAAGGCGATTCAGGCTGCCGGCATTGTCACCAGCTACTTCGGCCTTGTCTCCGAGAGCCACCCTGTGCGTTTCCCAGTGCACATCGGAGCCATTCCAACGGGCAACGCCATCGTCATCGCCGAAAATACGGCCAGTCTCCCTGCAGGCTTGAATCTTCCTGCTGTGAGCGGGCCCACCGCGGCCATGCGCACCAACCCCAACGACCCGTACGGAAAAATCCTGATTGTCGCTGGCAGCAATGCGGACGATCTTGTGACCGCGGCTCAGGCCATCGCCTTGCACAGCGACATGCTGAATGGCGCCCAGGTTCCCATCGAAAATCTCAAGCTGCCTAATAAGCAGGTTCCCGATGGCGCACCGCGCTGGGCGCGCACCGACCAGACCATCCCCCTCTGGGATTACACTGCGGCCGAACAGCTCCAGGGCGACGGCACTGCGCCATTGAATGTATATTTCCGTATCCCTCCCGACCTCTACTACACCGCCGGGGGGCCGAATACGACTCTTCACCTGGCCTATCGTTACAACTCCATTCCCATTGGACCCATCTCCAGCATGCAGGTGCGCGTCAACAACGCATTCCTTGGTTCCAACCCGCTCATCCCCGGACAGGAGGCCTCGCGCAAAACCACGCTTGACGTGCCCGTTCCCGTCGTCAACCTGCGTCCCTTTTCCAACACCTTATCGTTCGATTTCACTTTCCAGTTGGTCAAGCAGGAAAAGTGCGAAGACACCACGCCCATCAACATGCAGGGCGCCATCCTCAGCGATTCCTTCCTGGATCTACGCGGCTATCCGCACTGGGCGCCCATGCCCAATCTCGAAATCTTCTCGAACGCCGGTTTTCCGTTCACACGTGTGGCTGACATGAGCGAAACCACGGCCGTGTTGCCGCCCACGCCCACCGAGCAGGAGATTGAGACCTTCGTCACGCTCATGGGCCACTTCAGCCGCCAAACCGGTTTTCCCGGCCTGCGCGTCACCGTGGCCGGCCCCGATGCCCTCCATGATGGCGCCAACACCGATTTCCTCGTCATCGGGGCCAGTGACGACCAGCCCGGCTTCCAGAAGCTTGGGACCCATCTCCCCGTCTCTTTAGGAAGCGGACAGATTCAGGTGCGGGATACGCAGGGCTTTTTCGTCCGCCTCCTCCGCCATGCCTGGTGGAAACTTGAGTCCGATGAGCACAGCGAGTCAGGCGCCCTGGTCGCCGGCGGAACTCCCGACGCCGTGATCGAGGGCATCGAGTCGCCCTACGACAGGGTCGGCAGCCGCAGCATCGTCGCCATTCATCTCAAGGATGGAACCGTCTTAGAGCCCTTCTTGGACACGTTTCTGGCGGTGCAGCAGTCCAGCGACATCTCCGGCAGCGTCTCCGTTCTGCACGGAACGCAATTTCAATCCTTCCGCGTCGGTTCTGAGGTCTATCATGTGGGAGTGCTGCCGTGGTGGGTGCGGTTGAGGTTATGGGCTGCGGAATATCCATGGCTGATTGCGTTAGTAATTGTCATTCTCGCCTTTCTTGTTGCCATCTGGACCCGGCAATGGCTGCGCGCCAGGGCCAGAGCGCGTCTGACGATGCTTGAGGACTAGGCTCGTGACCACATGATTTTGCACCAAAGCTGGGTGCCCCAGGTCCCGATTTTGAGACCTGGGATAGCACAAACCTGAATTACCTCTTTACACTGCGTGAGACCCAGTGCGGTGAGTCGAAAGTACTCCTAACTTTGTCCTGCCTTCCAGCGGAGAACTCGAACTATGGGCCCTTTGACATCCCAGCCAGGGAAGCAATTCCAAGGAAGCGATTCTTGAAGCGTTTATTGCTGATCTCGGCTTTATCCATGTTTTCCGTAGCTGGCGGCTGCAAAGAGAGCCCTTGGCAGCTTTGGAATTCCTACTCGGCGCGTTTCATTGACCCGGAGAGCGGAAGAGTCTTCGATCCCAACGGAGATCAGCACACGACTTCCGAAGGGCAGGCCTATGCCCTGTTCTTTGCTCTGGCCGACAACGATCGCACCACCTTCAACCGTGTCCTCGCCTGGACCGAGGCCAATCTGGCCAGCGCCGATCTCGCAACCCACCTCCCAGCGTGGCTCTGGGGGAAGAACAAAGACAGCCAATGGAAGGTTCTGGACCCCAACTCGGCCTCTGACGCCGATGTCTGGATGGCCTACACGCTCATTGAGGCGGGCCGGCTTTGGAAATCCCCTGGCGATACCAACCTTGGCCGTGCCATGTTGGCGATGATTGCCAAGAACGAGGTTGTCAATCTTCCAGGTTTCGGACCTATGCTCATGCCCGGTCCTGCCGGCTTCCAGCATGAAAATAGCTGGACGCTGAACCCTAGCTACCTGCCGGTGTTTCTTTTCAAGCGGCTTGCGGAAGTGGATCCCGCCGGCCCCTGGGCGCAGATTGCTCTCGGCATTCCCGTCTTGTTAGAGCAGAGTTCCCGTCACGGCTTTGCCATGGACTGGGTCGAATACGTTCCCGGCGATGGTTTCTATCCGGCGCCCAAGCCCTCTGCGGCCGAGCAGAACCCCTCCGATACAGCAGGGCCCGAGGGCAGCTATGATGCTATCCGCGTCTATCTCTGGGCTGGCATGCTCGACCCCGATGACGCCATGCGCTTCCGAATCCTGAATGCCGTTCCGGCCATGCGCGCCTATCTTGCCGATCATGATGCTCCCCCGGAGAAGATCAGTGACCAGGGCCTTCCGGTTGCGCAAGATGGACCTGTAGGATTTTCTGCGGCCGTGTTGCCTTATTTGCGCGTTTTTCCCGAACTTTCCAGGGCCGCTGCCAAGCAGATGATTCGCCTCAGCGCACAAAGAGACGCAACTACAGGATTTTACGGAAAGGACATAGCGTATTACGATCAGAATCTTGCCCTGTTTGCTACTGGATTCCTTGACGCCAGATTCCGGTTTGGTCCGGGGGGCGAATTGAAAGTAGAATGGAAGCGCCGATGAGCGTAGGCTGCGGGGCTTGGAAAGCGAGTTTGATAGTGGCGGGCTGCCTGGTGCTGACGCTGCCGGTAGTTCTCGCCCAAACGAAGTCCGTCGCCAATTCAGCTGAGGCAGCGCGCGCTAGCGTTGAAGCGAAAGCCCGCACCCTCGAGGCCCGCGGACGGCCCGATTTGGCCGCCCAGGAGTGGCAGCAGATACTGCTCTCGGATCCCAACAATGTTGAAGCGCTGGCTGGCTTGGCCAGGGATTACAAGCTGATGGGTTCCTCGGACCTGTCCAATCAGACTCTCGATCGTCTCCGCAAAGTAAGCCCGAACGACCCCAACATCGCCAAGATTGAGGCCATGCCCAGCACACTCGCCGCCAGCGGCCAGCTCCGCCAGGCAGGCGAGTTGGCGCAGCAGGGCAGGGCAGACGACGCCATGCGTATCTACAGGCAGCTCTATGGCGACCATCCGCCCGATGGCGACATCGCTCTGGCCTACTACAAGACTCTTTACGGAACGTCCACAGGCAAAGCCGAGGCTATTGCCGGCATGCGCGCCCTGGCTGAGCGCAACCCTGGCGATCAGCGTTACGCGGTTCAACTGGGCATCATGCTCACCTATGACCAGCGTACCCGCGCTGAAGGTATTCGCATTCTCGAGGCGCATCCCGCCGATCTCGATGCCCAGGCTGGCTTGCGCCAGGCGCTCATGTGGGACTCCGCGAATCCCGCCTCTGCTGCCGAGCTGCGCGAATTTCTCAAGACGCATCCGCAGGATAGTGAGCTCGCCGGCCGTCTGAGGCAGGATGAATTGAAGCTGGCGCAGATGAGCTCCGGCATTGCGCGCACACCCCAAGAGCGCGCGGCCTTTGCGGCCCTCAACGCGCACCGTCTCGACGAAGCCGAGAAGCGCTTTACCGATCTCCTCGAGCGGGAGCCTGGCAATGGCCGCATGGCCGCGGGTTTGGGATTTCTGCGCATGCAGCAAAAGAACTTTGCCGGCGCCATCAGCTATCTTATGCAGGCCGAGCAGAACGGATACAAGGTCAAGACAGTTGAGGCCGCGCTAGCCACCTCTCGCTTCTGGTACACCATGGAAGAGGCTACGCAAGCTTTTGATCGGAACCAGCTCGATGTAGCCGCGACCAAGTTCCGTGCCGCCCTCGACATGAAGCCTCGCAGCCCGGAGGCTCTCAACGGGCTCGCCGGCCTCTACACTAGGCAGCAGCAATACTCTACCGCCGCAGGCGTCTATGAACAGCTCATCCGGGTGCAGCCCGGCTCGCTCGACGGTTGGCGCGGACTGTTCATCGCCTACGCCCGCGACGATCAGTACGCAAAAGCACTTGCCGTCTCGGCGCGCTTTCCCGCGCAGGTCAAGGTTGCGCTCAACGAAGATCCTGACTACCTTCGCACCCTGGCCGGTATCTATCAGGCGCAAAATCGCAACGTCGAAGCCGCGCGCGTCCTCGCCTTGGCTCTCTCGCTGCCTTTCCCCGATAACGGAACCACGCTCCTCGCCGACACAAAGCTGCAATACGCCGGCATTTTGCTTGAGGCCAAGCATTACGACCAGGCAGTCGCGCTCTACGCGCAGGTTCTCATGAGCGATCCCTCCAACGTCCAGGCCTGGATGGGCCTGATCAGCGCCCACCACGAGGCCGGCCAGGATTCAGAGGCCATCGGCGACGTAGAGAAGATGCCCGCGGCTGCCTACGAAACCGCATTGGGCGATCCCGGCTTCCTGTCCTTGCTCGGAGCGATCTATCAGCAAGCTAACCAATTTGAAGTTGCCCAAGGGTTGCTGGAGCGCTCTGAAAAACTCCAGATCGCAGCCGGCGGACAGCCCGGTGTCTCTCTTCAATTGCAGTTGGCTGCCATCTATCTGCTGCGCAACAACACTGACCAGGCCTACGCCGTCTACCGTCAGGTGCTCACCGACCACCCCGACCGCGCCGACGCCTGGAAGGGCCTCATCGACACATTGACCGCCACCAATCGCAACACGCAGGCGCTTGACGAGATCTCCCACATTCCTGCCCCGGTGCGCAAGCAGCTTGACGTCGACATCGACTTCGTCCAGACCGAGGCCAGCCTCTACGCCGCCGCCGGCGATACCGAGCGCGCGGTCCAGTACATGAGCCGCGTGGATGCGTACTATGCCAAGCTCAAGCAGTTGCCGCCAGCCAAAATCGACATCCAGAACGCCTGGCTGCTTTACTCGATCGGCAACGACCGTGCTCTCTATCCCGCGTTGATGCGCCTCGGCGGCCGCACCGACCTCACGGTCGCGCAGCGCGAAATGATTCAGGATATCTGGGCAAACTGGAGCGTGCGCCGCGCAGCAGTGGCCATGGACAACGGCAACGTTCAGCGCGCGGTCGACATTCTCGATGCCGCATCGCAGGCCTTCCCCAACAACTTGACGGTGCGCAAGGCCGTCGCCGGTGGATATGCGCGTGTGGGCCGCGCCAAGGAGGCGGTGACACTCTTCAAGACCGTGCCCATGCAGGATGCGTCCGCGGGCGACTTTGAAGGCGCCATCGGCGCCGCATTGGCTGCCAACGATAAGAACCAGGCAGAGATTTGGTTGCGCCAGGCCCTCGACCGCTTCCCAACCGATCCTGCCGTCCTAACTCTTGCTGCCCGATATGAGCAGGCCCGTGGCGACAACGAACGTGCCGCCGACTACTACCGCGCATCGCTCGCCGCCATGCCCAAAGCCTCGCCCGTCGACAGGCTTGCCCACGCGCTCGTTTACCCCGAGCAGGATACGAAGGCCCATCGCGCCGTCACCGCAGCCGACTTGCAGCGCCTGCTCGATCCCGACTACGACCCCTTCGCCAAGACCACCAAGCTGCCGCCTCTGCCCGCCTACGGACCCGATCCCTACAATGGCGGAGCCCCGGTCGTTCTTCCGCAAACAAAGCCCTCGCAGCCGGGCCCACAAGCGCCCCCATCCGGGTCTAAAGGTCCCAGCTCTCAAAACCAGCCCCTCTCCATGCCCGTTCCAAATGCCGCCGTCGATCGCGGCACAACGGCATACGGCGCACATATCATCCTGGCTTTGTGGCAGCGCTCGCGGCCGGTTTTTCGCGGAGAAAACGCCTTCCTGAGCTTGGGCCTCGGCAGCCCAGCAGCCATCCAGTCAGCAGAACCGTACGGTCAGGTTGAAATCACCCTCAACCCTCCGCATTCGCTCGCTTCCGATGCTTGGAAGGGTCTTGTCTTTTCGCTCATGGCCGGCGATCGCAATGTCGAAGCGCTCGATGAGCTGTCCAAGATTCCCCCCGACGTGCGCCGCCAACTCGAAGCCGACATCGAGTGGGTGCAGGGCATCGCCAGCCTCTACTTTGCCGTCAGCGACACCACGCACGCCACCTACTATCTCAAGCGCGTCGAGAACTTTTACCTTCTGCGCCGCACTCCAGTGCCTGCCAGCCTCGAAGTGCAGCACGCGTGGCTTCTTTACAACATGAGGGACGACGCCGGGCTTTATCCGCTCCTGAGGCGTCTCGATATGCGCCAGGACATGACCCCAACCGAGCGCCAGCAGGTTGAGACTTTGTGGGCCGATTGGGCTGTTCGCCGCGCCGGCCAGGCTATGGACAGCGGTCACCTGCTGCGCGGCGTCGAGATTCTCCAGGCCGCCTCTCAGGACTACCCTGACAACATGATCGTGCGCCGCGCCGTTGCCGGAGCCTATGCCCGCGTCGGCCGATCGCAGGAGGCCCTTACACTCTACAAGACCATCCCCATGGACGACGCCAGTTCCGGCGACTTTCAGGGAGCCATCTGGTCGGCTCTTGCTGCCACTGACATGGCGCAGGCTGAATCTTGGCTTCGCATTGCGTTGGGGCGCTATCACAACGATCCCAATATCCTCGGCCTTGCCGCCCGCTTTGAGCAGGCACGCGGCAACAACGAGCGCGCCAGCGCCTTCTGGCGCGCCGCCATCGCTGCGATGCCGCCGGGCTCATCGATCAAGAGCCTCGACTACGCCCTCGTCTCTCCTTCCGGCTCCTATCGCGCACCCGGCCCCGGCGGCACGCGGCGCCTGCTCGATCCGCGCCTTGACTCGCTGCCTACGGCCGAAAAGCTGGCGCCGTTGCCTTCGTATCAACGGCAATCCTCAGCGCCCTCTCCGGTCGCAACGCAAGGGATGCCGCCGTCTGCTTCGCAAACCCCGATGTCCGCGCCGTCCGACAGCCCCCTGCCGCTCCCTTCCGGTGTCGCTAATCCCGGATATGCACCAACAGGACAGGGAACTCCGCCTGCCAATCCGCCAGTCTATGCACCGCCGGGAGCCAGCCGGAACAATGTTCCCTCCGGCCCCGTTCTGATCGAGCAGAGCGCCAGGCAGCCAACGCAACTGACGGGAAGAGTGAATCTGCCTCCTTCAGAGGAGAATGTCGCATCCGTCGCGCCAGACGAGGCACAGAATCCCCAGCCCCCGCCGCCCAATCCCAGCGCGCAAAGCTCGCCTGAGCCTGCAAACCTGCGAATTTCGTCACAGCCTATGGACGCCACGGCTGCCCAGGCTCAGGTTCAGTTTGCTCAGCAGACCGATAGCCAGCTCACGCAGGGATCTGCCTCGCTCATCCGCGCTGTGCCCAACGCCCCCGTCGCCCCGCTGCCCGCTGTGCAATCTGCTCCAACTTCCAGCCAGGGCGTCTACAACGTAGCGCAATACACGCCTTCCGCTCAGGAGGCCGCCACCGGCGCTTATTCCGCGCCCAAACAGCAAGCCTGTCCGCAGCAACCGTGCCCGCAGCCGCCCGCTGCCACATCGGCAAAGCCCCAGGCCGGCTCAACCGCAACCAGGCACAAGCGGAAGAAGAAGAACCAGCAGGCTACGCAGACCCTCGGCAACGCGCCCACCACAAATAATCCTCCGCCCGAAGGCGCCATTCCGTCCGGTGAGGGAACCACGCCGGTCCAGGCCCAGCCGCCAATGGAAACGCAGGAAGAAAACCCCGCGCCGACCACCACCGGTACGGGACTCACAGATCAGGAACTCGAGCAGCGCAATCTGCCTCCGCTGCGCGGGCCTTGGGTGCGCGTCCAGCGTGAAGGCCATCCGTTGAGTCCCCGCGACGAGGCGGAGATGCAGTTGCGCGCTATCGAGAGCGGCTACAGCGGCTGGCTCGGCGGCACCAGCCTTCTCAACTATCGCACCGGCGATCCCGGTTACAGTCAGTTAGCCGCCGTCGAGGCGCCGTTTGAGGCTTCGGCCCCGATGGGCTATCACGCGCGCATCACCGTGGTTGCCCAGCCTGTTTTCCTTGACTCGGGCCAGGCCACGGGCAACGCCACCATCAACGTTCAGGAGTCCACCATCAGCGGCTCCTGCCTGGTGACCATCCAGGAGCCAATCGGTACCTACGTCGGCAGCCCCAGTTCGACGGGTCCGTGCAGCGGGAACTCGCCTGTAACGCCGCCTGCGCAGCAAAACGCCGAGGGCCTCGGCGGCGAACTGCAGCTCGCCTTTCCGCACCTCGCCCTCGCCGCAGGCTACACGCCAGAGAACTTTCTCGTCGCCAACGTGACGGGGCGCATGATGTGGAAGCCGGGCAACGGGCCCTTCACCTTCAGCTTCACGCGCGACTCCATCAAGGACTCGCAGCTCTCCTATGCCGGTCTCCGCGATCCTGCAGGCAACACCCTGGGCAGCGAAGGACAAATCTGGGGTGGCGTGGTTTACGACCAGGGTCAGATTCAGATTGCGCACAGCGACGCGCAATCGGGATTCTATTTCAGCGCGGGCGGCCAGTACATCACCGGCTACCACGTCGAAAACAACAGCCGCGTCGATGGCAACGGAGGCGCCTATTGGCGCGTCTACACCGCGCCGGAGTACGGCACCCTGAGCGTCGGCGCCAACTTCTTCGCCATGCACTATCAGAACAACGAAAACGCCTTCACACACGGCATGGGCGGCTATTTCAGTCCGCAGGGCTACTTCCTGGCCAACATGCCCTTCACCTGGTCCGGCCACTATATCAATCGCTGGCACTACAACATCATGGGCGCGGTCGGCGTACAGGCCTTTCAGGAAGATTCCGCGCCGCTCTGGCCTCTGGCCGTCGACAAGCCGCTCGAGATCGCGCAGAACAACCCCAAGCTTCCCAATGTCACCACGGTGAGCGGCAACTACGATCTCCGCAGCCAGGTGGCCTATCAGTTCAGCCCCCACTGGTTCCTGGGCGGCTACGTTGCGGCCAACAACTCCCGCGACTATACCTCTACCTCGGTTGGCTTCTTTGTCCGCTTCATGTTCCGCGAACAGCCCTCGACGGCGACCAACCCCACCGGCCTCTTCCCATGGGACGGCATCCGCCCCTTCACCGTGCCGTAACAGCAGAATTTCAATGATGGGTTGATCGGTCACCTGGAAGACTTGACCGTCGACGTCTACGCCAAAGAGGAAAAGGCCAAAGTGCGTATCTCTTGCGAGTAGCCTTAACCCAGATTTCCATTTTGAACGGCGATTGTCTGGCGGCCAAGCTGTGTCCCGTCAACGTGCACAGCGTCGAGGGCTGGGAAGACCTTCTGCTGCCCGAGATTGAGCGGCAACAGAAACTGGGCAAGGAAGTGGTGTTTCGCGCCGATGCTGCCTTCGCCAAGCCAGAGATTTGCGATGCGATGGAAAGCCGGGGCGTGAAGTACGCCATCCGCATCTCGGCCAACGAGAACCTGGAACGGGATGTGGCGGAACTGCTTCCGCTGCCAGCCGGATAGGCTCGGCAGGAAGGCGAAACCAATCTGGACGACGGAGGGGAGTTGAGGGAGGGGTGTCTGAGAAATCGCTTCGAAATAGGGCAAATCATGGCCTTTTGGTTCTGGCAAAGGCTCTGCCGGGCGTGTCCGGTTCTTTGGCTCTGGAACTAACGCAGAAAAGGATCGCAGCTACTGCAACTGGCGGTATACTGTCGTCGCCGGGGTAGCAAAAAGGAAATTCGGGATTGACCCATTCCTTGTGTTCTGAGGCTTATAATCATTCGTCAACAGAAAGGACAAATCGATGAAGACCAAATTCGCCATCGTCCTAGGGCTCTATTTAGTAGTAGCCCTTCCCCTTCTTGCGCAGAAAAAAGAAGATGAGCGTTTAGCAAATTCCGCCACGGTTATGAAGGAGATACTCCAGGGAGACAAAGGCCTCCCGGCGAGTGTACTCAACCAGGCCATGTGCGTCCTTGTCTTCCCGAGCGTCAAGAAAGTTGCAATTGGTATCGGCGGCAGCTACGGGCGCGGCGTGCTCGTGTGCCGAAAGGGCGCCAAGATGAGTGGAGCCTGGGGCGCGCCGGTGATGTATGCGCTGGATCAGGGCAGCCTTGGTATCCAGCTCGGTTCCACAGCGACTGATTTTGTGCTGGTGGTGATGCACAGCAAGGGTGTCGATGCGATTCTGAGCGGCAAGATAAAACTCGGCGCCGATGCAGCGGCGGCCGCTGGCCCGACGGGCGCACAAGCGACCGGTTACAATGCTGCGGATATGAGCTCATCGGACGTTCTGACCTATTCTCGGTCCAAGGGACTCTTTGCCGGCGTGTCCCTTGAAGGTGCGTCGATGAGCGTGGACAATGACGCCAATATGAAGCTGTATGGCAAGGAGGTGGGCGCCAAAGAGATTGTGACCGGTGCCCAGCCGGTTGTGCCAACAGCCGAACCGCTGGTAAGTGTGCTCGACGCGACGTCGCCAACTCGCAAGTAAGTTGAGCCGTATTAGCTAAACGACGCGTATCTGCTTTTGTTTACAGAACGCTTTGCATAAGCGAGTGGGATCGTGTGCCCCGAGACCCGCCTACGTACACCCCGATAATTGTCAGGGAGATGAGATATCCGCACGTTGCGGTCCAGAAACAGGGTTATGGGCTTAAACTTTACGTACCGGCTTCTGCATCGGCACTACCTGCACAGTCACGTCTCGCACCTCCGAGAGAAACCGGTTGAGTACCGACCCGCGCAATAGAATGTCCCAACGCGACCGCACCGACTGCCCGAAGACCACGTGCGATATGTTTTCCTGCTGCGCAAACCGGATCAGCGCATCGGAGACGTTGCGGTCGGTAAGCGAAACCACCTGCGCGCCCAGGTCCCGCGCCATGCGCATCGTCTCCTCCAGCCGGTGATACGCTTCGGGGTCGCCGTGTCCTTTGTCGTCGGGCCGTCTGACGTAAACGGCGTACCAGTTCGTGGCCAGGCGGCCGGCAATGCGCGCACCCACCCTCAGCAGACGTTCCGAGCCCGGCCTTGTGCTCAGGCACACCATCACTTTCTCGGGAATCGGCGCTTGCTCCAGCCCCTGCGTGCGCCGGTACTCGGCGGCGCGGTTGCTCACCTGTTCCGCCGTGGTGCGCAACGAAAGCTCGCGCAGCATGTTCAGGTTGCCCTTGCGGAAGAAGTTGGCCAGCGCCTGCTCCACCTTCTCCGGCGCATAGATCTTCCCCGCTCGCAGGCGATTGCGCAGCTCGTCCACGGTGATGTCGATATTGACCACCTCGTCGGCGCGCTTGAAGAAGCTGTCGGGAACCGTCTCGCGGATGGTGGTGTTCGCGGAGCGGTTGACGGCGTCATTGAGTGTTTCCAGATGTTGAATATTTACCGCCGTCATCACGTTGATGCCCGCGTCCAGCAACTCCAGCACGTCTTCATACCGCTTCCGGTTCTTGCTGCCCGGAACGTTGGTGTGGGCCAGTTCGTCAACTAGAACGGTCTGCGGATGGCGGGCCAGGATCGCATCCACGTCCATCTCTTTCAGGTTCACCCCGCGATAGGGAATCACCTTCAGCGGCACGATCTCGAGGTCCCGGATGCGGGCTTCGGTTTCCTTGCGCCCGTGCGTATCCACGAGGCCGATCACCACATCCACGCCCTGCTGATGTTTCATCAGGTAGGCGTCGTTCAGCATGTCGTACGTCTTGCCCACTCCGGGCGCCGCGCCAATGTAGATGCGCAGCTTTGCAGGTTCCTGAGTCTTTTCGAGCTGAAGTTCGGCCATCGCTCAGCCCACCTCGACAGGATGTTGGGCTTCCTGCGCAACGGCCACTGGGAGGGTAAATCGAAACGTCGATCCGTGGCCCAGCCGGCTTTCCACGGCGATCTGGCCCCCCAGCGATTCCACCAGCCGCCTGGCCAGCGCCAGGCCCAGCCCTGAGCCCTGTTCTGAGAATGTATTAAACCGGTCGAAGATCGTGCTCAGCCGCTCCGCCTCGATGCCGCGGCCAGTGTCGCGCACGCTGAACTGGACAAAATTCTTGATCTCTTCGGCGGCCAGAAGAATTTCGCCCTCGTCCGGTGTGTAGCGGATCGCATTCGACAGCAGGTTGTCGAGAATGGACTGCAGCGCGCGACGGTCGGCCAGCACCGTGGCCAGGTCCGCGTAAGCGCTCACCTCCAGCCGGATGTGTTTCTTCGCAGCCTCGTCGCTGTGACGGTTGCGTGCTTGGTTCAAGGCTTGCAGCGGCCGCAGCCGTTCCAGTTTCAGCTCACGCTTGCCGGAATCCAGCTCCGCCACTCCGATCAGGTCGCTCATCAGGTCGTCCAGCTTCTCGGCTTCTTTGCTGGCTGAAGCCACGAGTTCGGTCTGCAGCGCGGTCATCTCTCCGCCAAAGCCCTGGGCCAGCGTATACAGCCCACGCCGCAACTGGAGCAGCGGGTCGCGTAGTTTGCGGCTCGCCACTGCGATGAACTGCGTTTTGAAGCGGTCGGTATCTTGCAGGCTGGTCACATCCTCGAGTGTTGTCACAGCGCCCAGCAGCCGTCCCTCTGAGTCGCGCATGGGCATTGTGCGCAGGCGATAGCTGCGCTCCTGCTTGCCGATCCGCATCGGCAGCATCGACGCTTCGCCTTCGGCCGCCACCGCCTTTTGCATTGATACGGCGTCCCGGATCGCGCCCAGAATCTTGTCTCCGCCGGGAGTGTTCGTCAGGGCCATTCGGTCGCCCGCGGCTTCGCCCAGCAGTTCCTCCGCCGCCTGATTCACCTTCAGCACGTGCCCCTTGCCGTCGGTCACGATGATGGGCTCGAAAATGGACTGAAGCACCGCGTCGGAGAGCTGAAACTCCATTTGCCGCCGGCCGGCCTCCGTGTCGCGCAGCTCCCGTAGCCGCACTGCAATCCGGCTCAACTCGCCGGCGATCACGCCAAAACTGTCGCGGCTGCTCCATTCCACGCGGTGCTCCAGGTTGCCCTGGGCAATGCGCTGCGCGTCGCGCGCCAGCATGTGAATGGGTCGCAGCACAAAGAACAGCGTTGCCGCGGCAACCACGACCACTGCCGCGATCACCGCGTAGGCCAGGTGAAGTTGTCCGGCCGCGGCCAGCGCCTTGTGCGTGGCGACCACAAGCCCCACGGTCAGGCAGACGAGGAACACACAGCCGAGAATCAGTCGCTGGGTAAGGTTAAGCATGGTCGGTGTCCGCGCCGCCACAGCGGAACCAGAGTTGATTTATCCCGGTAACACATCAGCCAAATGGCTTTTTCCTCAAGAAAAAGCCACTTTTTACAACTTAACGCAAAGACACGCATACTCTGGTTCCGCTCTAAAGGTTGACTCACCCATTCTCGCGGATGTGGCCGCTCCCTGCAATGCCACTTCGGTTAGCTTTTCAGTCGTAAGCCTCAAGCGCGATGCCATTTTTCGAGATCTGCGAGCTAACCGCTCTAGCAAAACCAGAGATGCTGTAACCCGAAGGCGCTGCACTTAAGTCGCCGCGACCCCAAGGAGCGGCGACCTTCAAAAAAGCTGAATAGGGCACACCTTCTCTGGTTTTGCCGTAGAAGCTAGGAGCTGGAAGCAGTTCTTACGGAATCTGGCAAGCGGCCAGCGCTTGGTTATGCCAGCGGCAGGCAAGGCCCCCCGGCTGCGGGTAGGAGACCAGCACCCAATTCACGCCAAACTCCGCCTTAAGCTGTTCAAAGTCGGCGAGCTTGAAGTTACGCCAGCCTTCTTCGGCCGCTACCTGGCTCGCCCACACCGGCCCCAGCTCTGGCACCTGTGTCACCATCGCAGTATCTTTCACCGCATCGGCCAGATGGCTCCGCTCCGCCAGCGCGCCGAAGCTGTGGAAATCCTCGCCGGGCGCCTCCAGGTAATGCGGGTCGAGCGCGAAGTACGCGTTCACCGGCGTATGGGTCCGAATCCAGGCAAATGCCTGCAGCCAGGGATTCGCCGGCTGCCTTCCCGGCAGCTCCAGATGTTCGACGCCGCTGAACTCCATTCGCTGCCACACAAACATGCCGCCGTTGACGGCCAGCAAAAGCACCGCCCAGCGCCACACGCTCTTCTTCAGCACCAATCCACCCAGTAGCGCGCCCGCCATCATCATGAGGAAGAAGTATTCAATGTGCAGGTAGCGCATCGGCTGCAGGGGCATCAACCGCGCCAGCGAGGAAGGCCAGAGCAAGACCATGATCAGCGCCTGCTGAAAGACGCCATAGAAAAACACGGCCGCGGCGAATCGCGCAAGCCGTGTCTCGCCGCGTTTTTGCGCGACACGCCAAAGCAACGCGAAGAGAACCAGCGGCGCGAGTGCTCCCAACCATTCATACCAGGTCCATTTGTAGAGGTAGAAATACGTCCGCGTATCCAGGGCCTTGCGCCAGGTGGGATCGCTCGGTTCGAAGAGCCATCCCAGCGGCAGCAGTGCAACCGTTGAGCTCCGCAACGCTCGCAGGCGTATAGGCAGGAACTCCAGCAACGCCAGGGTGAGAAAGAGGCAGAACGAGATTCCCATGACGGCCATGATGGGATGCATGAGAAACGCCAACAGGAGCAGCGGCGCCGCTTGCCAGCGCTTTCCCTCTAGAATCCGCCAAACTGCAACCAGAATGATGGCTGTGGCCAGATTGCGCGGGTGCAGATGCTGGTCGGCCATGTAGAGCGCAGTCCCTGAGACGGGCAGCGTAAACATCGCTGCCACCATGGCCACCCCTGCCCATCGCGCGCTCTCCTTGCGAAACAGCAGGTTCAGGATCTTCTTCACTGCCCACAGAATCAAAAACAGCGCGACCAGTTGCCAGAGCAGCTCGGCCCACTCCAAGGGCATTCCAGTCCAGCGAACAAAATGCGCCATCCAGCCGTCAAACACGGTGGCCTGCATCTCCAGCCGGAAAAAACTTGCGTTGTACGGGAAAAGTGCGGGATTCAAGTCCGCCTTTACGGCGGACAAATAAACTCCGTCATCTTCCAGGCCGGGGTGGTAGCCCATCACCAAGAATCCCAGCACCGTAAAGAGCAACACACCCAGAAGCTCAAGAGAAATGCGCTTGCGCTTCAGCCGAAAATCCCCAATCGCTTCCATTTGAGGTGCTAAGCAATACGTCACATTGAATAGAATATCGCACCAAAACGGGGAGGCGCGCAGGGGATCACCTACAGTGCCGGCAACAGCATGCGCAGCAGCAGAAACCCACCCACGCCCGCAAAAAACACCAGCGCCATGCGGATGCCCGGCTCTCGATTCACTTCAGGTACAAGATCGGTGGCGGCCACGTACAGCGCGACTCCTGCTGAAACCGGCAATCCAAAAGGCACCCAACTTGGCACGAGTTGGATCACCAGCACGCCCACCAGCGTGGCGCAGGCCAGCACGACCGCGGACCAAAAGGCCGCCGACCGGCTCCGCCCGCTCGCCATCATCACGCTCGCCATGGTGAATCCCTCCGGCGCCTTGTGCAGCAGAATGGCCAGAAAAATCAGCCACCCGAGCCAGTTGGAAATCGCAAAACCCGACCCGATCGCCACGCCGTCAAAGAGTGCATGAACGCTCAAGCCGCCCAGCACCGAGTAACCGGTGCGCTCGGAGACGAATTCGCCCGCGTGCGTCTCCTCACCGAAGTGAAAGTGCGCGTTGATCGTATGTTCCAGCAGATGCACGGCGCAGTAGCCGGCCATGATGAGCACGGGCCCCAGCTTCGGGCTCATGCGCAGGCTCTCGGGCGTCATCTCCAGCAGCGCAGTGGCCATGAGGAAGCCGGCTCCCAGCGCGACAAAGTAACGCAGGTAGCGCTCCACTCCGCGCGCGCGCACTAACACAAATCCGCCAGCCACATCGGCCAATGCGGCCACCGCACCCAGAATGAGAGAAAGTTTGAGCACCACTCAGTAGAACACAGCGGCAAGGGCAGGGAAGCTGCTGCAGGAAGCGCCTCAGTTCAGCTCCGATACCGGATCGCTTTAGAGGCAACTCCGTTGGTTCTTCTGAGGAATCCTGCTAACCTCCACTACCAGAAAGAATGAGACGCCATTGGTGCGTGCATGTTCGATGCAGTCGGCCCTATAACAATTCGAATCGCCCTGGCGAGCGATTCGGCAGTAATTGCGGCGTTGCATGCGGCAAGCTGGAAAAGCGCATATAAAGGAATCCTTTCCGATGCGTATCTCGATGGCGATAATGCGTCAGAGCGAATGGCCCTTTGGGACCAGCGGCTCTATATTCCTAAGGCCGGTCAGTACGTCGCCGTCGCTGAGGACGGGCCACAGATCGTTGGCTTTGCATGCGCGTATGGTGACGAAGATCAGAGATGGGGGACTTGGCTCGATAACCTGCATATTTCGCCCGCTCGAACCCGACAGGGCATCGGCAGAAAACTGATGGCACATCTCGCGCTCTGGTGTTCCGAAACATGCTCAAGCAAGGGATTGTTTCTCTGGGTATTCGAGCGAAACCTACCAGCCAGACGCTTCTATGAGCGGCTGGGCGGGATGGCTGTCGAGGAAACGACTTGGACTGCCCCAGATGGCACGGTCGTGCCCGACCTTCGCTATGCGTGGAAGGATATAAACCTGTTAACGCCTGATATTGACTAGCAACAAGAGATAGGCAGGCTCCTCGATCAGAACTGCGTCAAGCTGACTCACCCGCTGTGCCTTATGTGCACCACATCGCCGTCCTGCACCACGTACTCCTTGCCTTCCAGGCGCAGCGTCCCTTTGGCCCGCGCCGCCGCCTCCGATCCGGCGGCCAACAGATTGTCCCATCGGATGGTTTCGGCGCGTATGAAATGATGCTCCAGGTCCGTGTGGATCGCTCCCGCTGCCTGCGGCGCCTTTGAGCCTACTGGCACCGTCCACGCGCGGCACTCGTCCTCGCCCGCTGTAAAAAAGCTGATCAATCCCAGCAGCTCATAGCTCTTACGGATCAGCCGTACCAGGCCGCTCTCCTTCAGGCCGTAGCTTTCAAGGAAATCCGCCGCCTCTTGGTCGTCCATCTCCGCCAGCTCCGCCTCCACCTTGCCGCAGATGGCCGTTGCCGCTGCATTGGGCCGCTGCGCGATCTCGTCCAGTTTGAACCGGCCCACTGCAGCCTCAAGGTCGACGCCTAGAGTCGCGCTCTCGCTCACGTTAAGTACATATAGAATGGGCTTTTGCGACAGAAACATAAAGCCCTTAATTATCTTTTTCTCTTCCGGCGTCATCTCCAGTTCGCGCAGCGGAATCTCACCCTCCAGCAACTCCTTTGACCTGAGCAGCAGCGCGTGTTCCCGCTCCAATTCGCCGGTGCGCTGCTTCTTCAAGTCCTTCTCCACGCGCTCCAGCCGCTTCTCCACCTGCGTCAGGTCGCTCACCATCAGGTCGAATTCGACGCTCTTCGCGTCGCGCTTGGGATCGATCGGCCCGTCATGCGCAATCGCCTCGTCCTCGAAGGCCCGCAGCACATGGATCAGCGCGTCCACGTTGCGCAGGGTGGTCAGGAACGCGGTCTCTTTCAGCGCTTCCTGCCCGATGGCCGCCACATCCACATATTCCACAGCGGCGTAGGTTGTCTTCTTTGGTGAGTAGAGCGCCGACAGCTTGTCCAGGCGCTCGTCGGGCACGCGCGCCACGCCAATATGCGCCTCGCGCGGATTCGAGTGCCCATGCTCCTCGATCTTGGCTTTAGTCAGAATTTTGAATAGCGAAGTCTTGCCCACCTGTGGCAGGCCGATAATGCCGGTTTTCATGATCGTTCCATCGTGGCCCTTGTAAAGAAATGAGCAACCATCCGGGCCTCTACGATGATACAAGAACAGAGATCAGGGGTCAGAGATCAGGATCAGTTATCGAACTGAAGGCTTTGGCCGTCAAGGCCGCGCCGCTTCCGCCCCCGCCACCAGCACCACCGTCGCCAGCCCCAGCAGCAGAATCGCCTCCTCAACAAACTCGCTGCGGTTGTGCAGCCTGTTAAAGTGCGCCGTTGTGGGGTTCGCTTGGTCGAAAGTATCGATTGCGCCTCCTGCCGCGATGCGGTCGCGCTCCATGGCTGGAATAATGCCGTATTGCGAATAGACTGTGCACGCCATCATCAGCACCACAAGCACCATGGGCGCCAGCACTGCGCGCGGCTTGTAGATGCCCCAGGCCGGCGCCAGCGCCAGCACCGCCAGAGCCACCATCCCGGAAACCAACCCCATTCCATGCAGGATGCGGATCAACTGGCCAACAATCGTGCCTGCGGTATGCGTGTCGGGCCTCGATGTGTTGAACGTGACGGCGGCAACAATGGGGAAGAAAATCTCCGCGCCCAGCCAGACAATGAGCGCAAGAGCAAGCAGCGTGCGAAGAAGGGTCTTCATGGAGAAAGGATACAAGAACAGAGACCAGGCAGCGGGGGTCAGGGATCAGCGAATCGCCGCCGCGCGGCAAGCTGCTCACCTCTGAAACCTGACCCCTGATCTCTAGCTTTTCTTCAACGCCCGCTTCAGCACCGTCTCCAATGCAGCTTTCTGCTCGGCATATTCACCAGGCGCCAACGTGCCGGCGATCTTGTCGCTCTCCAGCGCGAACAACTCTTCCTTGAGCGCGTTTAACAGGGTAGAGTTCTTCGTTCCCGTCGCAGCAGACGGCGCATAATCCTTCGCAGCAGCTACCGCGCCCCCACCTGCCGGGGCTACAACACCTGCCGTCGCCGGCTTGCGCAGCAAAAATGCCGCCGCGGCCGCCAGCAGCAAAGCCAGACCACCAAGAATCCACCACTTGTACCTCGACAGCGGGTCAGGCGTATTGATGGGCACGCCGATGCCGCCGCCTGGCCGATTGCCTGTCCCGCCAGCGCTTTGCCCGCCGCCTTCCTGTCCGCCATTGTCGCTCGCAGCAGCTTGATCCTCCCGCGGAAACGATCCCGTGCCGGAGACCGAGAATTCGATCGGCTTGCCGGGAACGGCATTCCGCGTCATAAACGTCTGCATGCTGGGGTCTTGCGGAGACGATTCGAAGCCCGCCCCGCTGCCGCCGGCAAACGTCATCGACTTCGGCAGCACCACCCACACCGCAGTCACTGGCAGCGTTACCATCGCGTGAAAGGCGTACTTCCCGCCGTCGTACGGCACCTGATATTCAACCCGGAAAAGCGTGCCCTTGGCGCCCTCGTCGGGCTGGATGGGAAAGTTGAATGAGTAGTGGCCCTTCGGTCCATCGGGATCGAGCTTCACCGTGGTCGGCAGCGAGCCCGTGCCCGGCCTTTGCGCCGATACATCGCCCAGCACGGCATCCAAAGGCAAAATGATCTCAAAGGACTTCTTGCTCCACTGTGTGCGTGGCGGCGCGCTGCCGTTGTGCACTATATAGCTCTCCACAACGCGAAGCTGTCCATTGTCGGTCTCAACTCCGATCACGTGTTCGTCGACAATGATTCCATCCACCCTCGGCGCCACGTCGTAAACGGAGACATCGGCCGCCCCGCCACCCTGTGGCGCGGAGACAAAGTAATCGGCTCCCTGATGCGTCACCCGGATCAGATAGGGAACGTTGCCGGGCTCACTTAGCGAATAGTGTCCCCCCGCGTTCGTGGTAGCGTTGCCAACTTCGCTCATGCCCATCATCGGCGCCACCAGCGCCACCGCATCGCCCACGGCAGGCTTGCCGGTGGTCTTGTCGGTCACGGTCCCAGTAACAGTCGCAGCCTGCGCCAGCGCACCGGCAAAAACAAAAACTACAGCCAGAATTCCTGCAATTCGTGTCAATTTCATCTCGTTTCGTCTTCCCATCGTCGTGCTATTTTTCAATCCTATTCGGAAACAGCCGCTACCTACTGATCTCTGTTCCCTGGTCCCTGGTCGCTGATCCCTGACTTCATCACGCCTGCTGCAAGTAATCGATCTCAGCCAGCAACTGCGCCGTCTCATGTTCGAGATGTGCACGCTGCGCCTGGAAATCCTCTTCAGGGTACTTGCCCGCCTTGTACTCGAAGTTCAAATCGCGCAGGTTCTCGTAAAGCTGCTCCTTGCGCTCTACGAGATAATCCAGCCGTGTCTTTTCTTTCTGGCTGGCGAAACCGTTCTCCGGCCAAAACGTGTAAAGCACCAGCGCAAACAGCAGAAACAGTCCCGCAATCAGGCCCATCGTTTCCGTCATGATTCAAAAACCTCCGTCGCTTCCGGTTTCCCGGCGAATGCGTTGCAGCCGCTCGCGTTCCTCGGGATCGAGAACCGCTGGGTCTGTGGCTACTGCCGCCTGGGGCTTTCCGCCTAACCCTCCCCAGCGGCGGATGAGCAGAATCGTCCCCAGCAGCGCCGCTGCAAACACAGCGAATGGAGCGATCCATGCCACCAGATCAAAACCGTGCGCGGGCGGCGCGGCCAAAACTGTTGCGCCATATTTCGCGACAAAGGCGCTCAAAATCTGCCGGTCGCCCATGCCTGCAGCAATATCGGCCTTCAACTCGGTCAGTTCCTGCGTAGACTCCGTGCAGCCGACATGGTTGCACTCACCCAGAATTTGCGCGCACCCGCATGTGCACATCAGCCGGTGGTCCAGGTCGTTCAATCGGCCGCTGGGATTACTGGCTCCGAGCGAAAAGCAGATGGCGACGGCCAGCACAGTCACTTCCACTGCTCTCGTCCAAAAAGCAAAACGTAACCGAGTTGCCATCAGTCGCCTCCCTTCAGCGCCGGAGCCACGGGCGCAGCTTGAGCCGCGGGAACACGCAACGCAGCAGTAGCAGGCGTAAGGCTGGGCACGAGCGCCACAAACGTGCCGAAGACCATCACCACCAGCCCGAACCAGATCCAGCTCACCAGCGGATTCAGAAACGCCTTAATAATCGGCTGGCCGGTGTCGGGATTCGTGCCCTCATACACCACGTACAGATCCCACTCCGGCACCGAGTGAATCGCCACCATGGTTTGCGGCTGTCCGCTGGCCTGGTAGAAGCGCTTCTCCGGCGTCATCTGGAACAGCTTCTTGCCCCCCTTCGACACATCGAGCATTGCGTACTCTGAGCTGTAGTTCAGGTTCGAGTCCTGCGTGGCGCCCACTTGCACCAGCGTGTAGGGACCAATTGACATCGTGCTGTTCAGCCCCATTTCGCTTTCGACATTCCGGTTGAAGGCCGACCCGCACAGCCCGACGACAGCAATCACGACCCCGATATGAATCAGGTAACCGCCATAGCGCCGGGTGTTGCGCCGCGTCAGCAGCCACGTGGCCGCAAACAGATTGCGGCCGGTTTGCCGCGAGATCACTCCGGCCCCACGCAGAAACTCCGCCAGAATCGCCGTCAGCACAGCGGCCGAAACCGCAAATCCCACCAGCGCGTAGAAGCTGCCCGATGAAAACTCGCCACCTCTCCACGGATTGACGCCCGCCACCAGGCAAACAATCACCATGGCCCACAGCGCGATGACCGGCAGCACAAAGTTGCGTTTGATCGCCTTGAGCGATGTGGCGCGCCACGGCAGCAGCGGCCCCACTCCCGTCAAGAACAGCAGAAACAGCCCGATGGGCACGGCGACGCGGTTATAAAACGGCGGGCCCACCGTCACCTTGCTGCCTTCCACATACTCTGAAAGGATCGGGAACAGCGTTCCCCACAAAATCACGAAGCAGGCCGTCAGCAGCACCAGATTATTGAACAGAAAACTCGATTCGCGGCTCACCAGCGATTCCAGATGGTGTTCGGTCTTCAAATGCCCACGCTGGTAAACGTAGGTAAAGATGCACACCGCCAGCACAATGCACATAAACACAACGAACCACGTGCCGATCGACGACTGCGCGAAGGCGTGCACTGAACTAACTAGGCCTGCTCGCGTGAGCAGGGTGCCCAACAGTGTGAGCAGAAACGTGGAAAAGATCAGCCACACATTCCAGCTCTTCATCATGCCCTTCCGCTCCTGCATCATCACGGAGTGCAGGAAAGCGGTTCCGGTCAGCCAGGGCATAAAGCTGGCGTTCTCGACCGGGTCCCAGCCCCAATAGCCGCCCCAGCCCAGCACCGCGTAGGCCCAATGCATGCCCAGGAAGATGCCGCAGGTCAAAAAAAGCCACGTCACCATCGTCCAAGTGCGCGTGATTCTGATCCACTTCTCGCCCGGATAGCGCATCATCAGCGCGCCCAGGGCGAATGCAAACGGCACGGAGAAGCCCACGTAGCCCAAATACAGCATGGGCGGATGAATCACCATCTCCGGGTACTGCAGCAGGGGATTCAGCCCGTTTCCGTCGTCGGGAATTGCGCCCTTCAACAGCGCGAACGGCGGCGCGGCGAAGTTGATGACCGCCAGAAAGAACACCTGCACGCCAGCCAGGATCATCCCCGCGTAGGCGTAGAGCCTCACATCCGTTTTATGGCGAAGCCGCAGCACAAAACCAAACATCCCCAGCAGCCACGCCCACAACAGCAGCGAGCCTTCCTGGCCGCTCCAGAGCGCCGCAAACTTGTAGGCGATGGGCAATGCGCGATTCGAGTGCTCGACGATGTAAGTGATTGAGAAATCGTTGGTAAAAACCGACCAGACGAGCGCGAAAGCTGCCCCAGTGACCGCTACAAAGCCTGCGATCCCGGCCCGGCGGGCAGTATCGGCCAGCCGCTCCGGAGAAATCAGTGCTGGCTGTCCGGTGGCAAGCAGCCGTAACGCCAGCGCCCCTGCCAGAAGGTTATAAGCGGCCAAAGCTAAAGCGATAAGAAGACAAAAACTGCCGAATGTGGCCATTAGAACTCCAAGTCCATTCTTGCACGCACGAAAGGGAAGCGGAGACCTCCCGACATAGGTATTGTCTCTTTAGGATAGGGCATGAGCGTGTGATTTGGCTCACACATCGGGCGAGAGGGGGAGTCAGTCTTCTAAGGGGCCAGCCGCTCAGGCCGCGGCATTCTTATCCTGCGAAACCATTCGGCTGGTTAGCGTCAGTATCTCCTCTGAGGCAACTGGGTGGGGCAGGAATGTTACATGTTCGTCCGCGTATCCGCCCGCGGCTTCTCCGGCCGCACCCAGGACCAGGACCGGCAAAGCAGGCATACGGGCATGCAACTCGGCCACAAATGCGCGTCCGCCGATCCCGCGCGTGTGGTGCCCTGAGATGACCAGGCCGAGCTTGCCGGCGAATTCGGGCTGCTCAATCAGGCACAGAGCCTCTGAAGCGTCGGTCGCCCGGCGCACGTCGTCGAACCGGCGCCTCAGGAGAGAGAGCAGCAAAGATGCCTGAAGAGGGTCGTCTTCGACCACAAGAATGGTTGTCATGGGTCCTGGTGAGCGCGTTCACCCCCGCGTGAAAGCGCCGGATATATCTACTCGGTAACTAAGATGGTGCCTAGAGGCGTGTGGTTGTATGAGAGAGGATTTCGGGCGTGCAGTTCGGCTTCGAAGGCAGGTCGCCGCCCGGATCAGTTTCTCAAGGGCCAGAGCTTTCGTTCTGTGGCACAATAGCAGTGTTCCTTCTGTGGCTATTAAATCTGCAGTCAGAATTGTTACAGCGTTGGTTGCCGGGCTGCTATGCACCCCTGCGCTGGAGATCGCAGCGACGTCTTCGCCGCTGGCTTCGGCCGCCTCTGCCGGCCAGCCGGGCGGGATTGAAATGGAGAAAACGCTCTACGTGCAGGCGCCCGACTTCCCCGGGGGCGACAACAGTATAGTTCTGGTGTGGCTGCCCGAGCCCCTCGTGAGCACCTGCCTCGGCAGAACGATGAAGGAATGCTTCAGAATCGATTACTGCATCCGCACCACCAACCCAAACGGCCCGCAGTGCAGGGACCTCGGCATACCCCGCGCACAATTGCCCCATTATCCGGCAGACATGCGGCCGCGCCGCGCCATCAGCGTTGTTCTTCGCGCGATGAGCAACGACCACGGCTTTGACCGCCTGAAGGCGTTTTACCGCAGCGCGCCTCCGTCCAGCCTGAGAAGGTTTTCGCCGGACGCGACGATCCAGGCCAGAATTCGCTATAACGACGACCCATCGTTTCAGAGTTTCTATCTGTTGGAAGTGCTTTCGACGCCATAGATTTCAAAGCGCTGTTCCCGCACGACCGGAATCAATGGCCGGGCAACCGGTGGCTCCGGAGACAAAAGTCTAGCCGATCAGAAATTCTTTGTCGCGCAGCTCCTTGATCGAGTCGCGCAGCCGTGCGGCCTTCTCGAATTCGAATTTTCTCGCCGCCTCGCGCATTTCGGTCTCAAGCTTCGCAATGTAGGCGTTGAGTTCCGCCTGCGACGCAAACTCCGGAATCCCTGCCGTCTCCTCCTCAGCCACTTCGCCGTATTCGGCCTTCAGAATCTGCGCCAGGCCCATATCCGTCTGGCTGATGATCGATCGCGGCGTGATGCCGTTTTCCTCGTTGAAGGCGCGCTGCAGCTCCCGGCGCCGATCGGTCTCGTCGATGGCCCTCCGCATCGAGTCGGTTACCGTATCCGCGTACAGGATCGCGCGTCCCTCCACGTGCCGCGCCGCACGGCCCATCGTCTGGATCAGCGACCCCGCCGAGCGCAGAAAACCCTCTTTATCCGCGTCAAGAATCGCCACCAGCGAAACCTCGGGCAGGTCGAGCCCTTCGCGCAGCAGGTTGATGCCGATCAGCACATCGAACTCGCCTTTTCGCAGCCCGGCGAGCAGCTTCACGCGCTCCAGCGTCTCGATTTCGGAGTGCATGTAGCGGCAGCGCACGCCGACTTCGGTGTAGTAGCCAGCCAGATCCTCGGCCATCCTCTTGGTCAGAGTTGTCACCAGCACGCGTTCCTTCCGTTTCGCCCGATCGCGAATCTCCCCGAGAAGATCGTCAATTTGCCCCTTCACCGGACGAATTTCAACCTCGGGATCCACCAGCCCGGTCGGTCGGATCACCTGCTCGATCACCACGCCTGCGGCGCGCGTCAGCTCATAAGGTCCCGGCGTAGCGGAGACATAAACCGTCTGGTGCACGCGATTCTCGAACTCTTCAAACTTGAGCGGTCGGTTGTCCAAGGCCGACGGCAATCGGAAGCCGTAGTCCACCAGCGTCTGTTTGCGGCTGCGGTCGCCATGCCACATCCCATGCACCTGTGGAATGGTGGCGTGGCTCTCATCGACAAAGAGCAGATAATCGCGCGGAAAGTAGTCGAGCAGCGTGGGCGGCGGCTCGCCGGGCAGGCGCCCACTGAAGTGCCGTGAGTAGTTCTCAATCCCGTGGCAGTAGCCCATCGACTTGATCATCTCCAGGTCGAAGCGCGTGCGCTGGTGCACCCGTTGCGCCTCCACCATGCGCCCGTCAGCCTCAAGATGCGCCACCCACTCGTTCAGCTCCTGAATGATGGATTCGACTGCCTCTGCCCGTCGCTCCGGCTGAACGACATAATGGCTCTTGGGATAGATGGGCAGCCGCGAATACTTCTGCTTCACGGTGCCAAAAAGCGGATCGATTTGCGCCAGCGACTCGATCTCGTCGCCAAACATCTCAATCCGGTAGGCGTTCTCGTCGTAGGTAGGGAAGACCTCAATCACATCGCCGCGCACGCGGAACGTCCCGCGCCGGAAATCCGAGTCGTTGCGTTCGTAGAGAATCTCCACCAGCCGCCGCGTGATGTCTTTTCGGCTGATGTGCTGCCCTTTCTCGAGCAGCAACAGCATGCCGTAGTAAGCCTCGGGCGAACCCAGCCCGTAAATGCAACTCACCGAACTCACGATGATCGAGTCGCGCCGCTCGAACAGGCTCCGCGTGGCCGAGAGCCGCAGCTTGTCCAGCTCCTCGTTGACCGTCGCTTCCTTCTCGATATACAGGTCGCCGGCGGGAATGTAGGCCTCCGGCTGGTAGTAGTCGTAGTAGCTGACGAAGTACTCGACGGCGTTCGAAGGGAAGAACTGCTTGAACTCGTGATAAAGCTGCGCGGCCAGGGTCTTATTGTGCGCCAGAATCAGCGCCGGCCGGTTCGACTGCTCGATCACCTTGGCCATGGTGAAGGTCTTGCCCGAACCTGTAACGCCCAGCAGCACCTGGTGCTTCTCGCCCGCAGCCAACCCCTCCATAATCTGATCGATCGCCCTCGGCTGATCGCCTTTCGGCTTGTAGCTGGTCACGAGCTGGAAGTCCATGGGACGATTATAACGAAATGGCGAAACTAAGGCGAATATGCTTAGGGTCAGACTGGTGCACAATGCTAGGCATGAGACATTTAGCTCGAGTGGCTTTGACGATTGCGGCCGTTGCGTCGCTAGCTCTGGCAGCATTCATTCTGCAGGCACCAAAGGAAAAGGAGACTTGGGCCGCGCTTACCGGAGTGCTGGCGGTCATCGCAGCAATAATTGGCGCATTTCCAGCGCTTCGGATGCTGGAGATCCAAGAGGACGCTCTGCGACCTCGTCCCACCCCATATTTCGACCTGACGAGCCGCTATTCTCTGCTTCAACTCCGGGTGAAAAACCTCGGAGGCGGAGTCGCATATGACGTTCAGCTCAAATGGGAGAAGCATCTTGTCAACCATAAAGGAGAGGAAGTCGACAACCTCGATCACATATCAGTTCTGTTGCCCCAGGACAGCGTGTCCGTGCTAATAGGCGCCTCCACCGAATTCGTTAGAAAACTCTCCGATTCCCAATTCGAGGGTGAGTGCTCTTGTCGAGACGCGACTGGGAAGAAGTACTGTCAGAACTTCATCTGTAGCGTGGACGGAAGCCAAAAACAGCTTGTCCACGACAACGAGCTTCCCAAAACGCTCCGTGACCTGCAAAAACTACCGGAAGAACTCAATCGGATTGCCGAGGCCATAAAGCAGTTGCCGGGTGCGCCATCCTAACGACGTTTTTGTCGTTAGGGTGGGAGACCGCGACTCTCTATCGGGGAGTTGCGCTATGTGGCTAGTTATCCTTTGGGCCGCCGGTTGCGATTTCAAATACAGTTGCACTGGTAAACAAAAGTGTGTACGATGTCGAATAACTTGAAAGTCGCACGATGAAGAGCACGGAATTCAAGCGCTGGCTGGCAAAACAGGGCGTAACGTTCGGAAGCCAGGAAGGTTCGCACCTGAGGCTCTACTATCAGGGCCGAATCTCGATCCTTCCGATGCACAGCAAGGACCTCGGCAAAGGCCTGGTCGAAACTGTCAAGAAGCAGCTTGGCCTCAAGGGCAAGGAGTAAGGCAATGCGTGGCTACCCGGTAAAACTCCGAAAGGATGGAAAATTCATCCTCGCAACGTTCCCTGATATTCCCCCTGCTATTACACAAGGCAACAACCGCGCTCATGCCCTCGAAATGGCCAAGGAAGCCCTCGAACTCTCACTGGAGTTCTATTTCGACGACATGCGCCCTGTTCCCATGCCGTCGAAGCCCAAGCGCGGACAGGCGGTTGTGGAATTGTCGCCGAGCGTGGCGGCGAAGGTACTTTTGTTAAACGAGATGCTTCGCCAGAAAGTCCGGCCCATCGACCTAGCGCGTCGCCTCGGGACGACAAAGCAGGAAGTGAATCGCCTCACCAACCTCCGTCATCCCACCAAGATCGACCGCATCGATGCGGCCCTGCGCGCGCTCGGCAAGCGGCTTTACGTAGAAGCAGCGTAACCTGCAGTGCGGATGGCGGGATTCAGCCTTGTAGACTGTTCCCATGACCAAGCGCATCGGCGTGCATCTTGGAACGGCCGGCGGGGCCTCGAACGCCGTCGAGCGCGCCCGCGAGCTCGGCGCCAACACCTTCCAGATCTTCTCTTCAAGCCCGCGCATGTGGCGCGCGCCCGAGGTCGATCCCAGGCAGGCCGAGCGGATGCGCGAGCTGCGCGCGAAGCTCGACATCGGCCCGTTGGTCATACACACAGGCTACCTGATCAACATTTGCGGCCAGTCTCTGGAGATTCGCGAGAAGAGCATAGTGGCCCTTCGCGGCGAGATCGAGCGGGCGCTTGCCCTGGGCGCTGAGTACCTTGTCCTGCATCCCGGCTCGTGGAAGGGCCTCACTCGCGACGAAGGCCTGAAACTCGCTGCCGATTCCATCGAGCGCTCCATCGACGGGTTGCCGTGGCAGGGAACTCCGTTCCACATCCTCATTGAGAACACGGCTGGCGCGGAGTTTTCCCTTGGCGGCAGCTTCGAACAGGTGGCAGAGCTCGTCACGCGCCTCAAGAGCCACGCACCCGTAGCCGTTTGCCTCGACACTTGCCACAGTCACGTAGCCGGCTATGATCTCGTCACCGCCGAGGGCTACGCGGAAACCATGAGACAAGCCGCTGCTACAGTGACCTTCGACACCGTGCGTGTATGGCACTGCAACGACGCCAAGGCCGCTCGTGGCTCGAAGCTCGACCGCCATGAGCACATCGGGCAGGGAACCATGGGCCCTGAGCCCTTCCGCCGGCTGCTCAATGATCCTCGCTTCGCGCACTGCGCCTTCATTGCCGAAACCCCTGTCGACGAGCCCGGCGACGAGGAGCGGAACGTGCGGGTGCTGAAGAGCCTGGTGAAGTGATCTTGGAATATGTACCGTTGTGCGGTACAATGGTATAGCAAGGAAGAGACAGCATGATTCTCGGGTTTCGGGACCGCTGGTTGCGTGAGTTCTTTACTCACGATCAGGCAAGCCGCAGCGTTCCCCCGGATATCGGGACCAGGCTGTTCAGGAAATTGCAATTGCTCGACGACGCTACATCAGATGCCGATCTTCGGACTCCGCCAAGCAACCATTTTGAGAAGCTAAAAGGCAAGCTTGCTGGATGGCACTCGATTCGCGTGAATAATCAATGGCGGCTGATCTTTCGCTGGGACGGCAGCAAGGGAGAGGCCAGGGAAGTTCATCTCGATAAGCACAGTTATCGGTGAGGTGAGGTCATGCTCAAGACGGAACGGAAACCAGTCAGTGTCGGCGAAATGCTAACAGAGGAGTTCTTAACCCCACTCGGACTGACACAAGGCGCTTTGGCGGATGCAATGGGCGTGCCGCGAAAGCTGGTGAACGAAATGTGCAACAATCGCCGGGCTGTGACTGCCGATACGGCGCTCATGCTTGCGCGTGTCTTCGGGAATACGCCGGAGTTCTGGCTGAATACGCAGCGCCGTATGGATTTGTGGGAGGCGCTCCACACCCCGGTGAGACGGGAACGTATTGAGCGGGCCAGGGAACTGCGTTCCGTTGCGTAGGGGCTGTGGGCATTTGCCTCCCACGCCCGTTTACACTGAAAAGTGATGGCGGAAGACAACGAACGGCGTTACGATCCGGCGGTAATCGAGAAAAAATGGCAGGAGCGGTGGGCCGCCGACCCCAAGCTCTATGCTGCAGAATCAGCCGCGAGCAACAAACCCAAGTACTACGTGCTGGAGATGTTGCCCTATCCCAGCGGCCAGTTGCACATGGGACACGTGCGCAACTACGCCATCGGCGACGCGCTGGCCAGGCAGATGTGGATGCGCGGCTATAACGTGCTGCACCCCATGGGCTGGGACGCCTTCGGGCTCCCCGCCGAAAACGCCGCGCTCAAGAACAATACCCCTCCGCGCCAGTGGACCCTGTCGAACATCGCCGCCATGAAGCGGCAGATGCTGCGCCTGGGCCTCGGCTACGACTGGGCCACTGAGGTCACCACCTGCCTGCCCGAGTACTACCGCTGGAACCAGTGGTTCTTCCTGCGCATGTTTGAGAAAGACCTTGTCTACCGCAAGAAGAGCAAGGTGAATTGGTGTCCCGAGTGCGCTACCGTGCTGGCCAACGAGCAGGTCGTTGATGGCTGCTGCTGGCGCCACGAGGACACCAAGGTCGAACAGCGCGACCTGGAACAATGGTTCCTCCGTATCACCGCCTACGCCCAGGAGCTGCTCGACGGGCTCGACAAGCTCGCCGACTGGCCCGAAAAAGTGCGCACCATGCAGCGTAACTGGATTGGCCGTAGCGAAGGAACGGAGGTTGATTTCTTCCTGGAAGAGCAGGGAACGAGGGACCAGGGGACCAAGGGAACTGAGAAACAACGCATTCGCGTGTTCACTACGCGCGTGGACACAATCTTCGGCGCGACCAGCGTGCAGTTGGCGCCAGAGCACCCGCTCGTCACAGCTTTCTCCGCAGCCGATCTGAGGCTCAAGGCGCAAGTTGCGGAGCTGCTAGACGAGCAGAAGAAGGCAAGAGAAGCGGGCGACGCGGGCGTCATCGAAAAACACGGCGTGCCCACTGGCCGCTTCGCGATCAATCCTTACAGCGGCGAGCGCGTGCCTATCTGGGTGGCGAATTACATCCTGATGGACTACGGCACCGGCGCCATCATGAGCGTTCCCGGCCACGATGAGCGCGACTTTGAGTTCGCGACCAAGTACGGCATCGAGATTAGACAGGTGATAAAGCCAGTCCAAGACGAGAACGGAGCGAAGCTCCCATTTGTCTCGGAAGACGGCGTGGTGGTCAACTCTGGCGAATATAGCGGACTCAGTTGTGCCGAGGCGCAAAAGCGCCTGCAGGAAGTTGCCGTGAGGGGCGCATTTGGCGAAACCAGAATAATCTTTCGACTCAAAGATTGGGGCGTGAGCCGCCAGCGCTACTGGGGCACGCCGATTCCCATGATTCACTGCGAGCGCGACGGTCTGCTTCCTGTACCAGACGACCAGCTCCCGGTTCTCTTACCCGAGCAGATCGAGATCACTCAGCAGGGCGGCTCGCCGCTGAGCCGTGTGCCGGCGTTCGTGAACACTACTTGCCCCAAATGCGGAGGCCCCGCGCGCCGCGAAACCGACACCATGGATACCTTCGTCGATTCGAGCTGGTACTTCTACCGTTACACCGACGCGAAAAACGCGAAGGCCCCCTTCGACCCGGCCACGGTGCGGTATTGGTTTCCCATCGATCAATACATCGGTGGCGTGGAACACGCCATTCTGCACTTGATTTACTCGCGCTTCTGGACCAAGGTGATGCGCGACCTGGGCCTGGTGAAGAACGACGAACCGGCGCGCCGCCTCTTCACGCAGGGCATGGTCATCAAGGATGGCGCCAAGATGTCCAAGTCGAAGGGCAACGTAGTGTCGCCCGACGACATGGTTGCCCGCTACGGCGCAGACGCTACGCGTATGTACGCGCTGTTTGCCGCGCCTCCTGATCGCGACCTCGACTGGCAGGAAGACGGAGTGGCCGGTGTCAGCCGCTTTCTGGGCCGCGTGTGGAGGCTCGTCAACAAATACGCGCCAGTTGCGCGAGTGGCCTCCGCACCGAAAGCTGTTTTGAAAGAGCACGATTTCAACCGTGAAGATGTTTTAAAAGGGCACGACTTTAATCGTGCCCATAGTGTCACTCCATCCACTGGGGCTTTAGCCCCTGACGGAAGCCTTACCGGCCCGTCCTCGAAGCTGCGGCGCAAGATGCACCAGACCATCGCCAGGATCACGCTCGATTTCGAGGGCCGCTGGCACTTCAACACCTGCGTGGCGGCGATCATGGAACTGGTGAACGATCTGCAAGCCGCCGATGCACAACTGGCCGCCGGCGAAATCCCCGCGCCGGTAGTGCACGAACTGCTGCGCACGTTGGCTCTGCTCCTCGCGCCCTTCGCTCCGTTTTTCGCCGCGGAGTTATGGGAGCAGTTGGGCGAAGGGGGAGAAATTCTGCGTGCCCCCTGGCCTCAAAGCGATTCGGAATTGGCGCGGGAAGACGAGATCGAGATCCCGGTCCAGATCAACGGCAAACTTGTCGCCGTTGTTCGCGTGGCTGCCGACTTCGGCGCCAAAACGATGGAAGCCGCCGCCTTGGCCGACGAAAAAGTACGCGCCCGCATTGCAGGTAAGACCGTAGTCAAGGTGATTGTCGTGCCGGGCAGGGCCGTCAACCTGGTTGTAAAGTGAGAAATGCCGCGATGGCTGCCGTTCGCACCAATCCGCCTGTGCGCGGGACTCAGTTGCTGGTCGAGCACATAGGCGAGGTCTTCCGGCGCCCTTCGCTCATCGCCATCGAGATCGCCTGGCGCTGGCTCTTTGGAATTCCATTTCTTCTCGTCTTCTTTGGTCAGGCCCAGAAGATTCTCGTGGCGTTTCCACCGGAGTCCTCGGGCTTCAATTCCATTGATACGCAGAATCCCTGGGTCGCAGCAGTGCAACTTACCAACGTGGCTTCGTATTATGAGCCCCACGTGCTGGCCGTGCTGCGCTGGCTGCTGCCCGTTGCCGCGCTCGCGTGGGTGGTGATTTCCGGCCTTGGTCGCAGTCTCCTGCTGCGGCGTATGGAAGCTGGATTGCCATTTCGCCCCATCGCAATGATCGTTCTGCAAGCCGCATGGTTGACTCTGCTGGCTCTCACGCTTTGGGGCTGGTTCGGTTCCATGCAATGGGCGGCTGCCACGCACATTGCTGTGGCCGGCGAACCCGATTTGGTCGGCTACTTCATCTGGGCCATCTTTCTCGCCCTCGGGTTCTTCACGGCATTTGCGCTCGTCAGTTGGCCACTCTCGATTGCGCCGCTCCTGGCTCTGCTGGAACGGCGTTCCGTACCGTTTGCCCTCGGCCAGAGTCTGCGCCTCGGCAGGCCCTTCACCGGCAAGCTGGCAGAAATCAACCTGGTCCTCGGCATCGTCAAGCTGGCGCTGATCGTGGTTGCGATGGTTTTGTCCGCCGCGCCCCTGCCGTTCAGCGATGAGTTGGGCCCGAGTGCTATGCACAGCGTGTGTGCCGCCTCAATTTTGTTCTTTCTTGTCGCAAACGACTTTTTCCAGGTGGTTCGGCTCAAGGCGTTTGTGGAATTCTGGAGAGTCTTCAGGGGAAAGCGAGCCGGCGCGTCAGCAGGCTACAGCGGAACCAGAGTAGATGTACCCCGAAAGCACGTCAGTTGAGTGGCTTTTTCCTCAAGAAAAAGCCACCTTTCACGACTGAACGCAAGGGCACGCTTACTCTGGTTCCGCTTTAAAGAGTCCGCCATCGCCTGTACCACCAGGAACATTTGCCGCGAATCTCGTCTGCACAGTTAGAACAGCTTGAGCCGGATGACCAGATACTTTTTGGGATCTTCGCGAATGCTTTTGATCAGCTGCTGGGCTTGATCCGCAGTCTGGTCCAGATGGTCATAGAGCGCGCGATTCTGCACCAGTTGGCCCGCCGTGCCCTGGCCTGCATTGATGCTCTTCAGAATGTTGTCGAGGTTGGTCACCGCGTCGTCCAGCTTTTGTGCGAACACAGGATCCTTGGCCAGCTTGCCCAAGGCGCCGTTACCGGCGTTGATTTCAGCCACCAACTGATTGACATTCGCCGTCGCGGCATTCAGGTTGTTATAGAGCGTCTCGTCCTTCAGCAGCTTGCCTGCCGTGCCTTTGCCGGCATCCAGATCGGTAGCAATCGAATTCATCCGATCCGCCACCGAGTTCAGCTTTGTATAAAGCGTATCGTCGTTGACAAACTTACCCAGCGATCCTTTTCCTTGGGCGATAGCTCCCGTAATTGTCTCGAGATCGGTTGCAATGGTCACGATCTTCCTGGCCAGCTCTGGATCGTTAATAAACTCACCCGCCGTGCCACGTTTAGTGTTCAGCGTGTCAATCAGTATCTCGATCTTCTTCATCAGCTGATTGATCTCCTCAATGGAGACCTGACTGCTGTTGATGACGGACTGAATCGTCGGCGCGCCGGACTGCAAGAGTTCGGCATTGTTGGACGGCCTCGGGCCAGTTGCGTGGGTGGAGTCGATATCGACATAGCTGTCGCCCAGCACGCCGGCCGCTTGGATCGACGCTCTCGAATCGGTGTGCAGGTCGTACACGTATTTCTCACCAACCTGCATCGTTACTTCCACTGGAGTCGGGTTCCGCTCAGGGACTACGCGCATATGCGTCACATTGCCTATAGTGACGCCTTCAAGCGAAACCACAGCACCTTCCTGCAGTCCGGCGGCATTAGGGAAGTACGCGCGAAGAACGATTTTGCGTGCGAAAAGACCGCCCGATGAGCCGGTCATGAGAAAAATCAGACCGATCAGTATGACGATGGCGGCCAGCACCAGCGCCCCCACCTTCAGCTGTGACCACTGAATCTCTTTGCGGCTTGGCACGTCACTCCTCTTACAGACTTCAGCGGGTTGACGCCTAGAGAATAGCAGAACAGGCGGATTTAAGGGTTGCTTTCGAGCACGACGCTGGCCGTGGCGAGCGTCGCAGTGTGGGTTAGGGTAAGCGCGGAACGCTTGACGCCCAGGAGGTCGGCAATTTGCGCAGCTCGGCCATGAAAACGAAGACTGGGCCGCCCACTCGGCGCTCGGACAACTTCGATCTCCAGCCAGCTCACCCCGTGACTTATCCCAGTACCCAGCGCCTTGGCTGCGGCTTCCTTGGCAGCGAAGCGGGCCGCGAAGCTCTCTGCTGATTTGCGCTTGCGCAGGCAGTAGGCCTGTTCTGCATCAAGATATACCCGGTCGAGAAACCGCCCGCCGTAGCGATCGATCGCGTGCTGGATGCGCGCAATCTCCACCATGTCGATTCCGGTTCCGGCGATCATGCTACAAAACTACAACATTCGGCTTTCCGGCGCGCCGCACTCTGGCCTCTGATGCCTGGCGCCACACTCGTGCGCGGGCGAGCGCTCGCGAGATGCGTCCAATTACCACTGCACACGTTTCAGAACCTCCGCAAGGCCAGGTTGTTCCAAAGGCGGTCAAGCGCCGTTCGACTCCGCAACAACCTTCATCTGGTCTTGCCCGGCTCCGATAAACAACCCATGAGGCTGAAAGTGCCTGCCCAGAATCGAATTCAAGCAATCAGCATTCCATGGGCGATGCAGATGAAGGCTGTCTCCACCGAGGAGCCATCGCGCCTGGTACAGTCTCTTACAGGCGCCATCCTGGGCTGTGGGGGCTGGGTGCTAAGCCGCGGAGCAAACGATACCGGCGCGGTGAACATGTTGTTCGAGTTCGAGCGCCAGGCTTGCGTCGACATCTACAGCATTCTCATTGCGGCGGGAGTCGAACTCAGCCAGAACGGACACTTCCGCTTCACCGAACTCTGCCAATGCACCCGCAGCCACCAAAGGGATTGCGGCGCGGAGATCGCCAGCATCGATCTCGAGATTCAGACCTTTCCCATGGAGATGGTTTCCGCGCCAGGCGCTTGCGGGTCAGCGTAATAATCTGCCAGCCACTCCACATTGCGTTTATGCATCAGAAAACAAACGGGATAAACCGCTTTGTCGATCTCATATAGCCGGCATAGACCGTGCCAAAGCGTTGAAGATTCTCCCGTTCTTCTGCAACCGCGGTCGCAAACAGAGAGCCGCTCACGCCTAAAATGAGCAAAATGGACCAGCCCCCGATTAGATTCTTGAGATACGCACTCCACGCCAGTGCTAGCAACGATGCGTACAAAGGATGCCTGATCCAACGGTATGCGCCCGTCGTAACAAGCCTCGTCGTATTCTCAAATTGCAGATTCGCGCTTTGAGCCGTGCTCGGCCCTGGCCTGCCGATCAAATGAAGCAACCGAAAGCCTTCAATCGCCAAGGCAATGGACGCGGCTCCGAGAGTCCATGCCGCCCATTGGCGTGCCGAGAAAGGGTTGCGAAACCAGAGCGGTGCGTTCAGCAGAATGAGGGCCAGCAGCAACTCGAAAGCAAAGAAGCGATAGAAGCCGTGCGTGCGCGGATCCCGCAGCGAACGCCAGGACAATGGAAGCAATGCGACGGATGCGGCGAAAAATAGAACAACTCGCAGCATGGAAGACTTCACCCTTTTCAAATCATCGACGCCCGAATGACATCCTAAGCCTGCGGGAATCTCAGCCCACCTCGACGAGCCCATACCGCCGTTGCCATTTCTCTTTGAGGCTTGCCCGCATGCTCGCGCGCTCGGCCTCGGTGGCCTCGGCGCCCTTATTATCGGCAAAGCGCGCAGCTTCCTGCTTGGCCAACTCCAGCAGCTTCCGGTCCCGCAGCAGATTCACCACGCGAAATTCCGGCAGGCCCGCCTGCCGCGTGCCGAAAAACTCTCCTGGCCCGCGCAGCGAAAGGTCCAGCTCCGCCAGCTCGAATCCGTCTTGTGTACGCACCATTGCGTTCAGCCGCTCTTCACCAGGCTCGGAAATGTGCCCGCCGGTCATCAGAATGCAATAGCTCTTCGCGGCGCCGCGTCCCACGCGCCCGCGCAACTGATGCAACTGCGCCAGTCCAAACCGCTCCGCGTGCTCCACCACCATCACCGTGGCGTTCGAAACATCTACGCCCACCTCGATTACCGTGGTTGACACGAGCACATCAATCTCGCCGCGCTGGAAGCGGCGCATGATCACTTCCTTTTCGTCTGCGTCCAGCCGCCCGTGTAGCAGCCCTACGCGCAAACCTGCCAGAGGTCCCGACCGCAGTTTTTCGTACATCTCAACCGCGGATCTCAAACCGGATTTTGCACTTGGGCTCGCCTCCTGCGCCGATCGGGGGAAAAGCTCTGCTACCTTGCCCTTCGCGGCGCTTTTGCGAGCCGCAGGCGTCGCTAAGCCAGCGCGCGTTTCCGTCTCGTCGCGCGAGAAATCCAACTCCGGCTGGTCGTCCTTCGTCCCCTCAATGATCGGATAAACAATATACGCCTGCCGTCCCTGCGCCACCTGCTTCCGTACGAAACCCCATACTTGATCCGCCTTTTCGCCGGCGACGCGTGTGGTCTCGATCGGCGTCCGGCCGGGCGGCATCTCATCCAAAACGCTCAGGTCCAGATCGCCATAAAGCGAAAGCGCCAGCGTGCGCGGAATGGGCGTTGCCGTCATCACCAGCACGTCGGGCTCGGGCTGATTCGGCTTCTTCATCAGCTTGAAGCGCTGCAAAACCCCGAACCTGTGCTGCTCGTCCACCACCACCAGCCCCAGCCGCTCAAACTCCACCTTCTCTTCAATCAGCGCGTGGGTTCCAATCACCAGGTTCGCCTCGCCGCGGTTAATCAGTCCGCGGTTGGTCCGCTTGCGATCCTCATCGAGCGAACCCGTCAGCAGCACAATGCGCGGCTTGCGCGACGATTTTTCCAGCAGTTTTCGCGCCGCCAAGTAATGCTGCGTGGCCAGAATCTCCGTAGGCGCCATCAGCGCGGCCTGGTAGCCGTTTTCCATTGCTACCAGCATGGCCTGGAACGCGACAATCGTCTTGCCCGAGCCCACATCGCCCTGCAGCAGCCGCCGCATGGGGCTGGGCTCGCGCATGTCGGCGACGATCTCGCCCAGCGCCCGCTTCTGCGCGGTCGTGGGATGAAAGGGAAGCACCTCGCGAATCGCTTCGCGCACCTTGTCGTTGGTGGCGAAGCTGATGCCTTTGCGCTCCTTCATGCGCCGCCGCTTCAGTTCCAACGCCAGTTCCAAATAAAACAGTTCCTCGAAGATTAGCCGCCGGTGTGCCGGGGTCGCCGCGCATTGCAGCTCAGCGAAGGACGTTCCTTCCGGCGGAAAGTGCACCTCGCGTAGCGCCACCTCGCGGTGCGGAAGATCCAGCCGCTCCAGCATCGCCCGCGGTAGGCTCTCCGCCACGGAGCCGCGCATGCCTTCGAGCAAATTGAAGATCACCTTGCGCTGCCACCGCGACGCCAACCGGCTCCCGCCCAGCGACTCGTACACCGGTGTGATGCGGCCCACCTCCAGCAGCCGCGTCTCCGCATCGTCGCTCGCATCCGGCAAAACCTCGAACTGCGGCTGAATCATCTTGAAGTTGCTGGTCGATCGCGACGGCTCCACTTTGCCGTACACCGCGACTGTCTGTCCGGCCTGAAACTTGCCGTTCAAATACGGCGCGTTGAACCAGATGCATTTGAGCGCGTAGCGGCCCTGTCCCACAGTCAGTTCGAAGAGCGGCATCCGACGCGTGCGCAACAGCATCGATCCCCGCACTTCCGCGATCACGCTGGCCACTTCGCCCGGTTTCAGTTCGTCCAGGCCCCGAGGGTTTTGCCGGTCTTCGTAGCGAAAGGGAAGGTGATACACCAGGTCCTCGGCCGTTTGAATGCCTTTGGCGGCAAGCATTTCCGCCACGCGCGGCCCCACGCCGCGCACATACATCACTGGAGTTTCGAGACCGGGCACAATGAGGATGCTAAATGGCGCGCGCGCGTAGGGACAAACGCCGGCCTTTCACGGCCAGGAAAGAGTGAGTCCATCGCTTTCCCTCTTCTGGTTGGGGGCATCGGCGTGCTTTAGTTCGGATCGTCCGGTGCGTTGATCTGTAGGCGGACGCTTTCGCCGGCGCCAATTACCTTTTAGTTGGATTTACGCGGTCTTTGGTGGCAGGGTACTCTGGTAATTTGAGTTATGTGAGCCAGGGCGATTGGATTTGTGCCGTGAAAGCCTCGCAAGGCAACTTTTGCTCACACAGTGGGGTCTAACTACGCATCGCTTCACGCGAACGTGAGCAGATGCCTGTCTTCAGTAGGTTTGGCGCTACGGAAGCAGGAAGTGCGCGTAGAACAAGTCGCAAGCAAGCGCAACGGCCAGAAAGGCGCCGGACGAATTGAGCCAGAAGACGTCAGACCCATCGGTAGAGCGAAGCCGCCCCACGCGTTCCGGTAGTCCGGTATCGAAATCCCGCTCGCTCCGGCATTGGCTGGCCCGCACGCTGGCGATTGCCGCGCTGCCGGCGCTATTTGCGCTCGCAGGCTGCGCTGGAACGCCGTCGGGCGGCTCATCCAACAGCGCCTTCTCCATCTCCCCCGGCACGGCGGCCATCGACACGAATTGCACCGGCTGCAATACCACCAACACCTCGGGCGCGACTTTGGAGCAGTTCTCGGCCATCCTCTCCGGCGGCGGTGCAGCCAGCGTTACCTGGTCTGTTTCCGGCGGCGATGCGAATTCCGGTCCGGGAACCATTTCCACCAGCGGCCAATACACCCCTCCCCCCTATCTCACCGCCAACAGCGTACAAGTTACCGTCACAGCCACTCTCACCTCCGGTACGGGCGCCGGATCGACAGTAAACGCAACTGTGACGATAACGCCGGGATTCCTGCAACCGCTGACACCTGAGAATGTAGCGCTCAGCAGTGATGGCACGGTCACCATCACCGGCTATATTGCCGAAGCCGGTGGCACCACCGAAATCAACTACGCGGTTTCCAGCACCTCCACAGGGTCTGGTGGCGGCCAAGGCTCGGTCGGCTCGTCAAGTTGTGTGCGAAGCACTTCGACGTTCACCTACTGCACTGTCACCTACACCGCTCCGGGCACGGTCTCGTCGACCGCCTCAACCTACGTGGTGGCCACCATTGGCACGTCGTCCTCGAAAGAAGCCGTCGAAGTGCTCTTGAATAGCGCGGGAATCTCCAGCAATCCCGCTACGCACCAGCAGGCGCAACTGTCCACGCCGATGCTCCTGGGCAGCTCCGGCGGCAACAACAACGATTACGACACTAAAGGCAATCAGATTGTGGATTGCTGTGGCGGCACGCTGGGCTCTTTGATCAAGAACAGTGGCGGAAAGCACTACCTGCTCAGTTGCAATCACGTGCTGGCGCGCAGCGACCAGGCCAGCACAGGCGAGATGATTATCCAGCCCGGCCTGATCGATAACAACTGCACCCCCAACGGAGAAGGTTCCGGAACCACGCCCGTGGGCGTCTTGACGGCCTGGCTCCCGCTAAGTTCCAGCTCGACCAATGCGGACGCAGCCATCGCGCAAGTGGATTCGGGAGCGGTGAACACCAGCGGCGAAATTCAGGAATTGGGCGCGTCGCAAGGCAACGGCACGCTGGCTGCCGCGGCTCCGGGAATTTCTTGCACCAATGTATCTGCCGGGACCTCTTGTACCCGAGGCAGTGGCGAAACCGTCACGGCAACAGGCTTGACCGTGGCCAAGAGTGGCCGCACCACCGGTCTCACCTGCGCCAGTATCTCTGCTCTGAACCTGGATGTGGAGGTAGATTACTACACGAATTGCGCAGAAACCGAGCCCTATCTGACAAAAACCTACACCGATCAACTCGCGATCGAGGGCAACCAGTTCAGCGATGCCGGCGACTCCGGATCGCTGGTGGTCGACGTGAGCAATGCCGAACCCGTGGGGCTGTTTTTTGCCGGCGGCGTGACGAACACGGGCGTGAGCGAGGGAGTTGCCAATCCTGTGCCCACTGTGCTGTCGGAACTGGGAACGCAGGAGGGAACCAGCTACACTTTTGTGGGCACAACAGACCACCCTGTGAGCTGCCTCAATTACGGCAGCAGCACGGCAACCGCCGCGCAGGCGCACACGCTCTCCGGCGCCCAGACCGCGCTTGCCCAGCAAGCGCTTGCGCAGGCGCGCATGTTGGTCAGCCCCGCGGCTGGTATCCTTGGCGCGGCCTCGGGCAAAAGCAACGATCACGCTGGCGAGGCCGCCGTCATCCTGTACGTAGACCAGACCATGAACGTCGCCGTGCCGCAAACGGTCGCAGGCGTTCGCACCGAAGTGATTCCCACCACGCCGCAGGCTGTGGCAGAGGGTACTGCGCTGCAATCTGCGGCGGCATCAAACCCACTTCCGCCCCTGGCATCCGCTGTATTCAACCAGGCCGTCCCGGCAAAGCAGCAGGTGGCGCAGACCCTGATGAAGCAGAATCCCGCCTTCTTTGGCGTGGGCGTGGGCCAGAGCTTCGACAATCCCAGAGAGGCTGCCCTGGTGATATACGTCGATCGCAGACAGGTTCCCTCCACGCTCCCACCCGCCATCAATGGCCTGCGCACGCGCTACATCATCATGGATAGGCTGCACGTCACGCGCTCTTACCTGATGGGACCGGTTCGCTCGCAGGGCCACTGCATGTCGCATTCGGCAGCGCGCGAACCCAACGAAGGTGACGTCTTTCATCTCCGCAAGCTACCGGGCTTGAATCTGTTCTGAGTTCGATTCCGCGACAAAGCCGGGGAGAGGCAATACACAGCGGGCTTCGCCTGGCAGAAAACGGATTAGCTCGCCGCAGCTTCCGCCTCGCCCGCCAGACCAGGATCGTCAGGGAGAAAGACTTGAAAGACGGTTCCACTGCTTTTATTTGCGGCTGCCGGCTCGGAGGCCGCCGCTCGGCTGCGCACATGAACCAAACCGTGATGCTTCAGGATGATCTCGTAGCTCACCCAGAGTCCCAGCCCGGTTCCTGTCGTTTCCTTGGTGGTAAAGAACGCTTCGAAGATGTGCTCGCGCACCTCCGGCCCCATCCCGGCGCCGGTGTCGGCGATGGCAAACCGGATCCCGGTTTGCGCGGAATTCTTCCTGTGGCGCGAGCGGCGGGCATGCACTACCAACCGCCCGCCGCCGCTGCTAGCGTCGATCGCATTGCCCACCAGGTTGGCGAAAACCTGCCGGATCTCTCCGGCAAAGCAGAACAGGGTCATCTCTGCTTCGTAATCCCTTTCCACACGAATGTTGAGTGCGTTGAGGCGGGTCTGGTAGAGGCTCAGCACCGGATCGAGCAACTCAGCCAGTGAGGTGCGCACCGGCTGCGTGGGCTGGCGGTAAAAGCGCAGTGTTTGCTGTGTAATCTCGGCGATGCGGCGCACCTCGTACTCTGCCATGGACACGTACTGGTGCGCCGCCTCGGGGAGCTCGCTGAAGTTGCGCAACAGAAATAGCAAATTGGTCACGGCTTCGAGGGGATTGTTGATTTCATGGGCGATGGATGCGGCCAGCCGCCCGGTCACTGCGAGTTTTTCGCTCCGCCGCAACGCCTCTTCGTTCCGCTTGCGTTCGCTCGCGTCAAGCACTATGATCCCTGTCCAGCGCACCTGGTTCGGCGTGGTCCGCACCGGGTAAGCGCTGATCAGCCAGGTCCACGGTCGGCGCAGCGCGCCGCCCTCGCCGCTGACTTCCAGGTTGTGCACCGGCTCCTCTGTGGCAAACACGCGCTGCACCGCGCCCTCCATCTCCTTGGCTACAGATTGCGGCAACAGCTCGGGCAAGGTGCGGCCCAGATGGCGGCTGACAGCCCTTCCTGCGAGGTCCGCAAAGACCTGGTTTACGCGGACGAATCGGGAACTGCGGTCGACAAATGCCAGGCCGATCGGCGCATTCGCCAGCATCGAGTCGAGCAGCGAAAGCGTGTCGTTCAGGCCGGCCCGCTGCTCAGCAAGCGAGGCAACCATGCGGTTGAAGGTTTCAATCAGGTCGCCGATCTCGTTATGTACCACCACTGGCAGCGGGAAATGGCTGGCGTCTTCCGGTGAGGTCATAAGCGCGGCGGCGCCGCGATGCAATACCTCAATTGGCCGCGCAATCGATCGCCCCATCAGGAGCACCAGCAGCACCGACGCCAGGCCCCAGATCGCGCCGAAGATCATGGTGGTGCGGAGGATCGAAAGGAGCTGTTCGCGCATCCAGCTCTTATCAAACGAGACCCACGCAAATCCGCGAAGACTATCCGCTGTGTAGATAGGCTGGGCGCATTCCCAGCGATCACCGGGAAGCGTGAGACAGTTTTGCGCATTGCGCTTCATCTGCGGGATCAGCGCCAGCTCAGCTGGCTCCAGCACCGTGTTATCCGGCTCACCCTTGCTGATGAAGAGCACGTTGCCGGCCGGGTCAGTGACTTTAGCCATGGCAACGGTGGGTGCTTCGCCCATCATCTTTACCGACAGGCCCACCCAGCCGGGCCGCTCCTGCTCAAACGCCTCGCCCGACTGTAATGCAAGGGACGCAGCCTCGTACGCAAGCCGCCTCTTAGCGCGGCCAGCGCTTTCATCTGCCTGCTGGCGCACCAGCAAAGGCGCAAACACGCCGACGGAGAGACCTTCCAGCAGCAAGAGCCCGGCCAGCATCTGCCCGCGAATCGATCGCGGCCACAAGCGTATGCGCACGGATCTACCCCCGAAGGTAAGTCAGTAGCGTTAGTCTATCGGATCGCCTGCGGCAACCGCGTCCCGTGCCTCATCCCCTGACTTCATCTTCGAGACCAGCGATTTTGCAATCTGCCGCCCGTGAAAACGCCCGTTCTCGATAAAGATTTCGCTCGTGCGCGCTCCGGCCACGATCACCCCGGCCAGGTAAATGCCGGGTACGTTGCTTTCCAGCGTTTCTGGGTCGCAGACGGGCAACCGATCCTCGCCCTCGAAACGCACGCCCAGCCGCTCCAGAAAACCAAAATCAGGATGGTAGCCGGTCATGGCGAAGACGAAATCGTTCGCCAGCGTCTCGCGGCCCGCGGGAGTATCCACCACGACCGCGTCCGGCGTGATCTCCACAACCTCCGTCGAGAAGTATGCCTTGATTTCGCCGTCCTTGATGCGGTTTTCAATATCCGGCTTGATCCAGTACTTCACGTTCGGCGTAATCCCCGGTCCGCGGTAGACTAGCGTGACGCGCGCACCGCTCCGCCACAGCTCGAGGGCCGCGATGGCAGCGGAGTTCTTGCCGCCAATCACCACCACGTTCATCCCGAAATAGGGATGGGGGTCGACATAGTAGTGGTGGACTTTGCTGAGGGCCTCGCCAGGAATGTCCATCCAATTGGGCAGGTCGTAGTAGCCGGTGGAGATGGCCAGTTTGCGTGCCTCCATTGTTCCCGGCCGGCCGAAACGGTCCACGGTATGCACGGTGAAGGCGCCATCGGCCCCTGTCACGCTCTCGACACGGTGGTACTGGCGCACGTTGAGCCGGTAGTAGGCTGCCACCTGGCGATAGTACTCAAGCGCCTCGCCGCGCGTGGGCTTTGCATTTGGACTGGGAAAAGGGATTCCGCCGATCTCGAGGCGCTCCGACGTGGTGAAGAAGGTCATGTGCGCGGGATAGTGAAAGAGCGAATTGCAGACGCAGCCCTTATCGACTAGCACCGCGCAAAGGCCCGCCTTTTGCGCCTCGATGGCGCAAGCCAGGCCGGTAGGCCCTGCGCCCACTACCAGAAGATCGAAGACCGAATCCTGCGTAGGATCTGACGTTTGGTCGTTCACCCTTCTAGATTACGGCAATTCGAGAGTTTCAATGCCCCTTTTCGGATGCCTACAAAGTCACTGCTCGCCGGGTGCCCCAGGTCTCGATTTTGAGACCTGGGAAAGCACGAACCTCAACCGCCCGTTCCTTACAAAGTCACTCCTCGCTGGGGTGCCTGCCGTAAAGCCAATGCTCAACTGACAGAAAAGCTCCAGCCGTAGCTGGAGCTGATCATAGACGCGGTGCGGCTTTACACAACCGCAGCTTGGGGTTCCATCATTGCAATCGCAGGCGCCTCGGCTGGAACGGCTGCCGAAACCGGCATCGCAGCCGGCTGAGGCTGCGCATGCGCCGTGCGCGTAAGCCTGTGGACGAAGTGATAGGGCGGCCACGGGCCCGAAAGCTGCATCTGGCATTCGCGCATCAAGGCGCTGGTGGTGACAAATTTGTTGTGGTACCGTTCCACGCACTTTCGGTCGATCAGATGGGCGATATCCAGCATCATCTTGCCGTTTTCCATCAGTCGGCAGCTCACTTCCTCGTCAAGAGGCAGGAACAGCCTGTGCATTTGGAAGCTCACGGCGCGAGCCCTCGTCTGGCGCTCCCTGGCGCGCGAGGCATTCTCCCGCAGATTGCTCAGGTACGCTCGGCCCACGCCCTCGGCGGCCAGGTGTTTTTCGATCTCTCGCCCGCAACAGTCATCGACAAGGATCTTCAGGTGCATCTCGGTCTTGCCGCGCACCTTGTCGATATTGCCAAGAAACTGGCGCTGGTTCGAACGGATCGACTTGCGCAGCGCCTCGTCGTCGTGGAATACCGTGCCAAACCGGAAGGGAAGCACCGTGGAGTGCTGAAAGCAGTCCGCGATTACGCGCGCGTGGTCTACGCCCGATCTTTGGTTGAGTGTTTCTTGGGGGTTGTGCTCGCTCACGATCACGGCGAGATCGCTCGCCGGGTAAAGAAAAACTTGATTGCCACTGACTCCAAAGACCGATTCCATGGGAACCGGTTTACGATGACGTGCTAATGCTGGAAAAGCTTGCTTCTCACTGATGCAATAGGCATACCATGCCATGACGAGACACTCCGTCCGCGTGCGCTCCAACCGTCAAGCGCCGCCGTTTGATGAAGCTCTGTGAACTTGGGAACAATTGCATGCATGGTGGATCGAAAGCAGAACCTCTGTCGTGTTCTTATGAATCTACCCGGAATATTAGTCTTCCCAAAATACGACTGGCAACACCCCAGTGGAAAAAAGTTAGCCGAAGGTATTTAGGAGCATCAAAATCGACTTTACCATATCAAATTATAGTTTTGCAATATAAACTTTGTGCTCGACCTCAACCTGTACGACCTCACCTGTCGACTCAACCCTCCCCCTCCTCACACTCTCGCCTGCCCGCCGATTTGGAAGCGCGCTTTCGGCCCTGATTTCCACCGCGGAAAGCTGTTCAGCCAGTTTTCCGGCCCATTCCTTGTTACTCGGTTTCGACTCCGGGACAACCGCGCCGGCGCAACATTGCAAATCTCCCGACCGCGCAGATCTCCGAATGGAGCTAAACGACCGCCGGCACCCACAACCGCAGAATCCTGTGCATCGTAAGCCGCGCCCGCCCGGCATTGCCGCTAAGTCAGTGGCAAAGTCTAGTAGACTCAACGGCAGAATGTTTTGTGCCTCCCGCTCCTCTCATCGCTTCCTGTCCACACTCGCCACGAACGCGCTTCTGGTTGCGCTGGCGGCAGCATCAATGGCAGCCTCTGTCCACGCCTTCGGCCAAGGCACCCATCTTTGGACCCAATCACAAATCGAGGAGTTCGAAAAAGGCACCCCCGAAGGGGTAGCGATTGAGAGCGACGGTCATCTGCGCCAAAGCCCGGGACTGACCGAGTTGCTCACCACCCCGTCGACCTTTGTATGGTCGTTGGCGGCGGACAAAAGCGGCATCGTCTTTGCCGGCACTGGCTCTCCTGCCACTGTGCTCCGCCTGGCCGGACAAAAGGGCGAAAAGCCCTTCACGCTCTTTGAAAGCAGAGATCTGACCGTTCAGGCGCTGTGTCTCGGACCCGATGGCGCGCTCTATGTGGCAACGCTGCCCAGCGGCAAGGTTTACAAGCTCAACCCCGATGCCACCACGAAGTTGGAGGAAAAGGATGCCACGGCTGTCTTCGACGCAGCCAAACTGGAGGATTCCGCTGCCGGCCAGAGCAAGGCTGTCTCAGCGCCCAGCGCACAATCTCACTACATCTGGGACCTGACCTTCGACTCGGCCGGGCGCTTTTACATCGCCACCGGCAACCCCGGCGCAGTTTATCGCGTCGACCTCACCAAGCCTTCCGCCGCACCGGAACTATTTTTCAAGAGCGACGAGGCGCATATCCGCACTCTCGCATGGGACGACAAGGGCAACTTGATCGCCGGTTCCGACGGGTCGGGACTGGTCTACCGCATCGACTCGCATGGTAAGGGCTACGTGCTCTTCGAGGCCCCGCGGCGGGAGATTACGGCCATCGCCATCGGCCCGAAAGGAACCATCTACGCTGCCTGCGTGGGCGACAAGAGCCATAACCCTTTGCCTCCGCTGCCAGTGCAGGGAACGGCCACAGTCACAATTACGGTGGTGCAGCCGGGATCGCTCCAGGCAGCCAACGCCAGCGCTTCCGTTCCCGAGGGGACCGAAATCTACGCCTTGGCCGAAGGCTCGGCACCCCGCAAGCTGTGGTCCGGCAAGGACGAGATTGTCTACGCGCTGGCTGCCCGTCTCGACGGGCTGTTGGCGCTCAGCGGCAATCGTGGCCGCATCTTCCGCATTGAAGACGATGGCAGTTATGCCGACATTGCCCATCTACAGGCGCAGCAGGGCCTCAGCTTGGCCGCGGTGCAGGGCACAGAAGGCATGGGCGGGTTCCTCATTGGCACTGGCAATACCGGCAAAGTCTATCTCCTGAGCGCAACGGAAATGCACGAATTCGCCAGCGATGTTCTTGATGCCGGAGCCTTTGCCCGGTTTGGCCGCGTCGAGATCGAACCCGGCTCTTCGGGCTATGAGATCCTCACCCGCTCCGGCAATGTGGAGCAACCCGTCCGCGGCTGGAGCGACTGGCAGTCCCTGCAGGACGGCTCCGTCGCCTCGCCTGCGGGACGCTTCTTGCAGTGGAAGGCCGTTCTGCACAAGGACGGCGTTCTGGGCAGTGTCGGAGTGAACTATCTGCCCGTGAACTCCGCACCCGTGGTTGACGACCTCGTGGTTGTTCCCGGCGCTCGCCTCAATTCCCAGAATCAAATTAGTCCCTCATCCCAAACCGTAAACATCGCGTTCCCCTCGTCGAGTCAGAGTTCCACAATCTCCTTTGATACCAGTGCAAGCCAGCCCCTCCAGGCCAACAAAGACCGCACCGCGGTCACTATCCGCTGGGCGGCGCACGACGACGATGGCGACGACCTTATCTATTCCCTCTACCTGCGCGGCGACGGCGAGACCGTCTGGCGCCTCTTCAAGGACAAGATCACCGACAAGGCCTACAGCTTCGATGCCACGCTGATTCCCGACGGCGGCTACCGGCTCAAGGTGGTCGCCTCTGACGCGCCCTCCCACACCCCAGGCGAAGCGCTCACTGGCGAAAAGGTCAGCGACCGGTTCGTGGTCGACACGACGCCGCCGGCGATTACGAATTTCAAAGCTGTGGGGCAGCCGGTCGATTGCGAAGCCTCCCATTGTCCCAAGCCGTTTCTTATCAGCTTCGACGCCGAGAATGCTTTCTCGCCCATCTCCCACGCCGAATATTCGCTCGATGCTGGACCGTGGCAATACATCGATCCGGTCGGCAGGCTTTCCGACTCGAAACACGAGCACTACGAGTTCCGCCTTTCGCTGGACGTGGAATCAGGCAGAAATACCGAGCACCTGATCACCGTTCGTGCGTATGACCGCTACGACAACGTGGGCGTGGCTAAGACCGTCATTCCCGCGCAGAAAAAGTAGGCGCGATGCGATTCGAACTCTATGTGGCGGCGCGGTACCTGAAAGCCAAGCGGCGGCAAGCCGTGGTGGGTGTCGTAACCGTGATCTCGATAACGGGCGTCGCTGCGGGCGTGGCCGCGCTCATCATCGCTCTCGCCATCACCAACGGCATGCGGCGTGACCTCCAGGACAAGCTGCTGGGGTCCAGCGCGCATGTACAATTGATGGATGTGGACGGGCGCGGCATCCCCGACTGGCGTCCTCTGCTGGAGCGCATGCGCACTGTTCCGCACGTCACTGCAGCGTCGCCCGGCTTATATGAGCAGGTGTTGGTGGCCCGCGGCGCGCGCGATGGAGGGGCGCTGCTCGAAGGTATCCTGCCCGATGCGGAGCGGACGGTCAGCGACCTGCTCGCCACGGCTACGCCCGGCGCGGTGCGAGCCCTCGAGCCGCGATCCGAATCCGCCCCTCCGCAGTTCGCAGAGCTCCCGCCCATCGTCCTGGGCAGCGACCTGGCCGAAACCGTAGGCGCGTCTATCGGCGATTCCGTGATGATCATCAGCCCCCAGGGCGAGATGACGCCGCTGGGCGTGATTCCCAAATACATGCGCTTCCGTCTCGCCGGAACTTTTCACTCCGGCTTTTATCAGTACGATGCCGAAATGGGATTCCTGCGCCTCGGTGACGCCCAGCGCCTCTTCGATGAGCCCGACCTGCTCTCAGTCATCAGTTTCAAAGTCGACAACCTCAATCGCGCTCCTGAGATCGCCCATGCTATCGAACAGGCCGCTGGCAAGGGCTACATGACCACCAACTGGACAGAGCAGAATCGCGAGCTCTTCCGTGCCCTCAAGCTCGAACAGGTGGTCACCTTCATCGTCATTGCGCTCATCGTCATTGTCGCCGCGCTCAACATTCTCATCGCGCTCACCATGATGGTGATGGAGAAAACCCGCGACATCGCGGTCATGATGAGCTTTGGCGTCGATCCAGGCCAGATGCGCCGCATCTTCCTGCTGCAAGGCTTTCTCATCAGCATCGTCGGCACCGCGCTCGGTCTTGCCCTGGGCTATCTCGCCTCCTGGGCTGGCAGTTATTACCGCATCCCTCTTTCACCCGACGTCTACTCCATCGACACTTTGCCCTTCGCACCGCGATTGATCGACGGGGCGATCGTCTCTGCCGTGTCCATCGGAATATCGCTCCTCGCGACGCTCTACCCCTCGTCCTCAGCCGCTAACGTGCTTCCAGCCGAGGCGCTACGGTACGAATAGCCAGGGGCATAATCCCTCTTGACTTTGTGACACATTTTGTGCCACATTTGACTTATGGAGAGCATCACTTTACGCCAGCTTCGCAACACCAAACAAGTCAAGGACTGGCTGAGAGCCGGCGTGCATATTGAAGTGCGGGAGCGCGGCGAGGTGATCGGCGACCTGGTGCCGAGGACGCCGGCGAAACCCACCGTTGAATGGCCCGATTTTGAAGCGCGCGCGAAAGAGATCTTCGGTGATCGCGTCCTCACAGCCGTGGATGATCTGATACGGGATCGAGAAGAGAGCCGGTATTGACCGTCTATACCGACACGAGTTTTCTAATGGCCATCTACCTGCGGGACGTGCATTCGCACGAAGCATATAGCCGGATGGCGGTGCATCCGAATCTGCCGATCTCGCCGTTCGGCCATGCCGAATTTGCGAATGCGATCTATAGGCAAGTGTTTCTCCGGCGTGTTTCGGAGATCGATGCCAGGCGCGCATGGGAGAACTTCGAGTTCGACTGCCGCTCCGGTCCCCTGCAGACGGCGGCGTTTCCCGAAACTGCCTGGAATATAATCGTCGATCTTGCCCGCCGTTTCGTTCCGACGCTCGGAGTGCGCACTTTGGACGCTTTGCATGTTGCGTGTGCACTGGAATTACGGGCCGACAGATTCTGGACGTTCGATGAGCGTCAGGCAAAGCTGGCCGAAGCGGTCGGGCTCGACACCAATCCTTGAGCACGACGCCTCACTGCGGCGTAATAATCCCGCCCAGCGCGTGTCTCCGCGGCAGCACGATGCCGCGATGGTCCACTTCAACCGGCGCTCCATGTGGCGAATCGGGAATCGAATTCACCCGCTCCACGAGCGCGCCGCCGCAAGCCGGGCACCAGTCGGCCGTCGTCTCCTCGGCCAGCACAGCGCGGCATTGGCTGCAAATTCGCTCCATACCGAAAGACTACAGCAACAAGCCGACGCATCTGCTCGCTGTTCTCTGTTCTCTGATCTCTTCTCGTACACTGAGACCATGCACCCTCCCGTCCGCCTCGTCGCGATTGACATGGACGGTACGCTCCTGCCGGCTGCCACGCAGAAAATCAGTCAGCGCAATGCGCAGGCGCTCCGGGCCGTGCAGGGAGCGGGCGTCACGGTGGCCATCGCTACAGGCCGCCGCGCGGCTTATACGACTCCGCTACTCGAAGACCTGGGTCTGCGAGCGGATACACCCCTCATTACGTCCAATGGTGCAGTGCTCTGTACGCTTGGCGGCCAAACCATCGACCGTTGCCATATGAATGCGCGCGTCGCGCGGGGTCTGTGTAGTGTCCTTCGCCCGTTCGGGGCGGTCGTCTTCACCTTCGACCGGCCGGGGCGCCGCGAACTGGTCATCGAAGACCTCGAAAAGGCGAATGGCCGCTTCGCCCTTTGGGTCGAGGCCAACCGCAACGCGATCGAGGTTGTGAAGCCGCTGGAAAAGGCGTTGGTAGATGGCGACGATCCCATTCAGGGCATGGCGGCCGGAACCATGGACCAGATGAGACAAGCTGAAAAAGCGCTCAATACGAGCGAGTGGCGCAAGGATTGCGACTGTGTTCGCACCGAGTATCCGGCACGCGATTTGTCGATTCTCGACCTTTTGCCGCGCGGCGTCTCCAAAGGATGGGCGCTCGAGCAACTCGCCGGGCGCCTCGGTGTGGATCGCAAGGAGACCATGGCCATTGGTGACAACTGGAACGATGTGGGTATGCTGGAGTGGGCAGGGCAGGGCGTGATGATGGCCAATGCGGCCCCCGAACTGCGCGCCATGGGCAGGACTCGCGGCTGGAAGCAAGCGCCGTCAAACAACCACGACGGCGTCGCCGTTGTTCTGGAAGCCGCTTTGGCGAAGATTGCTGCCCCCAAGGCCTGAACAGAGAATCGGTTGGGGAAGGTTGCATAAGTAGCGTTTTGAAAGGGCACGGCTTCAGCCGTGCCATTCAAAGCGCATAACGTCTGGGGTTTTAACCCTTGAGGGATGGTTTTTCTCAAGCTGACTGCATTTATGCACCCGCTATGGGAACTGAGAATGCAAAAGTCCGTTTTCATCATGGTTGTGGCAATAGCAGCGCTTGCGGGACTGCCGCAGGCGCGCGCTGCCGAGCGGATCACGCTGCGCAACGGCTTCGTCCAACTGTGCGACCATCACTCCCAGGTAGAGGGCCGCGTTCGCCTCTACCTGAGCCCCGGCGAGGACAACTACATCGAGTTTGCGCCCGAACAAATCGCCGCCATCGAAGTCGTGCCCGATCCGCCCGCGCCTGTTGCGCAGCCCGCCCCGCAAGCTTCCGCAAAACCAGCGAGACTTACGATAGCCGACCTGGGCGAGATGCTCACTCGCGCGGGCAAGGAGCACAACCTGGACGTTGACCTTCTTGCCAGCGTGGTCAAGGCCGAAAGCAATGGCAATACCCGCGCCGTGAGCCCTGCAGGAGCTCAAGGCCTCATGCAGCTCATGCCCGAAACTGCTGCCGGCCTTGGCGTCCACGACAGCTTTCAGCCCGAACAAAACGTTCGTGGCGGCTCGGCCTACCTCGACGCGCTGCTCACCCGCTACCACGACAACCTGGCCTTAGCCCTTGCCGCCTATAACGCCGGCCCCGATGCAGTCGACAAGTATCACGGCATTCCGCCGTACCACGAAACTCGCGTCTACGTCGCTCGCGTCATCCACGAATTCAACGCCCGAGTCCTGGCCCGCGAGGCGCAAGCGCGGCACGCCGACGCGCCTGCAACTGCGCAGCCAGGCACATCTCACTAAAGGAGTTCCAAACCGGTTGATGTCTTCCCGCCGCTCCCAAATCCAAGTGAAACCATTGACTCACGATGGGCGCGTATTGGATTTCGCTTTATCTCTCTCGTGCTCGTGCGTGAGAACATACTAATAGACCTATATCGCAAGCTGTGGAGTGGAGATCGCTTGAAAAAGAGCCAATGGATTCTGGGCCTGTTGGTGTTTGCGGCGCTGGCCGCCCTTTTTGTGTGGGGGCGCGCGCGGATTCATTTCGATTTTCGAGTCTTTGGCTCTCAGGTGGCGCTCGCCGATTGGCTTAAGATCGGCTTCTCCATCGCCTGCATCTACGTGGCCTACGTCTTCCGCGCAGTGCGCTGGAGCCTTCTGATGCGGCACAACAAGAAGGTCCCGCTCTTTTCGCTTCTCGGAACCCAGGTCATCGGTTTCACCGCCGTGGCGTTGATCGGCCGCGTAGCCGATCCGGTCCGGCCCTACCTGGTCGCCAAAAAGACCGGCGAGCCTTTGAGTTCGCAAATTGCCGTCTACATCGTCGAACGGCTCTTCGATTTTGGCACCATGGCGCTCATCATCTCCTCGGTCATTCTGCTCGCGTCCACCGGGCAGCTTCCGCACCACGAGATCCTCAGGAAGGCAGGCTATGGCGGGCTTGCTGTTACTCTGCTCGGCGGTCTCTTTCTTTTTGTTTTGCGCGTTACTGGCGGCATGGCGGCCGCGCTTCTTGAGCGGGTTTTCGGGATTGCTTCCAAAAAACTCGGCGCCGCCGTAGGAAGCAAAGTGCGCGCCTTTCGCACTGGTCTTGACACCATGCACAACTTCGCCGATTTCAGCTATTCGGCATCGCTCTCGCTCGGCATGTGGCTGGTGATCACGCTGGCCTATTGGGAATGCATGAGCGCCTTCACTGCCAGTCCTCAGTTGGCGGGAACGACGCTGGTCAATTGCATTTTGCTCCTTGCTGTTAGTGGAGGCGTCAGTGTCTTACAGCTTCCGATCCTGGGCTGGTTCTCCCAAATCGCCTTTGTGGCCGCGGCGCTCTCCAGCTTTTTTGGCGTAGCTCCAGAGGCAGCCACTGCTTGTGCCGCGACCATTTTGCTGGCGACTTTTATCAGCGTCATTCCGGTGGGATTGATTTGGGCGCACTTTGAGCACGTCAGCCTGCGCAAGGTCACGCTCGAAAGTGAGCACGCCGAAGAAGAGTTGGTGGCGGCTGATCTGGTTGAACCTCCAGAATAAATACGATCTGTGGATCGCCGCGAAAAACAAGTCGCTGGCTAGGATCAGGGCAAGGGCGCAGGCGGCTTGATCGCTTCGCTCCCGCTGCCCGCCTGCGAATACTGAATCGTCTCCGGCCCCGCCGCGCCGCCCGTCATCACCAAGCTCATTGCCTGTTCCATGGTTAAATCCGTCTCGGTCACCCAGTCCAAGGGGAGAATCTGCAAAAAGGCTGAAGTCGGATTGATGGCATTGGGCACGAGCACTGCGGCCAGTGGCCGCCCCGTCGCCGCATCGCTCATCGTGCGCGTCAGGAACCCGATACTCTTCTGGCCCGCAATCGGAAAATCCACCAGCACCACACGCTGGCTCGCATCCTTTTTGGCCATCATGGAATCCAGCAGTTGCCGCACCGACGTGTAGACCTTGGCCACAAACGGCAGCCGCTCCAGAACAGACTCGAACATGCCAAAGGCCTGCCGGCCAATCACCAGCGAAGTGACTCGTCCCACCACGTACAGCACCACTAGCGTGAGCAGAATGGCCAGCACCGACTGTAGCCATGGCTGACTGAGCCACGCGCGAGGGAAAACCGCGGCGAAGAACTGCACCACCGGCAATCCAGCCTTTGCCAGTGCGCTCAGTAGAAATCTGAAAATCAGGTAGGTGACAAAGAGCGGGCAGATGGTAATGATGCCGGCCAAAACACTTCGCTGTAACCCTCGCAGCGTGCGGGCAAAGTGTGCTTTCAAGCGTTGTTCCTCCGAAATTGCGATCTTTTGTTGGATGCTCTCATAGTCGCCGCTCCGCCCCATTGCTCGAACTCGCTTGTAGAGGTTTGATCCTGCGACCGTCACCCTGGAAATGCTATGGCTACGAGAATACGCTTGTCCGGGCCTCTCACGGAACGGATCGAAAAAAACAAAAATAGTTCCCATAGAGCGTAAAATCAGCTATATATGGGGATTGCCTCGTATAGTAGGGGCAGAAGGAACTCCATGAGCCAACCCGAGGGTGTCGACTTAAGCGATCAGAACCCCGTGGAGCCCGGAACCGCCGAGCCGAGACACGCCGCGCCTCCCCGTCCACGCGCCATCGGTTCGCCGTTGCCGATGGGCGTCAGCCGCCGTCAACCTGTCGCCCCGGAACACGGCGATGTCAGGCGTCTCGCGCAGGCGCCGCCTCCCGGGCGCGCTCTCAGCGGCGGAGCGCCCGCTGAAGAGACTTCCTTCAGCTTGCAGCGCATCATGAGCGCCTTGCGCTCGGCCCTCCCTCTCGTCCAACGCATTTTGCCCCTTCTCGACGGCAACATCGCCTCCGCCGTCAGCAATCTCGTAGCTCCTCATCCGCACCCGCAAGCATCTGCGCCCCCGCCCAAGGTGGACCTTGTGCCTCTCGAGGACGGATTGACCGCACTCCAGACCCAGCATCGCGAATTGCGCGACCAGGTCATGGAGCAGAACACTTCCCTCAAGCGCGTTGAAGATCAGTTGGAGATGGTCCGCGAAGCCACTGACCGCAATACGCTGGAACAGCAGGAGCTGCTTGAGGATCTCAAGACCTTCGGCAACAAGGTCAAGGTGGTCGTCATCATCGCCCTGGGACTGGTGGCGATCGGCGTTATCCTCAACCTGATTCTTTACCTTCACATTCAGCGCGTGCTGCCCTGAATCCCGCTCCATCGCGCATTTCACGGCCTGATTGGGTTCCCCGCGCTACCAGACCCGGGCTATAGCAAAACCAGAGATGCTGTAACCCGAAGCCGCTGCACTTAAGTCGCCGCGACGCCAAGGAGCAGCGACCTTCAAAAAAGAGCTGAATAGGGCACACCTTCTCTGGTTTTGCCGTAGTTCGGCTACGCAATCACGCGTCTGGGGTCCAAGCGCCTTTTGGTAAGACCCAACCGGAAGCGCATGGGGTCCGGTGATCCCCCCGGTCTTCAAATCCGGCGCGCGGCGCCTTCGCGGCGTAGTGGGTGTGTTCGACTCGCACACGCTTCAGGCCACAAAACCGCCCCGATCAAACAGTATCAGCCCCACGTACGAGACCGTGTTCTTGCCGTTGTAGTACGGGATGCCGGCGCTCTTCTCCAAGGACATCACGTCGATGCCGTAGGCTTCAACGGAGGCAACGGCAAGATCTGGATTCCGGCACGGTTCGTTGTCCAGATAGGCGCATCTCTCGCAAATGGAGCAGCAGCCGGCATTGAGCGGCAGCACGTCCGGGAAATCGTACTTGCTCTTGATTCTCGCCAGCAAGTCCCGAAACACCTGCTCATGGACTTTGGCGCCGGCCATCATGCCGTTCCAATCCATTGAACTGGCCAACAGGCAGACGGTCTGGAACAGCAAGCCGTGCTTGAACTTCCTCGCTCTTTCTGCCAACTCCTGAACGGACCCGATGGCAGGCGGCCCCATCCAGTTGGTAGCGTACTTGCCGCAGGCGTTCCTTTCGCACGCCTTCCGGTACTCGTCATGAAAGACCAGGGCTGAGGTGTCGACGATGGCCGCATGAGCGGCTTTTGCTTCCAACGCATCCTTTACCAGATCGTCCCAAAGCGTCTGCGGCATGGGCCCCTCTTTTGCTGCCGACTGTAACGAGTTCTAGCGAACTGGCTCGCAGCAACACCTGACATCGCGCGACCAGAGCCTTCGCGCCGGAGGCTCAACGTTCGTTAGACCCGCACTTCAATGCACTGAAGTGCGGGGACGCTGGATAAAGACGCTGGATTTTCTGGGAGCCAATGTTTAATTTAAAGCTCCAGCGCGTTGTCTTCGATTGCCAGCCGCACATTGCCGTCGGATTTTGCCAGGCGCCGCACCGCTTCGGGCTTGTCCACCTTGGCTTTGAACATGACCAGCGCCACGGGCACGCTGCGCCCTGCGCTCTTGATGATCCCAACCGCGGTAGCGCGGTCAATGTTGCAGGCGCACATCAGAATGCGGATTCCACGCTCCACCAGCTTCGAGTTCTGCATGTGCACGTTCACCATCAGGTTTTCGTACACGTAGCCCAGCCGCGCCATGGCGCCGGTTGTGATCATGTTCAGGATCATCTTCTGGGCGCTGCCGGCCTTCATGCGCGTAGACCCTGAGACGACTTCGGGACCTACATCGGCAACAACAGCGATGTCGGCAGCTTCCGCCAGCGGCGTTCCGTAATTGCAGGTCACCGCTGCGGTATGTGCCCCGCGGGCTCGTGCATAGGCCACAGCCGCCACCACGTAGGGCGTCCGGCCTGACGCGGAAACCCCAATCACCACATCCTTGCGCGTAGGACGGCGCCGCGCAATATCTCGCTGACCCAGCTCTTCTGAGTCCTCGTTCACCTCAACGGCCGACGCCAGCGCCTTGGGTCCGCCCGCCATAATGTACTGCACTTGTCCCGGCGCTGTGGAGTAGGTGGGTGGACACTCTGAGGCGTCCAGGGCCGCAATCCGTCCGCTGGAACCGGCTCCGATGTAGATCAGCCGGCCGCCATCGCGCAGGCTCCGCGCCACTTGGTCGATCACCTCGGCAATCTCCGCAATCGCCTTCTTCACCGCGCCCGCAACCTTTGCGTCCTCGTGGCTGATAATGCGGGCGATCTCCAGCGCGGATTTGGTGTCGAGCCCTTGCGAGGCCTCGTTCTGGCTCTCCGTAGTCAGTTGCTGAAGCAGGGCAGCCTGGTCTTTATTGTTCTCTTTAATTTGGGCGCCGGCTGTCTCCTGCAACGTTGTGTTGCTTAACATCGCGTCAGTCCCCAGTTTTTATTGTATCTGCAAACCCGCGCAAGCCTTAAAAATTTCTCCTTGACGGAACCTGCCTTCAAAATCGCCATCCCCAACCTACAAGGCCTCGCGGACTGCGTCGTGAAAAGCAGGCCGCACCGTGCGAATCAATTGGTTCTGCCGGTCCGGCCAGGTGCGATTGGTTAGGAGCGCCACGGCAACCGCGGCATCCAGGTCCATCCAGAGCGTGCAGCCGGTGTAACCGAGGTGCCCGATGGAATGCGGCCCAAAGTGCCTGCCCGAAGACGAGTTCTCTGAGGGCGTATCCCAACCGAGAGCGCGCGAACTCCCCTCCGGACCTTGCCGCTGCGCAAATTCAGCCACAGTCTCCCGGTGAAACAGTTGCGCTTTCTCCCTGGACGCGCTGCTCGTTCCCGCCGCGGTGCTCGTTCCGGCGCTGAGAACCGCGCCGGCAAACCGCAACAGGTCTGAAACATTGGAGAACAGGCCGGCGTGTCCGGCTACGCCATTCATCACCCATGCGTTCTCGTCCTGCACTTCGCCCTGAATGCGGCGATTGCGAAAAGTGCTGTCCTCCTCGGTGGGCGGAATTGAGGTCCGTGCCGCCGGCTCCGGACAAAACCCCGTGGCCGCCATTCCGAGCGGCGCAAATACCTCACGCCGGAGCCAGCCCGCCAAACCCTCGCCCATCTGCGTTTCCAACGCTTTGCCCAGCAGAATGAAGCCTGGGTCGGAGTACTCCGCGCGCGCGCCCGGCTTAGCCTGCAAAGGCAACTCAAGGCAGGCGCTCATCAGCGCATCAGGCGTGGTCGCCGTGCGAAAAAACTCCACGTAACCCGGCAAGCCGGCACTATGGGCCAGCAGGTGGCGCAGTTTCACGTGACGTGCTGGATCTCCCGCGGCTCGTCCCGCCACAAAACCGGGCAGCAATTCGCCCAGCGGTGCGTCCAGGTCAACCTGCCCGCGCTGCACGAGCAGCATCGCCGCGGCTGTTGTGGCAACCACCTTGGTCAGGCTGGCCACGTCAAACACCGTCTCCGCTGTCACTGCGGGAGCGTCTTCTTCATACGTGAAACGCCCCAGCGCGCTCTTGAGCACAACCTGGCCGTCAGCGAGAACGCCGAACGTGCACCCAGGGAAGGCCCGCGCCTCGATCGCCTCGTGTAGCACCCGATAGGCCACGCCAAACCGGCCGTGGGCTCGGCCTCTATCAGGGGCGGCCATATGAGCTTGCGACTTCATCGCTTACTCGCATGGTACAGCGGAACCAGAGTTGATGCGTCCCGAAAGCACGCCGGCCAAGTGGCTTTTTCATCAAGAAAAAGCCACACTTCACGACTATGACAAGGGCACGCTAACTCTGGTTCCGCTCTAACGCTCACGCGCACATTCGCCGCCTTGCGCTAAACTTTTCGTACTCCGTAAAGAAACATCGCGCTATCCTTACAGGCGAAGGCTCCGTCTATCCATCAGACGCAGGAGGGGTGTATGTCTCTGCAGCGGGCGTGGTTACCAACAGCAATTCTGATCTGCCTGATAGCCTCTGGCGCGAATCCTGGCGTGTCCCAGACGCCCGCACCGTCACAGTCGGCACAGACCGCCCCACCGTCCGCGAACCCGGAGCCACAATCGGCAGCGCCCACAGAACCTGCTCCTGAATCACCGGCCACTGTCGGCATCGCCCCGGCCCACAAAACCTACACCGTGCCTGCGGGCACCAAGGTTCTGCTGGAGTTGCGCAGCGCCATAAATACCAAGAGCGCCAAAGCCGGCGACGGCGTCTACCTTTCCTCCACTTTTCCCGTGGTTGTCGGCAACCGCGTTATGATCCCCACCGGCGTCTATGTGCAGGGCATCGTTGATCGCGTTCAGCGCGGCGGCCGCATCAAGGGTCAGGCGCAACTCGAAATGCACTTTACATCGATCATCTTTCCCAACGGTTCGGTGGTCGAGATTCCCGGTGTCGTCGACAGCATACCCGGCGCCAAAAACCAGACCGTGAAAGACGACGGCGAGGGAACCATCCAGCAGAACGGCGGCAAGGGCCGTGAAGCAGGCAGGACGGCAGAAATAGCCCTCCCGACCGGCGCTGGCGCCGGCACCATTGGCGGAGCCGAATCCGGTGGTCACCCCCTTGAAGGTGGCCTCGCTGGCCTGGGCGCCGGCCTTGCCACCGTGGGCGTGGTCACGCTTTTCACGCGCAATGCCGATGTCGATGTTCCCCGTGGCACACAGGTGGAAATGGTCCTGCAACGCCCCTTGATATTGGAAGATGAAAACCTGGCCGGAGTAGGCCAGCCCGGAGCGGCGCCCGCATTGGTCCCTGCCGCCAATCAACCGAAACCGATCACGCAACACCGTCCGCGCATCTTTTGCCCGCCAGGAAGCCTTGGCTGCGAATGAAGTTGCGAGTAATCTAGGAACAGACGCTGATGCTGACCGGTCCCGACGACACTTCAATCTCTCATGCAAGCACGAGCCCGCAGGCTGCTCCGAGCAAGCCGCCTCTTGACCCTGCGCCCGCCGCACCGCCAGCGAAGACCGGGGGGGCGAAGCCGGGGGCGGACAGGTCTTCGTCCATGGGGACTGGTGGCGCAGGCCTCGGTCTTTGGCTGCGCGATCTGCTCATCGCCACCGTTGCCTCCGTCCTCATCATCACGTTTCTTTATCAGCCCGTCCGCGTGGAAGGCACCAGCATGTTGCCGCGCCTGGAAGACCGCGACCGGCTCTTCATCAACAAGTTTGTCTACCACATCTCCTCCATCGAGCGCGGCGATGTGGTCGTCTTTCACTATCCGCGCGACCCGGAAAAGAGCTACATCAAGCGTGTGATCGCCCTCCCCGGCGATACTCTCCGCATCGACCACGGCCGCGTGTTCGTGAACGGCAAGCTCCTCCGCGAGCCCTACGTCCCCGCGGAGTATCGCGACAACCGCTCCGCAGCCGAGATGACCATCCCCGCGGACAGCTACTACATGATGGGCGACCACCGCTCCATCTCCTCCGACAGCCGCGACTTCGGCCCCGTCGACCGTTCCCTCATCTACGGCAAGGCCGCGTTTGTCTACTGGCCCGCACGCGACGTCGGCGTCGTCCATTGACACTGTTGCCCCCGTGGAAAACCAGCAAGAATCCACCAGCAAAACCTGCTAAAATCGATTGAATCCACTCCTCGGAGAGGCGATGCAGGCGATCCTGGCGCTCGAAGACGGGCGCATCTTCCGCGGGCACGGCCATGGCGCACAGGGTGAATGCCACGGCGAAGTCGTTTTTAATACTTCACTTACTGGTTACCAGGAAATCGCCACTGATCCCTCCTATGCCGGCCAGATTGTCGTCCTCACCAATCCTCAAATCGGCAATTACGGCACCAATCGCGCCGACAATGAGGCCGCTCGCCCTTATATCGAAGGCCTCATCGTCCGCGAGTTCTCCGCCATCAGCTCCAACTGGCGCTCCGAGCAAGTCACCGACGAGTACATGGAACGCTACACCGTCCCGGTTCTGGCCGAGATCGACACTCGCGCCCTCGTCCGCCACCTGCGCACCCACGGGGTGATGCGCGGCGTCATCTCGACCACAGAGCCCAACCCCGATGCCCTCGTCCAAAAGGCAAGAAGCATTCGCAAGATGGACGGCACGGATCTGGCTCGCGTCGTCTCCACGAAATCCAGTTACGAATTTGACGCCTCCGACCCGCGCAGCCAAATGGGCGAGCCGCTGCTTCCCACTGCTCTCGTCCAAAAGCTGGAAGGGCGGAAGCCCCTTCATGTAGTGGCTTATGATTTTGGCATTAAGCAGAACATTCTGCGCATGTTAATCCGCGAGGGCTGTCGTGTCACGGTGGTCCCGGCCCAAACCACAGCCGACGACGTACTCGCGCTCAAGCCAGACGGCGTCTTCCTGTCGAACGGCCCCGGCGACCCCGAGCCGGTCGATTACGCTGTCCGCGCCATCCGCAACATGATGGGCCGCGTTCCGGTTTTTGGCATTTGTCTGGGCCATCAGCTGACCGGCCTGGCCCTCGGAGGTCGCACCTACAAGCTCAAGTTCGGCCATCACGGCGGCAACCATCCGGTGCGCAACAACACCACCGGCAAGGTCGAGATCACTGCCCACAACCACAACTTCGCCGTCGATCCCGACTCCATCAACGCCAACGAGGTCGAGCTGACCCATGTCGATCTGAACGACCAGACTCTCGAAGGCCTGCGCCACAAGACGTTGCCGCTCTTCAGCGTGCAATACCACCCCGAAGCCGCCCCCGGCCCGCACGACTCGCACTACCTGTTCCGCGACTTCCGCAAAATGATGGAGGAATGGAAGGGATGACTGCCCCCTCTCAAACCAACGGCCAATTGGTTTGGCGGGAATTGTTGTCCACTAAAGAGATTGAAGAATGGGCGGTGAGTAGGAAGCAGCCGCGTAAGCTGTGGCGAGTTGATGACCACTCCTGGCCAGGTGTTTACCGATTCGTTTTTCCGAAAGACAAACCACTGCCATTATGCTACATCGGGGAAGCATGCCACATTGGTAGAAGGGTTCGCGACCACATATGCCCAACAGCCAAGCAACAATCCGAAGGCACCACGAAGGATTCGCCTGGGAGGCGGGTGCGCGACGCGATAAAGAATTCGATTGGGAATTGCTATCTTCAATACCTGACAATCGAAGGCGCTGTCAAAATATGCGGATTGGAACTTAATCAGCAGAGCTTTGTCGATCTCTTCAAGCGACGCTTTCTCGAAAACTGGGCGATTTTGGACTCAGAGCAAGCTTCAAAAGGAATTGATAAGCTGCGTCCGCTAAACCGCGACATACCCACAGGAATACAGCAAAGTTTAAAGGACGATTTGCGACCAGCAGAGCCCAATATTGTGACGGTTGGGCGACACGGAAAGATTATTAAACGAGGCGGGATACGGTCGCTTCTTTGAAAGGGCACGACTTTAGTCGTGCCGCAGATGTTGCGAGAAGTTCGCGGCTTTAGCCGCTGAGGGAAGATTTTGAAGCCTGTACGCGAGCACGCGACGAATAACGCGCAGACTTACTTTGTTACGTCCGATACTTGGGAACGTCGCGCGCTGTTCAATGCGGAACCGTGGGCACGGCTTTTTTTCAAGACACTACTCTCACACCGCGGCGATGCATATCTCTTGCACGAATTTGTCCTGATGCCCGATCATTTTCATTTGCTGATTACGCCGTTAACCGCTCTTGAACGTGCGGTCCAAATGATCAAGGGTGGGTTTTCCTATAGAGTCAAGAAGGAAATCGGCTCAATCGCGGAGGTTTGGCAGCGTGGATTTGCGGACCATAGGATTCGGGACGCCGAGGATTACGACCTTCATCTCCATTACATTCATCTGAATCCTGTCCAGAAACATTTGTGCGCGAGTCCGGCAGAATACCGGTACTCGTCTGCGTATCCAGGCTGGAAGCTGGACCTCATCCCTCAGTGGCTAAAGCCAACGGGTAATGAGCCATCTGATGGCACGACTAAAGTCGTGCCCTTTCAAAACATCAACGCAAGAGCATAAGGCGAAGTGGACAAGAAATAGACAATTTATGCCACGTAGAAACGACATTCAGAAAATCCTCGTGATCGGCTCCGGCCCAATCGTCATCGGCCAATCCGCCGAGTTCGACTACTCCGGCACGCAGGCCTGCAAAGCTCTCAAGCAGGATGGCTACGAGGTGGTGCTGGTCAATTCGAACCCCGCCACCATCATGACCGACCCCGAGCAGGCCGATCGCACCTACATCGAGCCGCTCACCCACGAGTACGTCGAAGAAATCATCCGCATTGAAGCCGAGATGCTGGCGGCCAGCCCCAACTCCGGCAAATTCGCTCTCCTACCCACCGTCGGCGGTCAGACCGCCCTCAACCTCGCCGTCGACCTGGCTGATACCGGCGTTCTTGAACGCTACAACGTCGAGTTGATCGGCGCCAAGCTGGAAGCCATCAAGAAAGCCGAAGATCGTCTGCTCTTTAAAGACGCAATGATCCGCATTGGCCTCAATGTTGCGCGTTCTGCGCTCATCAACAACCTTCGCGACGGCCTCGACTACGCCAACAAGCTCGGCTTCCCGGTGCTCATCCGTCCCAGCTTCACGCTCGGCGGCACGGGCGGCGGCATCGCCTGGAACCGCGAAGAGCTGATGGAAGTTCTCGCGCGCGGCCTCGATCTCTCGCCCGTCCACGAGTGCCTCCTTGAGGAGAGCGTGCTCGGCTGGAAGGAATATGAGCTCGAGGTGATGCGCGATCTCGCCGACAACGTCATCATCATCTGCTCTATTGAGAACTTCGATCCCATGGGCGTGCACACCGGCGATTCCATCACCGTCGCGCCCGCGCAAACCCTCACCGACCGCGAGTATCAGAAGATGCGCGACGCCGCCATCGCCATTATGCGTGAAATCGGCGTCGAAACTGGCGGGTCCAATGTGCAGTTCGCCATCAACCCCATCGACGGCCGCATGATTGTCATCGAGATGAACCCGCGCGTCTCGCGCTCTTCGGCGCTGGCATCGAAAGCGACTGGATTCCCCATCGCCAAAATTGCCGCAAGGCTCGCCGTCGGCTATACGCTCGACGAAATTCCCAACGACATCACGCGCAAAACTCCGGCTTGCTTCGAGCCCACCATCGATTATGTGGTCGTCAAGATTCCCAAGTGGCAGTTCGAGAAGTTTCCCGGCGCTGACGACACGCTGGGCCCGCAGATGAAGTCGGTGGGTGAGGTAATGGCCATCGGTCGCACCTTCAAAGAAGCGCTCATGAAGGCCTGGCGCTCTCTTGAAACCGGCAAAAAAACCGGCGCGGAGGTTCTGGAGCCCCGCCGCCTCACGCAGATGCTCGTCACGCCACGGCCCGAGCGGCTCGGCTACATCCGCTACGCCTTCGAGCGCGCCATGAGCGTGCGCGAAGTAGCGCGCCTCACGCGCATCGATCCCTGGTTCCTCCACCAACTGCGCGAGATCACGCAGGCGCAAGCCGCCATCGCAAAAACTGCTCCAAAGGACATAAGCCCGGAGGGCCTCCGCCGCCTCAAGCGTCTCGGCCTTAGCGACGAGCGCATTGCAACGGAGTGGAAGCTCGAAGGCCACCAGGGCATTCAGCAGGTGAGGGAACTGCGTGAAGGGCAGGGAATTCGCCCCGTCTTCAAACTTGTCGATACCTGTGCCGCCGAGTTCGAATCCATGACGCCCTATCTCTACTCCACCTACGAGGAAGAGGACGAGGCGCCGCCGACTGCAACGCCCAAAATTATCATTCTTGGTTCCGGCCCCAACCGCATCGGCCAGGGCATCGAATTCGACTACTGCTGTTGCCACGCCGCCTTCGCGCTCAAAGACGACGGCTACGAGACCATCATGGTCAACTGCAACCCTGAAACGGTCTCTACTGACTACGACACCAGCGACCGCCTCTACTTTGAACCGCTTGTGCTTGAAGACGTACTGGCCATCTACAACCACGAGGCGCAATCCGGCGCGAAGATCGGAATGATCGTCCAGTTCGGCGGACAAACGCCGCTGAACCTCGCCCAGCGCCTTCTCGCCGCCGGCGTTCCCATCATCGGCACATCGCCTGAATCCATCGACCTGGCCGAAGATCGTAAGCAATTCGGCAAACTGCTGGAAGATCTGAAGATTCCGCAACCGCGCGGCGGCACGGCCACCAGTGTCGAGCAGGCGCTGGCTGTCGCCGAGCAAATCGGCTATCCCGTTCTGGTTCGTCCCAGCTACGTGCTCGGCGGTCGCGCGATGGTCATCGCATACGACGCCGACGCCGTCACGCGCTACATGCGCCAGGCCGTCGAGTACTCGCAGGAGCGCCCCGTCCTCATCGACCACTTTCTCGAAAACGCGGTCGAAGTCGACGTCGACGCACTCTGCGACTCGAAAGATGTGCTTATCGCAGGCATCATGCAGCACATTGAGGAGGCCGGCATCCACTCCGGCGACTCCTCCTGCGTGCTGCCCGCCGTTGACATCCGCGAAGAGACTCTGGAAACCCTGCGCGCCTACACACGCAAGCTGGCGCTGGCCCTCAAGGTCGTGGGTCTGGTCAATCTGCAATTTGCTATTCAGCGCGACGACGATGGCAACGACCACGTCTACGTCATCGAGGTCAATCCCCGCGCCTCGCGCACTGTCCCCTACGTCTCCAAAGCAACGGGTGTGCCGCTCGCCAAGATCGCCGCTCGCCTCATGACCGGCCGCACTCTGCGCGAACTGCTGCCGGATGAAGTCGCTTCCAGCAGAGATCTCGGAACCGGCGCGCACTACTACGTGAAATCGCCGGTATTCCCGTGGTCCAAGTTTGCCGGCGTCGATACGGTTCTCGGGCCAGAGATGAAGTCCACGGGAGAAGTAATGGGCGTCGCGGCCAGTTTTGGAGAAGCCTTTGCCAAGGCGCAACTCTCAGCCGGTCAGATATTGCCCACCGGGGGCACGGTGTTCTTCACCGTCAACGACCATGATAAGCAGGCCGCGATTGGCCTGGCCCGCCGCTACGTCCATCTTGGATTCAAAATTGTCGCCACTGAGGGCACGGCCAACGTGCTTGAGGGCGCGGGAATGATCGTGGAGCGGGTCTTCAAGGTCGAAGAAGGCCGGCCCAACGCCGTGGACCTCATCAAGGAAAAGCGCATTCAGCTTATCGTGAATACGCCACGAGGCCAGGACGCGATCTTTGACGAAAAGGCCATTCGCCGGGCCGCGGTACTGGCGCGCATTCCCACCATCACCACGCTCGCAGCTGCTCAGGCCGCTGCCGAGGGAATTGCCGCCATGCAAAAGCACCGCGTCACCGTCTACGCCTTGCAGGCGTTGCACAGCGCCAACGGGCGATAGCCTGTTTGTCCGCAATCGACGCGCTTTTTTGAAGCTTGCTGCTCGATGCACTGCAGCATATTTCTGTTTCATTTCAGGGAATGCGTACAGGATGGACCCCGTGTTTTCGCTGCTCGCCTAAGCCCGCCGCCGCATCCCGATCCACGCGCCAATCGAGTAGCCCACCAGCGCCGCCGCCGGCCATGTGCCAAGGAACGGGCCGTCGTTATCAATCAGCCCGCTCGGTTGCGGCACGCTGAAAAAAGTGCGTGCCAGTTTCTCCGTAGCGCCGCATTGCAAGCACGCGTTGGGTCCGGTCGGCATATCAAGCACCCAGAGACTGACAATCAGGATCCAGATCAGGCCCATAAGCCAGACCGCTGCCGCCATCTCGCTTGGGTGGATCTTGGTCACAATCAGCCCTACGAGCAGCGGAACCGCCATGGACATCAGTAGGATCGCCCCCTGCGGAACGCCGGCCGGGTTCAGCGCATAACCGGCAAGCATGAGCGCAATCCATGAGGCTAGCGCCAACATCGTGTGCAGGAAAAACGACAGGGCCTGCCGGAAAAGCTTCGATGCTCCCTGATCCTCGAGTTCGCTGTTCAGCAAAGAACCCATCTTGGCGGCTCCGATTCCGCAACCTCTGCAAGCTCTATGCAGTTTCTAAGCCCTTACCATACACTGCTGCGGTCGAGAGGAACAATTCCGGCCAACCGGAGCAGGGAAGAGTCCTGTGTCCTCACGCCAGGTTCTACAATCGACACATGCTGATAGAAGGTATCTTCGCCGCGGTAACCACTCCGTTTTACGCCGATGAACGCGTGTATTTTCGCAAGATCGAAGCCAACATGGCCCGTTACTCGCGCAGCCTGCTGGCGGGAATGGCGGTCCTCGGCTCCACAGGCGAGGCGGTTATGCTGGGCGATGCCGAATCCCGCGACGTCCTGCGTGTGGCCGCTGAAGCCACGGCGCCGGAAAAAGTCCTCATCGCCGGAGTGGGGCGCGAAAGCGTCAAAGCGACGGTCGAACTTGCCGAAGCAGCGGCGCAATGCCGATATGATGCCGTGCTAGTCCGCCCTCCCAGCTACTTTACCGGACAAATGTCCTCTGCCGCCCTGCTCCACTACTTTCGCAGCGTAGCCGACCGCTCTCCGCTCCCGGTTATTCTTTACAACATCCCAAAGTTTGTCCCAAATCAGATACCGATCGAGGCGGTCGCGGAACTGGCCCAGCACCCGCACATCATCGCCATGAAGGATTCGAGTGGCAGCGTCAAGCGCATCCACGCCGCTGTTGCCGCCGCCACAAACGCGCCCCGGCGCACCGTCCCCGTCACGCAGATCTTTGAGGCTGTCTCGGGGCGCATGTTGCCTCCGCGCGTTCAGGAGGCCGTCGGCAACTTTGTCTCCGTTGGCGACCTGGCCCCGGGCGCCGCAGTGGCCTCATCTCCCTCGGTCGCCTCCGTCAAGACCCGTACCAGGGAAGTCGGCTTCCAGGTTCTCACCGGCGCAGAAGGGTCGATCCTGGCGTCACTCCAGGCAGGAGCTTCAGGCGGCATCCTGGCCTTTGCCGACTTCGCTCCACAGGAGTGCCAGGAGATTTATCAGGCGTGGAAGGACCATGACCTGCCGCTAGCCCAGGAAAAGCAGCAGCGCATTTTGGCGGCTGGCAGCCGCATTGTAGGCGACCTGGGCATTTCAGGCATCAAGTATGCCTGCGATTTCAACGGGTACTTCGGCGGCCGCGCTCGCGCGCCGCTGCTGCCGCTGACTGCGGCGGAAAAGGCGGAAATAGAGCAATTATTAGGGGAAATGCGAAACTGAGCTTCTATGAAGTAATGTCTGATTCTAGGTACTTATGGCACATGTTGTATCTGTAAACTATAGACGACAAAACAGCTATGTGATTTTCTACCTGTCTAGGCGTTGCTTTGTCGTATTCCGGCTTTTTATTGCGCGGCCGTAGCGCTCAAAAGCAACAATTTCTCAGATTGGCTTACAGCGCGCATCATAGTGGGTATTGTCGGCGCTGGGGGTAGTGTCCTATTAGTGCGTTGACGATATGCTCAATCGAGTGGTTCGTAAACGACAAGGTGGACGTTCTTAGGGTCCACATGTTCGCCCTCGACGCGGATGCGGTGTTCATTCGCTTGCCTAATTGCTGCTTTTGAGTCAGCAAACTGCTCATCGTGGACAATAATGTATTCAGCCCCGCATGTCCCACACGTCACGCGGGCCATTTCCTTAAACCCTTTGGGAATATCAGCGCCAAGCTTGATTGCCTTTGCGTCGGTCATACCACACCTCTTAAATTCAGTGCTATATTATCACCAAATAGAAAAGCACATCATGCTGACCTGAAAATGGGCTTGGCTCGGACAGCATCTTGCATTGTGGAGTCCTCTCAATGAAGAAGGGTTGGATGAAGTCGTACGCTTACGGTTTTGTTGCTGCCGTATTAGCTCTGGGTACTCCGTCGTTTGGAAATGCGCAGTCCTCAGTCCCCGTGGCGATTCAGATTGAGCATCTTCACCACTGCACGGGTCTGTTGGACCAGAGTAATCAGCTGTCCGAGGGAGACCTGGCGATCAAGCAGATGATCGACTACAAGGATGGGACACTAACCTTTGGCTCGGAAGAAGAACTGAAAGCGAACATGCTACGGAAGGTCGCGGCGCTGGAAAGGGAGAACTCAACCGAAGACTTAGAGGCCTTAAAGAGGATCCTGACGACGCAGCTTCTGAAAGTCGATCGAGATATTGACTCAGAATGTGCCGACACCGACCGCGACAAGTCAGACAGGTCTTTGAGGCTGGACGAAATCGCCACGTTGCTGACAGATCTTGGCCAGGCTGAAGACGCGATTCCCGTCCTACGCCGATGTATGACGTTAGACGCAGACTTCGCGCCTTGTTCGGCATCTATGGGAACAGCATTTCAAGCTCTTGGTCGAAAATCCGAGGCTATATTGGCCTTCAAGAGAACGATTGAAATTGGCGCCTTCAATGAAAGAAACGCAAAGTCAATTGAATTTGCGAGACAAATGTTGACAATTCTTGAACGTGAGGACGAGGCGAGTAAAGAGGTTCCAGTAAACGAGGAAGCTCCGCCAGCGCAACATGCCTTTGGTACGGGCTTCTTCGTTAGCGGCGATGGGGAGATAATTACAAACAATCACGTTGTGGCCGGATGCCGTAACCTCACGGTCCAGGGAGGTTTGCCCGTGCAGGTGATCAACAGAGATCCGTCTTCCGATTTGGCCCTCGTAAAGGCAAACCTTAAACCAGACCACATCGCCGTGTTCAGGAGCGGGCCCGCGCCGAAAGTCGGCGACACTGTCGTAATCTTCGGATTCCCACTGCCTGGCATCCTTTCCTCGGAAGGGAACGCCTCAACGGGTATTATCAGCGCCACAACGGGACTGCAGAATGACATTAGATTCGTTCAAATCAGCGCGCCAGTCCAGCCCGGCAACAGCGGCGGCCCTATGTTCGATACTAGCGGCCATGTAATAGGGGTAGTGGTCTCCAAACTTGATGCCGTCCGGGTCGCACAAATTACCGGAGATGTTCCGCAAAACGTCAATTTTGCAGTTCATTGGTCCGAAATTCGGGCCCTTTTAGACGAGCAGGGCGTTCAATATAGAAAACTTCCTTCCCAACAGCCCATCAGCACGCGAGCAATAGCCAAAGTGGGGGCAGATATTTCGGTCATGCTGGATTGCACCCAGTAGTTCTAGAACCCCCGCAGCAGTTGGGACAGGCTCAGCCCAAACCCATCAGCAATCGTCTTTAGGACCCGTAGGCTTGGATCCTTCTTGCCGGTCTCAATCTCCGACAGGTAGCTCCGGTCAACGCCGAGCATCTCGGCCATTTCCACCTGCGTCCAGCCGCGCTCCTGCCGCAGAGCGCGGATACGATTCCCGAGACGTACACGAATGTCAGTGGACACACCTCGATCTTCGCGTGTACGCTGTGATCAATGTGTTGGCAATTGCCAACAGACCGTCTGCGAGGTGCGTATATGGCTGGAGAGGTGGGGAGCAGTCCTGATGCAATGGCAATGCCAGCATCCCTACAAAAACGCCCGAAAGAGCCTAACAAGCAGATTCACTTCAGCGTACCGCTGTCCTGGTGGGAGGAATTGACAGACCTATCTAGGGAGTTCGACCAAGATGTCTCGATCTTTCTCCGCGAGGCGACAGAGGATTGGCTGCAGCGGGCCCGAAAGGTTCGCCGGGAGGCCTAAGGCTCATGGCTCGGATGTGCCGGCTCTGCGCGGCAGTTCAAACGGCTTCACTTCGCCGTGAGGTAGCACGCCTAGTCGATCCAACTCCTCTCGGACCTCGCGGTAGCCTTCGTACAGCTTCAGGAGTTTGCTGATACCGCCCAGCTCACCGACGGTTCGGATCATGGCCAAGTGGGAAATGCGCAGAACCTCCACTTGGCGCTCGAGTTCAGCAATCCGCGAATCCTTCTGAGCGAGTTGCGCCGCGAGCTGGTCGCGGGAGCGCTTCGGCGCCCGGTGGCGCCATTCCCGGAACTGCTTCTGCCGCTCCTGGTATCGGGCCAAGAAGTCCGACCGGAGAGGATTACGAGTGATCGAGGACGCGTGTTTAATCACGGGATGCCTTCTGGCCACGGCCCGGGCAGTGATGGTCTCATCCGCCTCTAGCATCTCATTGAGGATGCGTTCCATCTCCGGATCGGCGGCGGCGCCGGTCTTCTGGTTCAGGTCATTTCCATCCATCGAGCACCGTCTCTTTCGGCCCTGAAGGGTTCTGGGATAGATCTGGTCCATCTGGGAACACCAATTGCCCTGGTGGTGTGGCCAGAAGCTTCCGCACCCCCTCCAGCCGCACTCTTGCGTGGGCGAGTTGGTTGTCCAATCCGATGCTGCTGGATATGCGCTTTTCGATGGATTGCGAGGCAACCTGAAGATCGCTAATCGGGCGTGCGCCGGAATCGTTGTTCGCCTCGAGCAGCTGCGCGCTCGCCGGACCGGTGCTGGAAAGCTTGCGCGCTTCGATCACATGCACCGCCGTATCCAGCCTGGCTTCCAGCCGGACAAGATTCAGCCGGTTCTCTGAGAGGTCGGTGGCGGATAGGTGCTTGCAGCCGGTGAAACATTCCAGATCTTTTGGGCAGCGGTTAACCATGAAGCTGCCTATGCAATGGCCGTAGGGGCTGGAATGGAAACCATCCGCCTCGGCACTGAGGTAATCGAAAGCGGCGTCTTCGCCATCGGTAAGCTGAATCCTTTTGAATGCCTCTACGATCGGCCCGCGGGCTTTCCCGGACTTGATCAGGCGTGCGACGGTTGCGGATTTCTCGCCGAGCCGAAGCTCCACTTCCGGCTGTAGCTCGATCTTATCCAGATCCTCGGCCAGACTGCGGTGGTCATAGTCGTAGGACTGGGCCACTCTTCGACGATTGAACCGCTTGGTGATAAGTAAGCGTTTGGGGTTCCCCACTGGTTTGAGTCGCGTGTCGGCGCGACGATGGATTCATGACGCAGGAACAGGGTGTGAGGGTCGACCGTCGTGGTCGGAAGCGG
>Ga0326728_10001828_pt1 | contig 73376 bp, 82 predicted proteins | sample MB3enrmetagenome_FD_207602 | JGI IMG/M metagenome (GOLD analysis project Ga0326728, IMG submission 207602) | Lab enriched peat soil microbial communities from McLean, Ithaca, NY, United States - MB31MN | ecosystem: Environmental > Terrestrial > Soil > Wetlands > Peat | place: USA: New York...
ACGCGGTCTACCTCGAGCCGCTGACGGCAGCGTCGCTCGAAGCGATCATCGCGCGCGAGCGGCCCGACGCGCTCCTGCCGACCCTCGGCGGCCAGACCGGCCTCAACCTCGCGGTGGAACTGGCGGAAAACGGCGTCATCGAGCGCTACGGCCTGCAGCTCCTGGGCACGCCGATCGAGACGATCGTGCTGGCCGAAGACCGCGCGCGCTTCAAAGAAGCAATGCTCGCGATCGGCGAGCCGGTGCCCAAGAGCGAGATCGTGACCGACGTCGAGGCAGGAGCCGCCTTCGGGCGCGAGGTCGGCTACCCGCTCGTGATCCGGCCCGCGTACACCCTCGGCGGCACGGGCGGCGGCATCGTGCGCAGCGAGGCGGAGCTCCGCGAAACGTTGGAAGTCGGGCTCGCGGCATCGCTGATCCATCAGGCGCTCGTCGAGACGAGCCTCCTGGGCTGGAAAGAAGTCGAGTACGAAGTGCTGCGCGACGCCGCCGACAATTGCATCATCGTCTGCAACATGGAGAACATCGATGCGGTCGGCGTGCACACGGGCGACTCGATCGTCGTCGCGCCCTCGCAGACGCTCTCCGATCTCGAGTACCAAATGCTGCGCACCGCGAGCATCAACGTGATCCGCGCGCTCAACGTCCAAGGCGGCTGCAACATCCAATTCGCCCTGCACCCCGAGCGCAGCGAATACAACATCATCGAAGTGAACCCGCGCGTGTCGCGTAGTTCGGCGCTCGCATCGAAAGCCACGGGTTACCCGATCGCCAAGATCTCGACGAAGATCGCGCTCGGCATGACGCTCGATCAAATCGAGAACCCCGTCACGGGCGTCACGAAAGCGGCTTACGAGCCGACTCTCGATTACGTCGTCGTGAAGATCCCGCGCTGGCCGTTCGACAAGTTCCCGCGTGCGGACACGCGCCTCGGCACGCAGATGAAGTCCACCGGCGAAGCGATGGGCATCGGCCGCACCTTCGGCGCCGCGCTCGTGAAGGCGTTCCGCGGGCTCGACCTCGGCCGCGAAACGCTGACCGGCACGTCGCTCGAACGCTGGACCGACGACGAACTCGAGGCCGCGATCGTCGCCCCCACGCACGAGCGCCTCTTCGCGCTCGCCGAAGCGTTGCGGCGCGAAAAGCCGGTCGGCGAGCTCGCGAAGCTGTCGTCGATCGACCCGTTCTGGCTGTGGGAGTTCGCGGAACTGGTCGCGCTCGAGGAGCGCTTGCGGCGCCATCCCGTGCCGGCCGACTTGCACCGCGCGACCGAACTCGGCTATTCGCACGCCAGCATCGCCAAGCTGACGGATTCCAACGCGAACGTCTCGCTCTGGAACCAAGAGACGGTTCACGAACGCGACACGCGCCACGCGGCCTCGACGGCGTTTCGCATGGTCGATACCGCGGCGGCCGAGTTCCCGGCGCGTTCGCCGTATTATTACCTCTCGCGCTACGAACAGGACGAGATGCGCCGGCCCAACCGTGAGGCGATCGTCGTGGTCGGAAGCGGTCCGATCCGCATCGGGCAGGGCATCGAATTCGACTACAGCTGCGTGCACGCGGCCTGGGCGCTGCGCGAAGCGGGCCGCGCCGCGGTCGTGGTCAACAACAATCCCGAAACGGTCTCGACCGACTTCGATATCTCGGATGCGCTCGTGTTCGAACCGCCCGGCGCCGACGAAGTGCAGGCCGCCTACGACGCGACCGGCGCGACGGGCGTGATGCTCGCGTTCGGCGGCCAGACCGCGATCAACCTCGCGGGCGAACTCGCGCGCCGCGGCGTGAAGATCATCGGCAGCGACCGGCGCAGCCTCGACATGGCCGAAGATCGCGAGAAGTTCGAAGCCGCGTTGCAACGGCTGGGCGTCGCGCGTCCCCAGGGCCGTGCCGCGGCGTCGTTCCGGCAGGCCCGCACGATCGCGCGCGAACTCGGCTTCCCGGTGCTCGTGCGGCCGTCGTACGTGCTCGGCGGCCGCGGCATGGAGATCGTCTACAACGAAGGCCAGCTGGCCAGCTACGTCGAGACCGCGCCGCCGATCACGCCCGGCGCGCCGCTGCTCGTCGATAAGTATCTGCGCGGCCTCGAGGTGGAAGTCGATGCCGTCTACGACGGCACGGATATCCTGATCCCCGGCATCTTCGAGCACATCGAACGCGCGGGCATCCATTCCGGCGATTCGATCTCCGTCTATCCGCCGCAGACGATCGACGCGGCGATGCAGGCGCGCATCGTCGAAGTGACGCGTTCGATCGCGCACGAACTGCAAACGCGCGGCCTGATCAACATCCAGTTCGTCATCCACGAGGGCGAACTCTACATCATCGAAGCCAATCCGCGCGCGAGCCGCACCGTGCCGATCATCTCGAAAGCGACGGGCATCAATCTCGTCGCGGCGGCCACGCGCGTGGCGCTGGGCGAAACGCTCGCGTCGCTGCCGTACGGTACGGGCCTGCTGCCCGACGCGCCGTTCGTCGTCGTCAAAGTGCCGGTCTTCTCGTTCGCCAAGATGCGCGGCGTCGAGACGATCTTGGGACCCGAGATGAAGTCGACGGGCGAAGTGCTCGGCATCGACGACCGCTTCGGCGGCGCGCTGCGCAAAGGGTTCATCGCCGCGGGCATCCGTCTGCCGGATCCCGCGAAGGGCCAGACCGCGCGCATTCTCGTCTCGATTTCCAATGAGGAGAAGCGCGACGCGATCGACGTGCTACGCCGCTATGCGGATCTCGGGTTTTCGCTGATCGCGACGGACGGCACGCACAAGATGCTCGTGGAGAACGGCATTCCCGCCGAGCGCGTCAACAAGATCGCGGAAGGCTCGCCGCACGTGCTCGACGCGATCGTCTCGCGCTCCGTCGATCTCGTGATCAACGACGCCGCGGGACCGCGCGAACTCTCCGACGGTTATCGCATCCGTCGCGCGGCCGTGGAGACGAGCGTCGCCTGCTTGACGAGCCTCGATACCGCGCGCGCGCTCGTCGAAGCGCTCGGCTCGACCGCCGGGCCGCCGCGTTCGTTACAGGACTATCGCGCCGCCGCCGAAGCACCTATAAGGTAAGGCGTCCCACTCCGTTATTGAGGTCGGTGAACCAGAGGTTGCCGTCGGGACCGGTCACGATCCCGCTCGGCTTGGCAACGTTGTTTCCGTCGGCGGGCGGAAAGTAGGGCGTGACCTTCCCGCTCGTCGTCACCGAAAAGATATCGTTGTTGCTGCCGCCGGTCGCCCAAATGTTACCGTCAGGTCCGGCGGCGATGGACACCGGCTTGTTTCCCTGACCGAACGAAAACTCGGTAACGGCACCGGCAGGCGTGATGCGTCCGACGCCCGGTAGCGCCTCGTCGGTGAACCAGATGTTCCCGTCGGGTCCCAGGGTGAGCGCTGCCGGATGCGCGCCGGCGCGTAGCGTGAATTCCTTGATCGCCCCCGCCGTCGTGATTCTGCCGATCTTGCCGACCTGTTCGCCGAACCACAGGTTCCCGTCCGCACCGGCCGCCATGCCCGCGGGAGCGGCACAGGCCGTCGGGAGCGCGAACTCGCCGACCTCGCCGCGCGTGGTGATGCGGGCGATCTTGTTCGGGACGCACGTCCCTCCGCTGTTGTCGGGAAACCACAGGTTTCCGTCGGGTCCCGCGGCGATCTGGCCCGGCTGTGCGTACTTGCTCGGAAGGTCGAATTGCGTTATCTGTCCGGCCGGCGTGATGCGGCCGATTCGCGTCTGGGTCGAGAACCACACGTTGCCGTCGGACCCGCCGCTGATGAACGACGTCACGTCGTGAGTCGCTACCGGGTAGAGCGTGAGCTTTCCGGCCGTCGTGATCTTGCCGACTCCCACGTTGTAGTCCGCGAACCAGAGATTGCCGTCGCCGCCGGTCGCGATGTTCTCCAAGAGCGAGAACGGCGTTTTCGGCGGCAGATCGTAATAGGCGACGGACCCCTTTGGTTCTTTCTGTCGATAGACGGTCACGACCGTCGGCGTCGCGGCGAACGCGCCGTCGGCGAGCTTCAAAGCGAAGACCAGCGTGTGAGGCTTGTCGGGGCTCGAGACGATGCCGCCCGCCGCTTCCACCGTCCGCTTGAGCTTCGGAAGATACACGGAGACCGCGTAGGTGTAGCCGCTGAAGATCTCGCTCGGCGAGGTAAACGCTTCCCCGATGCGAGCGGACGCGCCCGCCGTGAAACTCAGGCTCTTACTGGGTTCGAAGAGTTCGTACAGTAATGGCTCGCCGCATTTTTCCACGGTATTCCCGACGTCGCACGAAGCGGGTTCGACGGCGCCCAGCGGCTTATCGGAACTGGTTTCGAGTCCGATCGACGCACCCTTGTCGTGATTCGCGGGAAACCCGACGTACGCCGTGACGTCCTCGAAGCAGGGAAAGACGATCGCTTGATTGGCGCCGGTCAGCAGGCCGGTGCCGGTGTTGGGATCGTATTTCGACCCCGGGAAGGCTCGGCACGGCGTCGTGGTCTCGGGCATCCTCAGCTGCTCCGGTCCGGCCGGCGCTGCGTTCGATTGCGCGGAAGTGACGGCGGAATCGTTCGACGGCGTCGACGGCAACATCGCCGTCGCGCCACGACCACCGCAGGCGGAAAGAGCGAACGCTGCCAGCGACACGAGCGTCGTCGCGAGCACGGACCAAGCTGGGCGCATCAAAAGAACATCCTGTCGCGGAGAAGTCGATTGGACGGGGGCGTCGTGGCACGGCGGTTCAGCCGCATGCGCGCCGCTCCTTCGGACGTTTGCTAACCAACAGGGTGCGAGCGGTTCGTTCGCCCTACGAAGGCGGCTGCGGCGTGACTCCGTAACCACTAGCGACGACATGGATCGAACTCAACGGCAGACCTCCGCACCGCCGCGCGAGGGGCGCGCTTACGTCCTGGGCGGAAACGCCGGAACCCTGGCCTTCGTCTCGTCGCTGCGCCCCGAAAAGGGACAAGTGACGGCCTGGCTCGTTCCCCTGGCCTGGACGCCGGTCGGCGTGACGCTCGGCGAAGGCTGGCAGCGCGTGAGCCTGGCCGCGGACAACCTCGGCGGGTGGGTCGATCAGACGTTTCCGCCCGACGACGACCGTTCGTTCGTGACGCCGCTGCGCGACCTCGAGATGCTGCTGCGCGTGGGATGGCACGCCGAAGTGCCCGAGCGCCTGAGCGAATCGATGCTGGTCAACCCCGAGGACATTCCCGAAGACGTGCTCGACGGCGTCGAGCACGATCCCGAGCTGCTGACGCAGTGCGCGGTTTGCCGCCGCATGTGCGTGCGCGACCATTTCGTTTGGAACGAACGCCAGCTCTGCGCCTGGGATTATCACGCGACCGTCTTCGGAAAGCGCGGTCCGTGGCGCGAGGAGCCGTACGAAGAGCGCTTTTTCGATACGCTGCCGCGCGCCGCGTACGTGGCGCCGGGATTGCTGCTCGAACTCGACGTCGAGCCGGTGCTGGCCGTCGCGGGGCTGCCCGAAGATCGCATGCGCACCCTGGTCAACATCGGCATCGGCGATTCCAAAGACGGCGCCTATCTCGCGGTGCGGACCGACGAGGGCCTGACCTTGCTGCGCGAGCGCCCCTCGAACGTCACGCCGTAACCCGCGGACACGCTGAGCGGAGATGAACGTCAATCGGGCGATCGGCCGCCTCACGATCCTCTTCGTCGCGGCCTACGGCGCCTTGTTTTTCCGCCAGCTCTACGTGCAGATGATCGAAGGGCCGCAACTGGCCGGCAACGTCCACAACCCGCGCACGGCGCTGCTCGCCCCGTATCGCGGGCCGATCCTGGCACGGGACGGCACCGTGCTCGCACGTTCGACACCGTCCGGCCGCGTGTACCCGCTTGGGCCCGCGCTGGCTCAGGTGGTCGGCTACGATTCGGAGCGCTACGGGACGACCGGCCTCGAGGAGGCCTTCGAAACGGACTTGGCCGCGCGCCCCATCTCGAACGACCCCGTGGTACAGGTCGAACAGCTTCTGGGCAAGGTGCCGGCGGGGCCCGCGCTGCCGGGAGCCAGCGTTCTGACGACCCTCGACCCCGTCGTGCAGTCGGCGCTGTTCGACGCGCTGAGCGAGTACCCGCGAGCGGCCGGCGTCGTGCTGGATCCACGCACCGGCGAAGTCCTGGCGTTGGCCAGCGTCCCGAGCTTCGACCCCGCGGCGATCGACGCGACCTTCCCGCAGATCGCGAACCAGGCGTCGAGCCCGCTCCTCGATCGCGCGACCGACGGCCTCTATCCGCCGGGCTCGACCTTCAAGATCTTCACGGCCGCGGCGGCGCTGGAAGACGGCGTCGCGTCGCCGGACTCGACCTACGAGGATCCCGGCTACTTTCACGTCGGCGACTTCGACGTGCACGACGACGAAGGCGAGGCGACGGGCACGCAGGACCTCACCGGCGCCTTCGCGCTTTCCAGCAACGTCGATTTCGCGCAGGTCGCGCTGGCGCTCGGCCCGGATCGCTGGTTCGATGCCGCCCGCGCGTGGGGCTTCGCCCAGCCGATCGACTTCACGCTGCCCGTCGCGCGGGACCATCTGCCCTCGCCCGCTTCCGTGTCACCGAGCATCCTGGCGCAGCTCGGCTTCGGGCAGGCCGACCTGCTCGTGACGCCGCTGCGGATGGCGATCGTCGCGTCCACGATCGCGGAGGACGGCACGGCACCCCGGCCCTACCTGGTCAGCGCCGTCCGCTCCGCGGGGCATACCTACCAGCGCGGACGTCCCACGGAACTCGCGTCGCCCATTTCCCCCGCCGTCGCGGCGCAGGTCCGCGAAATGATGGTGGCCGTCGTCGAACGCGGAACGGGGACTGCGGCTGCCCTGCCCGACGTGCAAGTGGCCGGCAAGACGGGGACCGCGACCAATCCGGCGGGAAGATCGCATGCATGGTTCGTTGCGTTCGCACCGGCCGGCTCCGCGCGGGTTGCGGTCGCGATTCTCGTGGAGAACGCCGGGTACGGCGGCGCCGTGGCCGCACCGATCGCGCGGCGCGTGTTGGCCGTGGCGCTCGCGCGCAGGCACAGTTGACATGATCGAGCGCAATCTCTCCGACCGTTACCGGCTCGAAGGCCGGGTGGGTCAGGGCGGCATGGCCGTCGTGTATAGCGGCATGGATACCGTCCTGCGCCGGCGCGTTGCGATCAAAGTGCTGCGCCCCGAGCTCGCGGCCGACGCCGACTTCGTGCAGCGCTTCTACACCGAGGCGCAGCACGCCGCGAAGCTCTCGCATCCCAACATCGTCAACATCTACGACGTCGGCCGCGAGGGCGAGAGCTACTTCATCGTGATGGAGCTGGTCGACGGGGCGACGCTCGCGGAGATGATCGAGAGCGACGGACGTTTGCCCGAAGCCGTCGCGATCGATTTCGCCGCGCAGATCTGCAACGGTCTCGCGTACGCGCACCGCCAGAATCTCTTGCACCGCGACATCAAGCCCGCGAACGTGCTGGTGACCCGCGACGACGTCGTCAAGCTCTCGGATTTCGGTATCGCGCGCGCGGTGACGACGCAAACGATGACGATGACGCAGCCCGGCATGGTGATGGGCAGCGTCTATTACATCTCGCCCGAACAGGCCCAGGGCCACGAGCTCCACGAGACGAGCGACCTCTACAGCCTCGGCGTCGTGCTCTTCCAGATGTTGACCGGTAAACTTCCCTACACGGGCGAGTCGCCGATCACGGTCGCGCTCAAGCACGTCTCGAATCCGGTGCCCGCGGTCGATGCCGACGACGCGACGATCAGCCCCGCGCTCGCCGCGATCGTGCGTAAGCTGATGCAGAAGGATCCGGCGGATCGTTTCCAGTCGGCGACGGAAGTGGCCAAGGCGCTGCGGCAGGCGCGCGAGCAGCCGCACGTGACCCATCCGTTCGAGGTGGCCGCCGTGGAACGCGTGCCGGCCCGCGGTGCGCCGCGGACGATCCCCAATCCCAAGCCCCGGCCGTCGCGCCATCCCGACCGGACGCCCGCATACACCGCGACCGTCGACGACGTCGACGATCCGGTCGTGCCCCCAATGCTCGTGCGCGCGGGAATCGCCGTCCTGGCACTGATCGTTGCCATCGCACTCGGGTACTATGTGGCGAGCCGGCCGGGTGGCGTCTTCGGCGGCCCGGCCAGCGTCGCGTTGCCGAGCGTCGTGGGCGCGACGGCCGAGGACGCCGAGCACAAACTCGCGCTCCTGGGACTCAAGAGCAACGTCGTGCAGGTTCCGAGCGAAACCGTGGCCGCGAATCGCGTCGTGCGCCAGGACCCCGCGAAAGCATCCGTGCCCGCCGGCACCGTCGTGCAGTTGTACGTCAGCACGGGTTTGCCGACGGTGCAATTGCTCGACGTGCGCCAATACTCCAGCGACGACGCCCAGCGTTATCTCCGCAACGCCAAGCTCGTTCCCAAGCTTTCCGGAATCTATGATAAGTCTCCGGCGGGGACCGTGCTCGCGCAACGTCCGGCACCGGGTTCCACCGTGCGCTTACACTCGGTGGTGGAGCTGGTCGTCTCCAAGGGGTTGGCACCCATCGGCGTGCCGGACGTCGTCTCCGAGACGCTCGAGGACGCGCGCAAAGCGTTCGACGAGCGGCATCTGAACGTCGTCGTCTCCGAGCGGCAGCCCAACGATCAAATCCCGGCCGGCGTCGTGACCTCGGAGAACCCGTCGCCCGGAACGATGGTGCCGCCGGGCACGAGCGTCAGCGTGGCCGTGAGCAGCGGCCCGCAAGCGATCGCCGCGCCCGCCCTCGAGGGCCAACTCGCGAGCGACGCGACGCAAATGGTGCAGGCCGCCGGCCTGCAGGCGTCGATCGAGTACGTCGTCGACGGGAGCGCGGCCGTCGGTACGGTGCTGAAGCAAGATCCGCCCAAGGGGGCGCAAATGAAGAAGGGCGATACCGTCACGCTCGCCGTGGCCGTGCCGGGCGTCGTGCCCGAGGTGGCGGGAAAGTCGCCCGCGCAGGCGCAGACGATCTTGCAGAACGCGGGCTACAAGATCGGCAACACGGCATACGTGCAGGAAGGCCCGGACGGCACCGTCGCGCGCACGGAGCCCGCGGTCGGTTCCACCTTGCGCCCGGGCGAGACCGTGATGCTCTACGTGAACGGCACCTCGCAGGAGGGTAATTGACGGTGCGCATCCTCGGCGTCGATCCGGGACTGCGCATCACGGGGTACGGCGCGATCGAGGCCGGCGGCAAGTTTCCACGGCTGATCGAAGCCGGCATCATCACCCCCGCGGTGTCGGCGCCGCTCGAACGGCGTTTGGGACAGTTGCACGCCGAACTCTGCGCGGTGCTCGCGAGCACGCGGCCGGACGTGATGGTGATCGAAGAACTCTGGAGCGGTTACAAGAATCCCACGACCGCGGTGCTGATGGGCCACGCGCGCGGCGTCCTCTGTTTGGCGGCGGACGCGCACGGCGTGCGGGTGCGGCATCTGGTGCACTCGCTGGTCAAACGCGCGCTGACCGGGTCCGGCGCGGCGCGCAAAGAACAAGTCAAGCGCATGGTCATGCTGCAGCTGGCGCTCGTCACCGAACCCGCTCCGAACGACGTCTCCGACGCACTGGCGCTCGCGCTCGCGCTCGCCAACATCGAACGGACCGAAACGCGTCTCGAACGCCTCGGCATCGCGTAGCCGCGAGTGTTCACGCGCATCTCCGGAACGATCGTCGAACGCGGCGAGGGAGCGGTGCTGATCGACGTCGGCGGTCTCGCCTACGAGATCGTGCTGCCGCCCTGCGTCGCCGAAAAACTGCCGGCCGGCGTGGGCGAACGCGTGATGCTCGAGATCCATCCGACGTTCAACCTCGAAGGCAACAGCGGCCGCTTCACGTTCTTCGGGTTCACGAACGCGGTCGAGCGCGAGTTCTTCGAGGCGCTCATCTCGGTGGCGAGCATCGGTCCGAAAACCGCGGCGCGAGCGTTTTCACAGCCGATGGCCCGCATCGCGCGGTCGATCGATGCCGGCGACCACGCGGCGCTCGTCAAGTTGCCGGGCATCGGCCAGCAGAAGGCCCGCGACATCGTCGCCAAACTCCAGGGCAAGGTCACGCGCTTTCTGCTGATCCAGGATGCTGAGCCGCGTCCCGCCGAGGCGATTCCCGACTACGCGGAAGAGGCGCTGCACGTGCTGCTGCAACTCGAGTACAAGCGCGGCGAGGCGGAGGCGATGATCGCGGAGACGCTCGCAGCCACGCCCGGGATCAGAGATGCGGAGAGCCTGCTCGCCGAAGTCTATCGCGTGAAGAACCGTCGCGCGGAGGCCTCGTGAGCGAGCAGAAGCGCAAGATCGTGCTCGGCCCGCAGGATGCCGAACGCGTCGTAGCGCCGGAAGAGACCGTGGAGGAAGAGTTCCTCGGCGCGACCCTGCGGCCGCGTTCCTTCGACGAGTACGTCGGGCAGACGACCCTCGTCGACAACCTCAAGATCGCGATCGACGCGGCCAAGGCGCGCAACGAACCCCTCGACCACGTGCTGCTCTACGGTCCGCCGGGTCTCGGCAAGACGACCCTCGCATCCCTTATCGCCAAGGACATGGTGCGGGCGCTGCGGCCGACGTCGGGACCGACCCTCGATAAGCCCAAAGACCTGGTCGGCATCTTGACGTCGCTGCAGGCGGGCGACGTGCTCTTCATCGACGAGATCCACCGGCTGGGTGGCGTCGTCGAAGAGTTCCTGTATTCGGCGATGGAGGATTTTCGCGTCGACATCGTGATGGATAGCGGCGCGTACGCGAAAACGTATAAGATTCCGGTCGAACGCTTCACGCTCGTGGGCGCAACGACGCGCGCGGGCATGCTCTCCGCGCCGCTGCGCGAGCGGTTCGGGCTGACGTACCACCTCGATTACTACAGCGACGAAGAATTGCGCCGAATCGTGACCCGCAGCGCGGGCGTGCTCGGCATTCCGATCGAGGACGACGGCGCGCGCACGATCGCCCGGCGCAGCCGCGGCACGCCGCGCATCGCGAATCGCCTGTTGCGGCGCGTGCGCGATTATGCCGAAGTGCGCGCGAACGGGACGATCACCAAAGACGTCGCGGACGAAGCCCTGCGGCGCGAGGGCGTCGACGAACGGGGCCTCGACCGGCTCGACCGGGCCTACCTGCGCACGATCGCCGAGCAGTATCGTGGCGGCCCGGCGGGCATCGGTGCGATCGCCGCCACCCTCACGGAAGACGCCGAGACGCTGGAGGACGTGGTGGAGCCGTATCTACTCAAGATCGGTTACGTCGTGCGCACGGCGAGCGGCCGCAAGGTGACGCCCGAGGCCTACACCCACCTCGACCTCGCCGTTCCCGCCGATAGCGGCGGCGTGCAGCCCCGCCTCCTGTAAGCGAGTCGCGGACCGGGCCTTCCGGTGCGGCGAGCCGGAAATCGCGGTGGTGCGGCGAAGGGAAGCGCTAATGGAACGACGAGCGTTTATCACCCTTGCGGGTGCCGCGCTGGTCGGGTTTCCGCGCGTTGCGCGCGCAACGGGCGGCCTCGATATCGCGGCGCCGGAGTCGCAGCATGCCGTTCGCGTGCTGTTGGCGAGCGGCGCATTCGACGCGCCGGAACCGGTCGATAGCTGGCATTTCGCCTGGAACGGGCGAACCTATCGCGGCGCGTTCGATACGGTGACGTTACCTGACGGGCGGCGCGGGCTGCTCAACACGTTACCGCTCGACGCGTATCTCTACGGCGTGCTGAGCAAGGAAGTCTCGGCGTCCTGGGCACCTGGCGCGCAGCAAGCGCAGGCCCTGGTGGCCCGGACGTACGCCTTCTTGAAGTTGCGTCCCGACCGGAGTTACGACGTGGTGGCCGGCGAGAGCGACCAACTCTACGGCGGCATCGAGAGCGAGACCGTCGAGGGCCGCGCGGCCGTCGACGCGACCGCGGGGACGATCGTCACCTATGCGGGTCTCCCCGCGCGGGTGGCCTACAGCGCGTGTTGCGGCGGCCGCACGGCCGACGCGGGCGACGTGTGGAATACGCCGGTGCCGTACCTCACGAGCATCGTCGATCCACACTGCGTCGGCACGCCGGGTTTTGCATGGCAGGTCGATGTGCCGTGCGGCCAGGTCGCGAGCGCGTTTGGCTCGGCCTTCGCGGGTATCGGGAAGTTACGTTCGGTCGACGTGCGCTGCGACGATCCGTCCGCGCGTCCGCGCGGTATCGCGTTCGTGGGCGCGTCCTCGACGTTCGAGACCACGCCCAAGGCGTTCCGTAACGCGCTCGGCCCGTCGGTCATTCGCAGCGCCTTCGTGCACGAAGTCTCGGTTGAAGGCGATGGAACGGCGCTTTCGGTTGCCGGCACGGGCCACGGCCACGGCGTCGGGCTTTGCCAGTGGGGCACGCGCGTGATGGGTAGCCAGGGCGCGAGCGGCGCCGACATCGTCGCCTTCTATCTGCCCGGAACCGCCCTCGGACGTGCCTGACGGCGCGGCCCTGCGCCGCGTCGCCGCCTACCGGTACGAACTTCCGCCTGAGTTGATCGCGCGCACGCCGGCCGAGCCGGCCGACGCATCGCGGTTACTGGTGGTCGACGACGGCGCTCTGCGCGAATTGCCGTTTACCGGATTTCCGTCGCTGCTGCGCGGCGGCGACGTGCTCGCCATCAACGAGACCCGCGTCATTCGCGCGCGCCTGCACGGGACGCGCGAACCGGGCGGCGGGGCCGCGGAGATCCTCCTCCTGCGCCCGAGCGGCGGCGGCGCGTTCGATCCGGCGGCGCCACTGTGGGACGCGCTGGTCCGACCGGGCCGGCGATTGCGTGCCGGCGCTCGCGTCCGCTTCGGAGACGAGGGCTTCGCGGAAATCGTCGAGGTTCGCGAGGGCGGCGTGCGCGGCGTGCGGTTCGACGTGGGCACCCCGTTCGAGGAGCTCTTGGAGCGCCATGGGGAACTGCCGCTGCCGCCGTATGTGGGACCCGGCGATGCGGTGCGCGCCGAGCGCTATCAGACGATGTTCGCGCGGGTCGCGGGAAGTGTCGCAGCACCGACGGCGTCGCTGCACTTCACGCCGCGCGTCGTCGCGGAGCTCGTCCGGCGCGGCGTCGAAATCGTGCCGCTCGTGCTCGACGTGGGCCTGGGCACGTTCCGTCCGATGGAAGGCGAGACGATCGACGAGCATCGGATGCACGCCGAGCGCTATGCGATCCCGGATGAAACGGCACACCGCGTCAACGCCGCGAAGGCGGAGGGCCGGCGCGTGATCGCAGCCGGCACGACGGTGCTGCGCGCTCTCGAGGCATCCGCACTCGCGCACGGCGGGCGCGTGGCGCCGGGCGAAGCGGAAACGGAGTTATTCGTTTCGCCGGGATTTCGGTTCGCGATCGTCGATGCGCTGCTGACGAATTTCCATCTGCCGGGGTCGACGTTGCTGGTCCTGGTCGCCGCGTTCGCCGGTTACAAGCGGGCGATGGTCGCCTACGCGCACGCCATCGAGGAGCGCTTCCGGTTCTACTCGTTCGGCGACGCGATGTTCGTCACGCCGCCGGTTGGGAATGTCACCGCGGCGCTTGGGGAATCGTTCGCTCGTCGCGAATAGCTAGCGAGCCACCGCCGCTAGGAGCAACCGACGTGCAGCTCACCGTTCCTGAGATGATCCCCCACGCGTTCACCGTCGCCGAGTATATGTCGCTCGACACCGCGGTCCGCACGGAGTTGCTCGCTGGAGCAGTGTACGAGGTGTCGCCCCGCAAAGAGCCGCACCGGCACGCCGTGCGCGAACTCGGCCGCATCTTGAACCGCGGCCTCCCGGAAGCGCTGTACGTGGTGCAGGTTCAAGATGCCGTTGCCGTGCCCGGGTGGGACGGACGGGACGCACCGGAAGTCGACATCGCCGTCCTCGCACGAAAAGAATATTGGCCGGGGCCGACATCCGCCGATGCCTTCGCGTTCGTCGAGGTTTCGGATACGACGTACGCGGTCGATCGCGGTTATAAGATTCCGCTGTACGTGAATGCGGGCGTAGCGGCGTGGATCGTCAACCTCCAACAGCGGCAAGTGGAGCAGTACGAATCGGCCGCGGACCTGGCGTCGCCGCACGGCCGTGTCCGGGGCGAAGGCGACGCGTTCTCGATTCTTGGCGTGAAGATCGGGGTGCGCGACCTCCTGTGCTCGCGACCGGACGGTTCGTGAGTCGCGTCGCTCGTCGAACGGGACTTGGGGAATCGTTCGCTCGTCGCGAATATCCGACGAGCCACCGCCGCTAGGAGCAACCGACGTGCAGCTCACCGTTCCGGAGATATCCCCCCACGTGTTCACCGTCGCCGAGTTCATGTCGCTCGACACCGCGGTCCGCACCGAGTTGCTCGCTGGAGCAGTGTACGACGTGTCGCCTCGCCACGAGCCGCACCGGTATGCGGTCCGGATACTGCACGAGCAGCTCTCGCGTGGGTTGCCCCGGCAATACGTCGTGCAGTCACAGGACGCGGTCGCGGTCCCCGGCTGGGACGGACGGGACGCACCGGAAGTCGACGTCGCCGTCCTCGCACGAAAAGAATATTGGCCGGGGCCGACCTCCGCCGATGCCTTCGCGTTCGTCGAGGTTTCGGATACGACGTACGCGGTCGATCGCGGTTATAAGATTCCGCTGTACGTGAATGCGGGCGTAGCGGCGTGGATCGTCAACCTCCAACAGCGGCAAGTGGAGCAGTACGAATCGGCCGCGGACCTGGCGTCGCCGCACGGCCGTGTCCGGGGCGAAGGCGACGCGTTTTCGATTCTCGGCGTGGAGATCGCGGTCCGCGACCTCCTGTGCTCGCGACCGGACGGTTCGTGAGTCGCGTCGCTCGTCGACGGCACTTGGGGAATCGTTCGCTCGTCGCGAATATCCGACGAGCCACCGCCGCTAGGAGCAACCGACGTGCAGCTCACCGTTCCGGAGATCTCCCCCCACGCGTTCACCGTCGCCGAGTTCATGTCGCTCGACACCGCGGTCCGCACCGAGTTGCTCGCCGGAGCAGTGTACGACGTGTCGCCCCGCAACGAGCCGCACCGGTATGCGGTCAGCATCCTTCACGAGAAGCTCGCACGGGCGCTTCCCGAACGCTATGTCGTGCGCTCGCAGGACGCTGTCGCCGTGCCTGGATGGGACGGCCGGGACGCGCCGGACGTCGACGTCGCCGTCCTGGCACGAAAAGAATATTGGCCGGGACCCACCTCCGCCGATGCCTTCGCGTTCGTCGAGGTCTCCGACACGACGTACGCGGTCGATCGCGGTTACAAGATTCCGCTGTATGTGAATGCGGGCGTGCCGGGGTGGATCGTCAACCTCCAGCGCCGTCAAGTGGAGTTCTATGCATCGCCGGCCGAGCTGGCGCTGCCGCACGGCTGCGTCCGCGGTGAAGCGGACGCGTTTTCGATTCTCGGCGTGGAGATCGCGGTGCGCGACCTCCTCTGCTCGCGACCGGACGCTTCGTGAGTCGCGTGCCCGTCGAACGGCACTTGGGGAATCGTTCGCTCGTCGCGAATATCTGACGAGCCTCCGCCGCTAGGAGCAACCGACGTGCAGCTCACCGTTCCCGAAATCGCGCCCCACGCGTTCATCGTCGCCGAGTTCATGTCGCTCGACACCGCGGTCCGCACCGAGTTGCTCGCTGGAGCAGTGTACGACGTGTCGCCCCGCAGCGAGCCGCACCGGTATGCGGTGAGAAAACTCAGCCGTGCGCTGACCCACGGCCTCTTCGATACGGCATGTGAGGTCCAAATCCAGGATGCCGTCGCCGTGCCGGGTTGGTACGGTGCGGACGCGCCGGAAGTCGACGTCGCCGTCATCGCGCGAAAGGAGTACTGGCCCGGACCAACCTCCGCCGATGCCCTCGCGTTCGTCGAGGTCTCCGACACGACGTACGCGGTCGATCGCGGTTACAAGATTCCGCTGTACGTCAACGCGGGCGTGCCGGCGTGGATCGTCAACCTCCAGCGCCGTCGAGTGGAGTTCTACGCATCGCCGGCCGACCTGGCGCTGCCGCACGGCTGCGTCCGCGGTGAAGCGGACGCGTTTTCGATTCTCGGCGTGGAGATCGCGGTGCGCGACCTCCTCTGCTCGCGACCGGACGGTTCGTGAGTCGCGTCGCTCGTCGAACGGCACTTGGGGAATCGTCCGCTCGTCGCGAATATCTGACGAGCCTCCGCCGCTAGGAGCAACCGACGTGCAGCTCACCGTTCCCGAAATCGCGCCCCACGCGTTCACCGTCGCCGAGTTCATGTCGCTCGACACCGCGGTCCGCACCGAGTTGCTCGCTGGAGCAGTGTACGACGTGTCGCCCCGCCACGAGCCGCACCGGTATGCGGTCAGGATCCTCCACGAGCAACTTGCGCGTGCGTTGCCCCAGCAATACGTCGTGCAGTCACAGGACGCGGTCGCCGTGCCTGGATGGGACGGCCGCGACGCGCCGGAAGTCGACGTCGCGGTTCTCGCGCGGAAGAGATATCGGCCCGGCCCAACGGCGGCCGACGCCTTTGCATGTGTGGAGGTTTCGCATACGACGTACGCCCTGGATCGAGGTTACAAGATACCACTCTACGTAAGCGCCGGGGTGCCGGCGTGGATCGTCAATATCGACTTGCACCAGGTGGAATTCTACCATTCGCCCGAGGACCTCGAATTGCCCCACGGCAGCGTTTTCACCATCGGCGAGTCCTTCACGATACTGGGCGTCGACATCGCGGTCGCGGACCTATTCGATGACGCTGGGGGCGCCGACGACCCGGCGATACCCGCGGATGCGGCCGTCACCGTTCGTCGACGGGTCGAAGGCGCTCGCGGCTAATCGACGCCGAGCAGGTTCTCGCGGACGCGAACGATGTGTTCGCGCATGCGCCGGCGCGCGAGCTCGCCGTCGCGCTCTTGCAAGGCCGCGGCGATGCCGCGGTGATCGGCTTCGTACGCGCGGCGGCGCGCCTCGCTGAAACTCCGACGTTTGAGCCGGCCCCATAACGGCTCTTCGCGCGCCGCGTGGACGGTCGCGAAGATTCGGGTGAGGAACGGATTGTGCGTGGCGTCGGCAATGGCGCGATGGAACGCCCCGTCCCATTGCTCGAAGCCGGCGAAGCCGTCGGCGGCCTCGCCTTCGGCGAGGCAGTGCGCTAGGCGCGCGAAATCGGCCGCGGTGGCATTTGTTGCGGCCAATTGCACGATCTGCGGCTCGAGGATGAGGCGAACTTCCATGATCTGAGCAGGGCTCGCGGACTCGTGGACGGGCTGCGCGTCGTCGCGAGTGAAACGCTCGGTGAGAAACGTACCGCGCCCGACGTGACGGCTGACGCGTCCTTGCATTTCCAGTCCGGCCAGGCAACGGCGGACCGCGCTGCGCGAAACGCCGAACGAGGCCGCGAGCGCCCGTTCCGTCGGCAAGCGGCTTCCCGCTCGCAAGCCGCTCCGCAGTGCGTCGCGTACGATCGATGCGGCGAGTTCGTCGTCGCCGGCAATCCGCGGCGGATCGGTCACGTGAGGGGACTCGACATGGGCGACAGTATAACCAATTGCAACCAATTCGTCCACGTAGCCCGCATGGCCGCACTGCGTTCGTGTGAGCACGCGCTCATTCATTGACACCTGTACCATTGCGGCGTAGGCTGAATTGGCTAACTATTGGTTATGATTGGTTGCGGACGGGGTTTCCGCCGCGAACCGCTGGAGGTCTTCTTGGCATCGAGCATCTTGGTCACCAACGCCCGTCTCTTCGACGGCACCGGCGAAGAAGCGATACCAAATGCCGCGATTTGGATCGAAGGCGACGAAATTCGCGCCGCGGGAGCGGCCGACGCGGTGCGCGGAATGCCGGAGGACATCGCGCGGGTCGATGTGGGCGGCCGCTTCGTCATGCCGGGTCTCATCGAATCTCACGCACACCTCTCGTACTGGAACGCGCAAAAGCTCGAAGACCTCGATCTGAAGTCGCCCGTCGAGCGGACGACGATTCGCGCGGCCGTCAACGCGCGCACGATGTTGCGCAGCGGCTATACCTCCGCATGCAGCTTCGGGACGCTCGCGAACGTCGACGTCGAGATCCGCGACGCGATCGAGGGCGGTGTGATTCCGGGGCCGCGTTATCTCGCCTGCGGGCGCGACGTGGTGGGCACGGCGGGCATGGCCGACTGGAATCCGGATTTTGCGAAGATCGGCATGGAGGGCCTGGCCAACATCGCTAACGGGCCGTGGGAGGTTCGTTCCGCAGTGCGCACGATCCGTAAGACCGGTGCCGACACCGTCAAACTCTATATCGACGGAGAATGCATGACCGAGCACGACTTGCCGGGCGAGTGTGCCTACACGCAAGAAGAGATCAGCGCGGCTTGCGATGAGGCGCATCGGCGCGGACTGCGCGTGGTCGCGCACGCAAGGTCCGCGGAGGCCGTCAAACTGGCCGTACGCGGCGGCGTGGACGTCGTGGGCCATGCCAATTATCTCGACGACGAAGCCCTCGAGTTACTCGCGGGCGCGCGCCACACGAGCTACGTGACGCCCGCCATCCATTGGGAAGTCGGGTTGTACCGCGACGGTCCGGGTTTCGGTCTGGATCCGGCGGCGCTCGACGCGATGGGCTATCGGCGAGAGATCGACGAGGCCTGCATCAGCGTGCGGAAGATGCGCTCCAAAGGCGTGAAGCTCTTACCGGGCGGCGACTTCGGTTTCGCCTGGACGGCGCACGGAACGTACGCGCGCGATCTGGAGAACTTCGTGACCCTCTTCGGTTTCACGGCGCACGACGTGCTGGTCGCGGGGACGCGCGATGCGGGCGAGATGGTCGGCTTCGGCGGCCGCGTCGGAACGCTCGAGGCCGGCAAGTACGCGGATTTGCTCGTGATCGACGGTGATCCGTTGGCCGATATCCGGGTATTACAGGACCACTCCAAGATCGTCGGCGTGATGAAGGGCGGCGAGTGGTTCCACAACGCCTTGGCCGGTGCGCCGGTCGCGGCCGACCGGCCCGCACCGCTGGGGTCGCCGGCCGAAGACCCCGCGCTCGTCGTCGCGCATTGATTGCGAGCTCACGGAACGAAGAGCCGCGCGCGCAACCGTGCAATCGCCGGTGCGCGCGCCTCGGACGCTGTGCCTTTACGAGAAACCCGGAAGGGCCCTGGTGCCGCTCGCGGACGGCTCGGGCTCTTCCACAAACGAACGCTACATCGGAGATGATCAACGTGCAAACGATCGACGCCAACGGGACGCGCATCGCCTATACGACCGCCGGGGAAAACGGCCCGAAGGTCGTCCTCATCCATGGCCTCGGAGGAAGCGCGGACGCGACGTACGGCGACGTGATCGACCGGCTCTCGAGCGAATTCCAGGTGCTCGCCTTCGACAACCGCGGCGTCGGTGGGAGCGCCGTGCCGGACGGCCCGTATGCGTTAGCGGATTTCGCGCGCGACGCCTACGCGCTGATGCGGGCTGCCGGTTTCGACCGGGCGCACGTCGTCGGCCATTCGCTCGGCGGCATGATCGCCGAACAGCTCGCCGTCGACCATCCGGATGCCGTGCTCTCGCTCGTCATCGCGGACGCACCGGGAACCTTGGCCGAAGGCGCGCGCGCGAGCTTTCGCTCCCGAGCCGATACGGTCGAGCAGGGCGGTGCGGCGGCGATCGTCGAGGGTGTGCTGGCCAATGGGATCGGCACCCAAGCGAAGGAACGCCGCCCGCAAGCCGTCGAGAAATTCAAGCGGTCGTTGCTCGAGAGCGATGCTCGGGCATATGCGGCATCGTGTCGCGCGGCCGCCGATCTGGATCTGCTGACGCGGCTGCAAGCGTATCAGGGGCCGGTGCTCGTCGTGCGCGGCGAGCAGGATTCGGGTGTGCCGCTCGAAGCCGCACAGACGCTCGCGCGAGCGTTCGCTAACGGCCGTTTTGAAGCGATTCCCGGCAGCGGTCACAACTCGCCGTTCGAGAATCCCGAGGTCTTCGCGGAACTGGTGCTCCAGTTCGTGCGCGAGAGCGAAGGAGCGCTGCAGCGTTGAGCGTCGGAACGTTGACCGCGCGCCTCGTTCGCTTCGAGCGTGGCGTCGAGGCCGTGTACGGCGTGGTGGAAGGCGACGAGGTGTTCGCGCTGATCGGCGATCCGTTCGGCACCTTCGAACGCGGCCCGCGGGTGGCGCCGCTCGAGGAGACGCGCCTCTTACCGCCGGTGCTGCCGAGCAAGGTGATCCTGACGGGCTATAACTACGCCGGTCACGCTGAAGAACTCGCGAAGAAACAACCCGAGGACCCTCTGATCTTCCTGAAGGCGCCGAGCGCGCTCGTGGGCGACTCCGACCCGATCGTCCTTCCGGACGGCGCGGAGAATGTAAGCTATGAAGGCGAGCTGGTCGCCGTCATCGGCAAGCGGTGCGCGCGCGTATCACCCCAGGAGGCTCCCGCGTACGTGCTCGGTTACACGTGCGGCAACGACGTGACCGACCGCGACCTTCAGAAGCGCGACGTGCAGTACGCTCGCGCGAAATCGTTCGACAGCTACGGTCCGATCGGTCCGTGGATCGCCGTGGGCATCGACCCGAGCGACCTGCGGATCGTCTCACGGCAAAATGGCCAGGTGCGCCAGGACAGCCGTACGAGCTTGTTGATACACTCGGCGGCCGCGCTCGTCAGCTGGGCTTCGCACGCGATGACGCTCTTGCCGGGCGACGTGATCTTCACGGGGACGCCCAAAGGCGTCGGAAAGGTCGAACGCGGCGACGAGTTGGAGGTCGAGATCGAGGGCATCGGAACGCTGCGCAACCCAGTGCGCTGAGACGTCCTCCGGCCGGTTGCCCCTCCCGCGACGCGCCTGTCCGCCATTGGGCGCTTGGGCTTGCGCGGACCGCGACCGCGCCGCGTTGCGGCGCAGCGAATTCCACAGGCGGCGCCGAATATTCGGCGCGGTCGTCGCGCGGCCGGAAAACGGTCTCGGCGCGCTCGAACGCAGCTACTCGAACGTCGGCGAGGGGATATTGAGGGTCGCTTCTCTGTTCTGCATGTCGGTCGTACTTTTCGCCGCGCTTGGCCCAGCGAGCAAGAGGGCCCTTGCGGACGGCGATGAGGTGGAGCACGGCCGCTACCTCGTTCGCCAGGTCAGCATGTGCATCGATTGCCATGGTGTCGGCTTGACCGGCGGCTACGTGGGCCACAATCCGGCCGGCGCCCACGCGCCGGCGATCGCCGGACTTCCCGGCCTCGACGTCAATGCCGTCGCCGCGTTTCTCCAGACGGGGTTGCTGAACGGCGCGCCCCTGCCCCCGCCGATGCCTTCCTATAGAATGAATGCCGCCGATGCCCACGCCGTGGCGGTTTATCTGAAGGGCCTGACGCCGGCGCCGTCACCTTCGCCGTAGGCCGCGCCCCGGCTTAGGCGCCCGCGCCGGAGGGTGTAAATCACTTGACGACAGCGGCAAGCAAGAGCATACTTGCCTTGCCGTGACAGGGCGGGGCTGAGCCGTGGCCGATCAGCCCGACGACCTGCCACGGCTTGACCGCCAGGACGACCTGGTGGGGCTACTACGAGACTACGAAGCGGACGCAGGCCCTAAGGCGCGAGATGCACTCGTTTCTGGGCTGCTTCGAGAATCGGCGCGGCGGATTCTTGGTGGCCTTCTTGCCGAAGGGCAATCGCAAGAAGGAGCATCTGCACCGTCCGAATCTCCTCATACAGCCAATAATCCGGGTGACCTTCGCCAGGACGCATCATCAGGTGACCTCCAAGAGGCATCATGTTATGATGCTGAGGATGCCACGCGCCAAGCCGCCGAACCCGCCGAAGGACCTACAGCCCCTAATTCCGTTCGAGGACCTGAAGAAGGTCGTTGCGGGATTGGCGCGGGTTCCGAAGGACGCGATCAGCAAGCCGAAACCGGACCTAAAGAAGCCCAACTAAGGCAAGCAGGTTTCCAGGGCCTCGATAGCCTCTTTCGTTACGTTCATCAGTCGAATCAGGCCCTCGTTGACGGACCATCTGAACATTTGACCCGTCCCCTTATCGAACTCTATCGCGAAGGTTATGTCTGCCTCTTGATTGACTTCGATTTGCGGCCATTCGGAGGCAACAATCCGTGCGAGTTTACAGCCGTCTTTTATCGGGACGGGTTGACCAAAAAATCTGATGGGGATTTCCCCCATCCCGTCAACTCGCATGTGAACGATGTTGACGCCGAACACTGTTGGTACGATCAGCCGATGTTTGTCCGCGATAGCGAGATCGTGGAGGGTACGAATGTAGTGGCCGTGCCCACCAAAGTATGGCTGTATCCGAGATTGGAGTACGGCGACGAGTTTCGGGGGAAACTTTGGTTTTTTAGGTCCGCCACTAACGGCCTTCTGAAAAGCGTCGAACGTCTTACCGGTCGGGAAGTAGACGTTCGCATCGGGAAGGCCCGCGTTACGCATGAGGACGCTTACGGCCAAATCAAGCGCGTCGCGAAGGTTATGAATGGCATCTCCGATGATCGGCGAGAATTGCTCATGCTCAAAGACTTTTTCACCCCGCGCAATCCAAACGATTGTACCGGGCTCCAGATCAAAGTTCGCGACGGCCTTATAACTCTGCAACTGCATAAAGCGTTGCAGAAGGTCGCGAAGTTCTCCGATATGAGTTTCGGCCCGCTCTATCTTTAGAGCTGGGCCGCGAAAATCTTCCAATGTTACGACTTAGCGATCAGCCTCTTGTACGTGAGGCGCTTGCCGTCCGCGCCCTTCGTCGCTTTCACAAAGCGCGGCCCGTCGTCGTTCTTGCGCTCGTCAAAGCGGAAGACTTGCTCCGTCAAGTAGCGGTCCAAATGCCGCACGTTGACGTGCGTGCGTATAGGTACCCGCGATCGTGCGCTTCAGAACGGCCCAAAAGCATTCGATGTTGTTCGTGTGGACGTTCCCGCGCACGTATTCGAGCAGGTAGTGATTTACCCACGCATGATGCAGGAAGTAGTCGTCGATGTTCTTGTACAGGTCCGCGCCGTCGGTGTAGACGGTCGCGTCCGGGTCAATGCTATCGCGCAGCTTCGGCAGCAGCGTCTTTTTCTTGGTGTCCGGCACGGACCAAGCGCGAACGCGGCCCTTGCGTTCGACCATGCCAAAGACCGCCGCTTTCTCCTCGCGAACGTGCGCGGTGCGCCCGAGTGCGCGGCGCTTCTTCAGGGGTTTGTTGTGCCACTTGCCGCCGATGAACGTCTCGTCAACTTCGACGGTCCCTTTCAGCGGCTCAAAGTTCTCGTTCTTCATCGCTTCGCGGATGCGGTGCAGCATGAACCAAGCCGTGCGCTGCGTGACCTGAAGCCCGCGAGCGAGCTCGTAGGACGAGATCCCGTTGCGATTGCTTGCGATCAGCCAGATCGCCGGCAACCACTTGTCGAAGCCGATGGGCGAATCCTCAAAGATCGTCCCGACCTTGGCCGTAAACTGGCCCTTGCAGTCCCGACAGTACCAACGGCGGCGACGCGGCATGTAAGCGACCGCCACCGACCCGCAATCCAGCGGGCACGCCACACCATCCGGCCACCGCATCTGAACCCAAAAGTCGTGCGCGACTTGCGGGTCAGCAAAGCGGCGGACTGCTTCGAGCATCGTCTCAGGAACGGGCTGCTTGTCCATGGCAAAATTATCCCACGGAGGCTAACTGTCGTCAAGTGATTTACACCCGCGCCGGAAAGGCGTTTGACATCTCTTGACGGGCTTGGTATCCTACGCGGGTTGTGGTCCACGCCGCGAACGCCTTTTTGTGCGTCGCGGCGGAAGAACCAAGATGAACGCCAGGCTACGTGGAGTTGAGATGAAAAACATCATCGGCCGGAAGGTCGGGATGACGAGCGTGTTCACCGCCGATGGGCGGTACGTTCCGGTGACCGTCATCGAAGCGGGACCGTGCACCGTGCTGCAGCGCAAGACGGCGGCCAGCGACGGCTATGAGGCCGTTGCGCTCGCCTTCGCCGACGCGAAGAAGAACGGCCTCACGAAGCCCGAGGCGGGCCGCTTCAAGAAAGCGGGCATCGACCAGGCCAAGAAGCACGTCCGGGAATTCCGCCGTTCGATCGACGGGGCGCCCGAGGTGGGCGGCACCGTCTCGGTCGACGTCTTCGCCGAAGGCGACCGGGTCGACGTCGTTGGGATCTCCAAGGGTCACGGCTTCGCGGGCGGCATCAAGCGCCATAACTTCTCGGGCGGCGGCCGGACCCACGGGTCGATGATCCACCGCCAGCCGGCCTCCAACGGCGACACGAACGCGGGCCACACGGTCCGCGGCTCCCGCCGCCCGGGCCATTACGGCGTCGACCGCACGACGCATCAGAATCTCGAAGTGGTCCGTGCCGACGTCGAGCGCAACGTGCTCCTGGTGCGCGGACCGGTGCCCGGAGCCAAGAACGGCATCGTCCTGGTCTCCGCCGCCGTGCGGCCGCCCAAGGTCCCGGCAGCCCCGCCGGCCGTCTCCAAGACGCCGGCCAAGGGAGGGAAGTAAGTGCCCAACGTGATCGACGCCAAGGGTGCGAACGTGCGTAGCGCCGACGTCCCGGCGGCTTTCAGCAGCGCCGACCCGGGCAAGAAGAACGCGATGTTCCGCGCCGTGTTTCGCGAGCTCAGCAATCCGCGGGCCGGCACGGCCTCGACCCTGCGCCGCGACGAAGTCCGCGGAGGCGGTCGCAAACCTTGGAAACAGAAGGGCACCGGCCGCGCGCGTCAGGGCTCGACCCGTTCGCCGCAGTGGCGCCACGGCGGCGTCGTCTTCGGACCCAAGCCCCGTAAATACATCGTTTCCCTCAACAAGAAAGAGCGCAAGGCCGCCCTGCGCGCCGCGCTCGCCGAGCGTTTCTCGAAGGATTGCGTCACGGTGCTCGAGACCGACGGCTTCGATCTCGCCAAGACCCGCGATCTCGCGGCGCTCCTGTTCGGTTCGGCCAAGGCCGCCAAGACGGGCGCGCGCACCCTGGTCGTGTTCGCCGGAAGCGAAGCGGACGGCGTCGGCGCGACCTTGGAGCGAATCGGCCGCAACCTGGAACGGGTGGCCGTAACGCACACGGGCGCGCTCGACATCAAGGACGTGCTCGGCTACGCGCGCCTCGTGCTGACGACGGCCGCCCTCGAGCACCTCTCGTCGGCGTTCGCCAAGAAAGAGCAGGCAGCGTAGTGGAAGCCCGGGACGTGATCGTCGCGCCGATGATTACCGAGAAATCGATGACCGGCACGGTCAGCAACCAGTACACCTTCGAAGTCCATCCGCGGGCGACCAAGACGCAGATCCGTCACGCCGTCGAAGAGATTTTCAAGGTCGACGTCGTCAAGATCAATACGACCAACGTCGCCGGCAAGGTGAAGAATTTCGCGCGCCGCGGCGTGCGCACGTCCGGCAAGCAGTCGGACTGGAAAAAAGCGATCGTCACCCTCAAGCCCGGCCAAAAGATTGAGCTAGGCGGCGTGAACCCCTTCGAACAATGATTCGCATGCATCTTTCATCCGGTCGCTTCGTTGCTCGTCGCTCACGTGCTGAAGCACGCTTCGCTCTTCGCGCCTCGCGCTCGAATGAAATCTGCACGCGACTCGGGCTCGGTAAGGTAAGTTATAATGGCAGTTAAACGATACCGCCCGACGTCGGCGGGACAGCGCTTCATCACCACGATCGATACCAAAGATCTGACGAAGAAGAAGCCCGAGAAAGCGCTTCTCGAAGTCAAGAAGAAGCATTCGGGCCGCAACAACAACGGGCACATCACCGTGCGGCACAAGGGCGGCGGCACGCGGCGCCAGTATCGCATCGTCGATTTCAAACGCCAGAAGGACAAGATCCCGGCGAAAGTCGCGGCGATCGAGTACGATCCCAACCGCTCGGCGCGCATCGCGCTGCTGCACTACAAGGACGGCGAGAAGCGCTACATCCTGGCGCCCGTGGGCCTCGAGATCGGCCAGCTCGTCGAATCCGGCGAAGGCGCGGACATCAAGACCGGCAACTGCCTGCCGATCAAGAACATCCCGCTCGGTACGGTCATTCACAACATCGAATTGCGGCCCGGCGAAGGCGGCAAGCTCGTGCGCAGCGCCGGCTCGTCCGCGCAGCTGATGGCCAAGGAAGGCGAATACGCCCAGGTGCGTATGCCCTCGGGCGAAGTGCGCAAGGTGCAGATCGTCTGCCGCGCAACCATCGGCCAGCTCGGCAACCTCGATCACGAGAACGTCGTAATCGGTAAGGCCGGCCGCATCCGCCACATGGGCAAGCGCCCCTCCGTGCGCGGCATCGCGATGAATCCCGTCGACCACCCGCACGGCGGCGGTGAGGCGCGTTCCACCTCGGGACGTCCGCCGACCACGCCTTGGGGCCAGATGACCATGGGCAAGAAGACGCGCCGCAACAAGCGCACCACCAAGATGATCGTCCGCAAGCGGAGTGCTAAATAATGGGTCGTAGCCTTAAAAAGGGGCCTTTCGTCGCGGACCACCTCATGGCGAAGGTCGAGAAGATGAATAGCACGCGCGAGAAGCGCGTGATCAAGACGTGGTCGCGTTCGAGCACGATCGTCCCGCAGATGGTCGGGCACACGATCTCCGTGCACAACGGCAAGACCCACGTTCCCGTATTCGTCACCGAGAACATGGTCGGGCACAAGCTCGGCGAGTTCTCGCCCACGCGACTCTTCAAAGGCCACTCGGGACAAGAGAAGAGCTCCGTTAAGTAATGAGTACCACAGCCGATACCGCCGAGCGTTCGCAAGCGCTCGCGCACCTCAAGTTCGCCCGGGTGGGCCCGCGCAAATTGCGCCGGGTCGCCGATGCGATTCGCGGCCTCACGGTGCGCGAAGCGCTCGTGCTGCTCAAGTTCTCCGGCGTGTTTGCCTCGGAGCCGATGGAGAAGCTGCTGCGTAGCGCCGTCGCCAACGCCGAGAACAACCACAACATGGCCTCCGACGGCCTCTACGTCACCAAGGTCACCGTCGACGGCGGCCCGGGCGGTTCGTACACGCGCCGGCTCGACCCGCGCGCCCAAGGCCGCGCGGCCTTCAAGCGCAAGCGCATGTCGCACGTCACGATCGCCGTCGGTCCGACGCCGCCCAAGCGCACGCCCAAGAAAAAGTCCGGCGCTTCGATCGCGCTCTCGACGACCGATTCGCGCCGCCGCAACGTCGCGGGTCCGGCGCCGGCGCCGCGCGCGCGTAAACCCAAAGCAGCACAGCCTGCGGACGGAGATTCATAAGGTATGGGACAGAAAATCCATCCGGTCGGCCTGCGCCTGGGCATCACCCGCACGTGGGAGAGCCGCTGGTTCGAGAAAAAGAACTACAAGGCGTGGCTGCACGAGGATCAGTCGATCCGCAAGTATTTCGGCCGCCTGACGCGCGCCGCCGCAATCTCGAAAGTCGAGATCGAGCGCCGCGCCAATCAAGCGCGCGTGATCGTGCACACCGCCAAGCCCGGCATCATCATCGGCAAGCGCGGCGTCGGCATCGAGGATATCCGTAAGAACCTCGAGCGCGTGACGCAGAAGAACGTCCAGGTCAACGTCGTCGAGATCAAGCACCCCGAACTCGACGCGCGCTTGGTCGGCCAGAACATCGTCGATCAGCTCGAGAAGCGCATCGCGTTTCGCCGCGCGATGAAACAGGCGATCATGCGCACGATGAAGGCCGGCGCGCGCGGCGTCAAGGTCATGGTCTCGGGACGCCTCGGCGGCGCCGAAATCGCCCGTACCGAGCAGAACCACGACGGCAAGGTGCCGCTGCACACGCTGCGGGCCGACATCGACTACGCCCACGTCGAAGCCTTTACGACCTTCGGCCGCATCGGCTGCAAAGTGTGGATCTACAAAGGCGAAGTGTTGCCGGATCAGCCGCGCCAGGAAGTGAAGCCGGAGCGCCCCGTCGGCGAGCGCGCGACCTTCCGCGACCGTCGCAACGACCGCCGCGGCGGCCGCGGCCGCGGTCCCGGCGGAGCCGGCGGCGGTCCGCGACCCGCCCAAGCCGCGGGCGACGGTGAGACCCTGACGCTTCCCACCCCGAACGAGATCGCGCACGACAACGAGTCGCTCGCGAGCGAAATCGACGGCGCGTTCGCGCAGCCCGGCCATCCGACCCACACGGGCCCGCACGGCGGCGAAGCGATTCACGATAAGAACGCGCAGCACGGCCACGGCGTCACCGCCGAGACCTCGCAGGTCGACCTGGCCTCGCAGGCCACGACCGATGCTGCCGAACGCCCCGGCGCCCCGTCGGATTCATCGACCGCCGTCGAGCCCCAGCCCGCGCAGAACGATACCCCTGAGGTGAGCGAGTAAGATGCTGACTCCCAAGCGCGTCAAATGGCGTAAGCAGCACCGCGGACGCATGACCGGCAAAGCGCTGGTCGGCAACACGCTGACCTTCGGCGAGTACGGCCTGCAGGCGCTCGAGCCCGTCTGGATGACGAACCGCCAGATCGAAGCGGCTCGAATCGCCATGACCCGCCACATCAAGCGCGGTGGTAAGGTCTGGATCAAGGTGTTTCCGGACAAGTCGGTGACGAAGAAGCCGGCCGAAGTCCGCATGGGTTCCGGTAAGGGTAATCCCGAGTTTTGGGTCGCGGTCGTGCGCCCGGGCCGCGTGCTCTTCGAACTCGCCGGCGTCTCGGAACCCGTCGCGCGCGAAGCGCTGCGGCTCGCGTCGGCCAAGCTGCCGATCGCGACCAAGGTCGTGACCCGTCAGTCGGAAGTCGAGGCGGTGCAATGAAGACCAGCGAGTTGAAGGATCTGCGCACCCTGACCGTGCCCGAGCTCCAGCAGAAGGCGCGCGAGACCAAAGAACAGCTCTTCAACCTGCGCTTTCAGTTGCGCACGGGCCACCTCTCCGACTTCAGCCGCGTGAAAGCGGTCAAGCGCGAGTACGCCCAAATCCAAACCGTCATCAGTGAGAAGCGCCTCGTCGAGGCGAAGCATGGAGCAGCCTAACGTGGAGTCAACGAGCGTAGCGGAACCGCAGGCGACGCCGGCGGCGCAAAACGCGCGCAACCGGCGCCGCGTGAAGCAGGGCCGCGTGCAGAGCGACAAGATGGACAAGACGATCGTCGTCGTCACCGAGACGCGCGTCCCCCATCCCGTGTACAAGAAGATCGTTCGCAAGTCGGTGCGCTTCAAGGCGCACGACGAGAACAACGATGCCAAAGCCGGCGACATCGTGCGCATCATGGAGACGCGCCCGATCTCGCGCGACAAGCGCTGGCGCTTGATCGAAGTCGTGGAGCGCGCCAAATGATCCAGCAAGAAACACGCCTCAAAGTGGCCGACAACAGCGGCGCGCGCGAGCTCCTGTGCATTCACGTGCAGGGCGGTTCGCGCCACCCCTACGCCTACGTGGGCGACGTGATCGTCGGCACGGTCAAGAGCGCGATCCCGGGCGCCGCCGTCAAGAAGGGTCAAGTCGTCAAGGCCGTGGTCGTCCGCTGCTCGCAGCCGATGACCCGCCCCGACGGCTCGATCATCAAGTTCGACGAGAACGCCTGCGTGATCATAAAGGGCGAAAAGGATAACCTCGACCCGCGCGGCACGCGCGTGTTCGGGCCGGTCTGCCGCGAGCTGCGCGACCGCGGGTTCCTGAAGATCGCTTCGCTCGCGCCGGAGGTGCTCTAAGATGCCCCAGGCGATTGCGAAGCCCAAGATCATCAAGGGCGATACCGTCGTGCTGCGGCGCGGACGCGAAAAGGGCAAGCGCGGCACGGTGAAGGCCGTGTTCCCCAAGGACGGCACGGCGACGGTCGAAGGCCTCAACGTGGTCAAGCGCCACTCGAAGCAAGGCGTCGACGGCGCGAAGTCCGCGGGCATCTACGAGAAGGAAGCCCCGATTCCGATTTCGGCGCTGGCCGTCGTGGATCCGAAGACCAACCTGCCGACGCGGGTTCGCCGCGTCCGCAAGGACAACGGCGAAGTCGTCCGCGTGGCCGGCCGCAGCGGCGAAGAACTCCTCGTGCCGGCGAAGGGACGCTAAGCGATGGCGGCAACGCGGTTACGGGAAAAGTACGACTCCGACGTGCGCAAGAAGCTGATCGAAAAGTTCGGCTACAAGAACGTGCACCAGGTGCCGAAGCTCGAAAAAGTCGTCATCAACATGTCGGTGGGCGAGGCCATCCAGAACTCGAAGGTCCTCGATACGGCCGTCAAAGAGCTCGAGACGATCAGCGGCCAGAAAGCCGTCGTCACGAAAGCCAAGAAATCGATCGCGGCGTTCAAGCTGCGCGAAGGCATGTCGATCGGCGCGAAGGTCACCCTGCGCGGCGAGCGGATGTACGTCTTCCTCGACAAGCTCTTCAACATCGTCCTGCCGCGCATTCGCGACTTCCGCGGGCTCAACCGCAAATCGTTCGACGGGCGCGGCAACTACAACCTCGGCCTCAAAGAGCAGATCGTCTTCCCGGAAATCAATTTCGACCGGGTCGACAAGATGCGCGGTATGGACATCGTGATCGTGACGACGGCCAAGACCGACGAAGAGGCCACCGAATTTCTGACGCAGATGGGGCTCCCGCTGCAAAAGGAGCGCAGCTAAATGGCTAAGACCTCGAGCATCGAGCGCGCCAAGCGCACGCCGAAGTTCAGCGTCCGGCAGCACAACCGGTGCCTGACGTGCGGACGCCCGCGCGGCTATTACCGCAAGTTCGGCATGTGCCGCATCTGCTTCCGCGAGAACGCGCACCGCGGGTTCATCCCCGGCATCACGAAGGCGAGCTGGTGATCGAATGGGCGTAATCACCGATCCGATCGCCGACATGCTGACGCGCATCCGCAACGCGAACACCGCCAATCATCCCACGGTCGACATCCCGGCCTCCAAGATGAAGCGCGCCGTGGCGGAAATCCTCAAGGAAGAGGGCTTCATTCGCAGCTTCGAAGTCGTACCCGAGGGCCCGCAAGGCGTCCTGCGCGTCACGCTCAAGTACGGCCCCGAAAAAGAAAAAGTCATCACCGGCTTGCGTCGCATCAGCCGCCCGGGTCTGCGCGTCTACACGGGACGCGGCGAGATCCCGCGCGTGCTCGGCGGCCTGGGCCTCGTGATCATCTCGACCAGCAAGGGCATCATGTCGGGCAAGCGCGCTAAGCGCGAGGGCTACGGCGGTGAAGTCCTGGCCTACGTGTGGTAAGGCAACATGTCACGAATCGGTAAGCTCCCCGTCGCGATTCCCGAGAAGGTCACCGTCGAAGTGGCCGATTCGGTCGTGCGCGTCAAGGGGCCCAAGGGCGAGCTCTCACAGCACGTGCTGCCCGTCGTCGAAGTCAAGATCGAAGACGGCAACGTCGTCGTCGTGCGCAAGGGCGAGGCCAAGGAGCATCGCTCGGCCCACGGCCTTACGCGCACGCTCGTGTCGAACATGATCGAGGGCGTCTCGAAGGGCTTCCGCAAGAGCCTGGAGATCAACGGCGTCGGTTACCGCGCGGCCAAGGCCGGCAACAACCTCAACCTCACGCTCGGCTACTCGCACCCGGTCACCTACGACGCGCCCGAGGGCATCTCGTTCGCGGTCGAGGGCACCAATCGCGTCCACGTCGAGGGCATCGACAAGCAGCGCGTCGGCCAGGTGGCCGCCGAGATCCGCGACCTGCGGCCGCCCGAACCTTACAAGGGCAAAGGCATCCGCTACGCGGGCGAAGTCGTGCGCAAGAAACTCGGTAAAGCCGGAAAGGCCGGTAAGAAATAATGGGCGCGATCAGCAAGAATCTGCAGCGCGTCAAGCGCCACGCGCGTCTGCGCAAGAAGGTGGTCGGCACCGCGGAGCGTCCGCGGCTGCAGATCCACCGCACCCTGCACCACATCTACGCGGCGGTGATCGACGACGCGCGCGGCCACACCCTGGTCGCCGCCTCGACGCGCGAGAAGGACCTCAGCGGTTTGGAATCGCGCACCAACCTCGAAGCGGCCCGCCGGGTCGGCGAGACGATCGGCAAGAAAGCCAAGGCCGCCGGCATCGACGCCGTCGTATTCGACACGAGCGGATTAAAATATCACGGCCGCGTGGCGGCGTTAGCCCAAGCCGCTCGCGAAGCCGGGCTGGAGTTTTAATGCGAAGCATTCTTCTGGGGGGCCCGCGCGCATCGTCGCGCGGGGGGCGTGCGGAGCGCCAGCCTCCCCGCAACGTGGGGAGGCCTTTAAAGTGAATTATCGGGGCGGTCGCGATCGCGACAACTCAGGGATCGAAGAGAACGTCGTGCGCGTCAACCGCGTCGCGAAGGTCGTCAAGGGCGGTAAGCGCTTCAGCTTCTCCGCGCTCGTCGTCGTCGGCGATCGCAAGGGACGCGTCGGCTTCGCCATCGGCAAGGCCGGCGAAGTGCCCGAAGCCATCCGCAAGGGCGTCGAGCAGGCCAAGAAGGCGATGATCACCGTGCCGATGGTGGAGCGCACGATTCCGCACGAAGTGACGATTCAGGTCGGCGCCGGTCGCGTCTTCATGAAGCCCGCGTCCCCCGGTACGGGCGTGATCGCCGGCGGACCGATGCGCGCGGTGCTCGAATTGGCCGGTATCCACGACATCTTGACGAAGTCGCTCGGCAGTTCCAACCCCATCAACGTCGTGCTCGCGACCTACGAAGCGCTTCGCTCGCTCCGCACCGCCGAGACCGTGGCCAAGCTCCGCGACAAGACGGTCGCCGAGCTGTACGCGTAGAGGATCCCATGGCAGAAAAGAAATCGAAGAAGGCCGCGAGCGCTCCGGCGCGCCAGGCGGCCGCGCCCGCCGTCGCGCGTGGCGCGGGCTTGCCGAGCGGCGATCCCGGGCTCACGCTGGCGTCGCTACGCGAGAACAAGGGCGCCCGTCCGAAGCGCACGCGCGTCGGGCGCGGCCACGGTTCGGGCATGGTGAAGACCGGCGGTGAAGGCGGCAAAGGTCAGACCGTGCGTTCGGGCGGCGGCAAGGGGCCGGCGTTCGAAGGCGGCCAGACGCCTTGGGCCCGGCGCCTGCCCCACCGGCGCGGCTACTCGCAGAAGGCCCGCGATATCGGCCACTTCCGCAGCACGTTCGCGGTGGTCAACCTCTCCGCGCTTGCGAGCTGGGATCCGTCGGTTGAAGTCTCACCCGAGTCCTTGATCGCCAAGAAACTGGTCACCAAAGCGCCCGACGGCATCAAGATCCTCGGCGGCAATAAAGCCGGCGCGACCCTTCCGCAGGGTCTGCGTTTCCGCGACGTCGCGTTCTCGGCGAGCGCGCGCGAAGCGCTCGGCGCCGCGGGCGCCAACCTCGGCGACGACGCGGCCGCGGCTCCGGAAGCATAGCGCTTGCTCGATAATCTCCGCGCCGCACTCCTGGTCCCGGACATTCGCAAACGCGTCGGCTTCGTGCTGGCCGCGTTCGCGCTGTTCGTGTTCATGATCCACGTGCAATTGCCGGGAGTCGATCAGGCCAAGTGGGCCAACCTCCTGCGCGAGGGGACCTTCTACAACTTCTTGGGATTCCTCTCGGGCGGCGCGCTCCAGAAGCTCTCGGTCATCGCGATGGGCATCACGCCCTACATCAACGCGTCGATCATCATGCAGCTGATGACCGTCGTGCTGCCGCAGCTCGAGGAGCTCGCGAAAAAGGGCGGCGAGGAAGGCCGTAAGCGGATCAGCCAGTACACCCGCTGGCTCACGATCGTGCTGGCGGTCGTGCAGGCGACGACGATGTCGATCAATATGAGCCGCGCGGGCGTGTTTTACGACTCCTCGTGGCAGTTCATCGTCTACGCGGTGATCGCGTTCGTCTCGGGCACGCTCTTCCTGATGTGGCTCGGCGAGCAGATCACGGACAAGGGCATCGGCAACGGCGTCTCGCTGATCATTTTCATCGGCATCGTGCTGCGCTACCCCACGTACGTGGCACAGACCGTGCAAGCCGGCCAGAAGGACGGGCTCAACGTCCTGGGCCTCGTGCTCTTCATCGCGATCGCGCTCTTCACGATCGTTTCGATCATCTTCATGTACCAGGGCCAGCGCCGCATCCCGGTCCAGCAAGCGCGACGCGTCGTGGGCCGCAAGATGTTCGCCGGCCGCTCGTCCTACATTCCGCTGCGGCTCAACAACGCGGGCGTCATCTCGATCATCTTCGCGATCTCGATTCTGCTCTTGCCGCAGCAAGCGCTGTCGTGGTTCCAGCACTCCGGGATCGCGCCCTCGTACTTCCACCTCGGCTTCATCGAGGTGCCCTCGAACTCGACGGCCTTCTCGCTGTGGCTGCAGACCTATTTCAGTCCCAACAGCCTGCTCTACAACCTCGCGTACTTCATCCTGGTCGTCATGTTCACGTTCTTCTACAGCTCGATCGTCGTGAACGTCAAAGACATCGCGGACAACCTCAAGAAGAGCGGCTCGTTCATCCCGGGCATCCGCCCGGGCCAGCCGACCGAAGAGTACATCAAGCGCATCCTGCTGCGCATCACGACCGTGGCCGCGATCTACCTCGGCCTCCTCGCGATCCTGCCCTCGATCCTCCAGCGCGGTCTCGGCGTCACGACCTTCTACCTCGGGTCGACATCGCTGCTGATCGTCGTCGGCGTCGCGCTCGACACGATGACCCAGATCGAAGCTCGCTTGGCGATGCGTGATTACAAGGGGTTCATCAAGCGATGAGCGCACAGACCGCCGCCATCCGGCTCGTTTTCCTCGGACCGCCCGGCGCGGGCAAAGGCACGCAGGCGAAGATCCTCGAGGAGCGCTTCGGCGTACGCCAGATCTCGACGGGCGATATCCTGCGCGCCAACGTGGCCGCAGGCACGCCGCTCGGCGCCAAGGCGAAGAGCTTCATGGACGCGGGCGGCCTCGTACCCGACGACGTCATCATCGGGATGATGGAGGGCGAACTCGGCAGCCTGCAGTCCTTCGTGCTCGACGGCTTCCCGCGGACGGTCGGCCAGGCCGAAGCGCTCGACGCCATGTTGGCGCGCCTGGGACTTCCGCTGACCGCGGTCGTGCTCTTCGATGCGTCGCGAAGCGCGCTGATCGAACGGCTGACGGGGCGCTGGACCAACCCGCGCTCGGGCCGGACGTACCATACGGTGCTCAATCCGCCACGCGTTGCCGGGATCGACGACGACGACGGCGGCCCGCTCGAGCAGCGCAAGGACGACACGCACGAGGTCGTCGTCGACCGTCTCGCGACCTACGACGAAAAGACCGCGCCGCTGATCGATTATTACGACAAGACCGGGTTGCTCGTGAAGCTCGACGGCCTCGCCTCGATCGAAGAAGTCACGGCGGCGCTGTTGGCCGCGGTGAGCAAACGTGCCGGGGTTCCGATCTCGTGATCACGATGAAGTCGGCGCGCGAGATCGAGATCATGCGCCGTAGTGGGAAGATCACGTCGAGCGTTCTGGCCATGCTCTTGCGGGCCGCCAAGCCCGGCATGACCCTGCGCGAACTGGACCGCCTGGCCGAGAAGGGCATCCGCGACCAGGGCGGCGTGCCGACCTTCAAGGGCTATCACGGCTACCCGGCGTCGATCTGCGCCTCGGTCAACGAGGTTGTGGTCCACGGCATCCCGGGCGACCGCGTCCTCGCGCATGGCGACATCCTGTCGATCGATATCGGCACGACGTTCGAAAAATACGTCTCCGATTCGGCCGCCACGGTCGCGATCGGCAACGTGTCCCTCGAGGCCCAGCGCCTCCTGCGCGTGACGCAGGAGTGTCTGATGCACGGAATCGCCGCGATGCAGAAGGGCAATCGCCTTTCCGACATCGGCGCCGCGGTTCAGCAGCATGCCGAGAGCCATGGCTACGGCGTGGTGCGGGCCCTGGTGGGACACGGGGTCGGGACGAAGATGCACGAGGAGCCGCAGGTACCCAACTGGGGCGTGCCGGGCCGGGGCATCGCGCTCAAGCCGGGGCTCGTCCTGGCCATCGAGCCGATGATCACCGAGGGGACCTACGAGGTCGAAACCCTCAAGGACGGTTGGACGGTCGTAACGGCGGATGGTAAGCTCGCCGCGCACTTCGAGCATACGATCGCGCTGACCGAGGACGGTCCGCGGATCCTCACCCTCCGGGAACACGACTTCATGGAACTCGACGTCGAGCGTTACCGGCCGAAAGAGGAGATCGCGGCGTAATGCGCCGGCGTGGCCCAGGGCGGAAGGTCTCGAACCGAGACGACCGGCCCGTCAAGAACGCGACCCCCAAAGAAGAGGCGATCGAAGTCGAGGGAACGATCGTCGAGCCCCTGCCGAATGCGATGTTCCGCGTGGAAGTCGCGAGCGGCCACCGCGTCCTCGCGCACGTCAGCGGCAAGATCCGCACCAACTACATCCGGATTCTGCCCGGGGACCGGGTCCTCGTCGAACTCTCTCCGTACGATCTCTCCCACGGACGCATCACCTACAGGTACAAGTAATGAAAGTCAGACCTTCGGTCAAACGAATTTGCGAGAAATGCATCATCATCCGTCGCGAGGGTAAGGTTCGCGTGATTTGCGAGGCCAACCCCAAGCACAAGCAGGTACAGGGTTAATGGCTCGTATTTCCGGCATCGATCTCCCGCGCGAGAAGCGCATCGAGATCGGCCTCACCTACATCTACGGCATCGGTCTTCCGACGGCGCAGAAGCTGCTCGCGCGCACGGGGATCGACCCGAACACGCGCGTCAAGAACCTGACCGAGGACGACGAGAAGAAGCTGCGCGAAGCGATCGACGGCCAGATCAAGGTCGAGGGCGACCTGCGCCGCGAGGTGGCGGGACACATCAAGCGCCTGACCGATATCGGCTGCTACCGCGGCCTGCGTCATCGGCGCGGCCTGCCGGTTCGGGGTCAGCGCACCAAGACCAACGCCCGCACGCGCAAGGGTCCCAAGAAGACCGTCGGCGCCAAAAAGAAGGCCACGAAGAAGTAAAACCGTGCGCCCCGGCATTTGTCATATCGGCCACGACCTTCGCTGTCGTCTCATCGCCTGGGAGAGCGGAGACGTCGCTTTGGTATGGGGCCGCGCCGGGTAGTTCCGGCCTAACCACATCGTCGAGCGGGCCGCCTCCGGGCGGCCTTTTTCGTTTCCCCTTCCCCTTTGCGCTCAGCGAGACTCCACGACGTGTCCGAACCTTCCAAAGTCGAACGGATCAAAGCTCAGAGCGACGGCCTACGCGGCACGATCGCAGCGGAACTCGAGCAAGCGACGCCACTCTTCGCGGAAGCCGATGTTCAACTCCTGAAGTTTCATGGCATCTATCAGCAAGAGGACCGCGACCGGCGTAAGGTCGTACGCGGGACGGATGCGCCCAAGGCGTACTCGTTCATGGTGCGCACGAAGAACCCGGGCGGCTACGCGCCCGGACCGTTCTTTCTCGCGCTCGCGGACCTGGCGGAAAGCCACGGCAACGGAACGTTACGGGTCACGACGCGCCAGGGCTTCCAATTGCACGGCGTCGACAAGAGCGACCTCAAGGAAACGATCGCGACCATCAACGAGCACTTGGGAACGACGCTCGGCGCTTGCGGGGACATCAACCGCAACGTCATGGCGCCGGCCGCTCCCTTCGCGAGCGCGCCCTATCGCATCGCGCGCGAGACCGCGCACGCCGTCGCGGACCTACTCACGCCGCGCACCGCCGCGTACTACGAGATCTGGCAGGACGGCGAGCTCGCCCACACGACCGAACCGGAGATCGATCCGCTCTATCGCGACGTCTATTTGCCGCGCAAGTTCAAGTGCGCCGTCGCCGTGGCGGGCGACAACTCCGTCGATATCTACACCAACGACCTCGGCATCGTGCCGGTGCTCAGCGACGTCGACGTGCTCGTCGGATACGACATCTACGCGGGCGGCGGGCTCGGGATGACGCACCGCAAGCCCGGCACGTATCCGAAACTCGCCGACGAAATCGGCTTCGTGGAGCCGGCCGATCTGCTGCCCTTCGTGCGCGCGATCGTCGAGGTGCAGCGCGACAACGGCGACCGGACGAACCGCAAGCACGCGCGACTGAAATACACGATCGCGGATCGCGGGCTCGCCTGGTTTCGCGCCGAGGTGGAGCGCTACGCGGGCAAACCGTTCGCACCGTTTCGGGCGTTGCCGCCGTGGACGCAGCGCGATTATCTGGGCTGGCACGAACAGGGCGACGGGCGGCTCTTCATCGGCCTCTCCGTGGAAAACGGACGGATCGCCGATACGGGAGAAATCCGCCTCAAGAGCGCGCTACGCGAAGTGGTCGGCCGTTTCGATCTCGACGTGGTCCTCACGCCGCAGCAAAACGTGCTGCTGACGGACATCCCGCGCCACGCGCGAGGGCCGATCGATGCGATCCTGGCGGCACACGGCGTGCGCGGGATCGAGGCCGTGGGGCTGTTGGAACGGCACGCGATGGCGTGTCCCGCGTTGCCGACCTGCGGCCTGGCGCTCGCGGAGGCGGAACGCGCCTTGCCGAGCCTGGTCGACGTTCTGGAAGCGCGCTTAGCGGAACTCGGCCTCGCGGACGAACCGATTTCGATCCGCATGACCGGTTGCCCGAACGGGTGCGCGCGCCCGTACATGGGCGAGATCGGCATCGTCGGCGTCAGCGCCGACCGCTACAACGTGTATCTCGGCGGCGACATCGAGCAGACGCGCCTCAACCGCATCTATCGCGAAATGGTACCGGGAAGCGAAATCGCCGCGACGTTGGATCCGCTGTTCGTTGCGTTCGCGGCCGAGCGTGCGGGCGACGAAGGCTTCGGCGAGTTCTGCGCCCGGACGGCGCTGGGTACGTGAGCGCTGAACCGTTCGTCGCCTACGATCACGTGCAACTCGCGATGCCGGCCGGCGAGGAGGAGCGGGCGCGCGAGTTCTATGCGGGCGCGCTCGGCATGACGGAGATACCGAAACCGGCCGACCTGGCCGGACGCGGAGGCGCTTGGTTCGCGAGCGGTTCCGTGCAGCTCCATCTCGGCGTCGATCCGGCGTTCGCGCCCGCCCGCAAGGCGCATCCGGCGCTGCGGTGCGCCGATTTCGATGCTTTGGTCGGGCGACTCGAAGCCGCGGGCCGGACGGTGACGCTGGCCGGCACCTTTGAAGACGGCGCGCGCCACGCGTACGTCGACGATCCATTTGGAAACCGCATCGAGCTGATCGGCTGAGCGCTCCCCCCCTTTTCACGATTATCACGTCCCGCTCGAGCCGCTATCATGAGACGAACTGGACGTGCGTTCCGGTGAAGTGGAGTCAATCGTGGGCGGATTCTTGTGGACGATCATCGCGGTACTGTTCGTGCCGTGGTTGGCTCGTGATCGCGGTCGTGATGATTTTGATAAATCCGTCAAGCCAAGGACGCGGCTCAGGCCGAGGTCTTAACATTCGAGCGCGAATTGGGTAGCGGCGGCTGATTCTCGGCACGCCTGGCGCGGCATCAGCCCGGCTCACACCCCATCGCACGTCATGACTTTCGTTCTTTGAGTTCTTGGCGAGAGTCGCGTAGGTCGGGAGTGTCGTAATCGTTCCAATGCTCAAGCAAGAAACGCTCGGTAAACGGAATTCGAAACTCGAGTTTGCCGGGTATCGGGGAAGAAACGATGTGTTTTCTCACGAGCGCGGCACGGGTCGAACTGATGTCCGGCGTTGTTACCCCCAGTTCGCGTGCGACCTCGCCGACGTTCTGCGGGCCCGGCCCGAGCTTCGAGAGGGTTAGGGCGACGAGAAGTTCGCGAGCGGTCAGTTTTGCCAGCGGGCGAACGTAGAAGGTCATTTCGTGGTTCCGACGCACGTCGGCTGCGCTGTTCTCGACGTCCGCGAGCGAGATCGCTCGGCCGCCACGCTTCTCGAATTCGCTCCAAGCCGCGCTTCCATATGCTTGAATGAAATAGGGATAACCGCCGCTCTCCGTCGCGAGGTAGAGGACATCCTCGTCAATGCGGGTGCCTTCCGCGACGATCGGGTCGCGAATCGCTTCGATCGTTTCATCGAACGTCAAGAAGCGCAAGTCGAAGAGGTTCCAGCAGTGAACGTAGGTGCGGAGCCGATCCATCAGATCGCGGGTTTCGTTCAAACCGGCTAGCGCAAGGAGCGCTGGAGCTTCGCCCTGGGCGCTCTCGTGAACGAAGGTGGCGAGGGTTTCGACCGAAGCGAGGTCGGCGTCCTGGATTTCATCGATGGTCAGGAGAAGGTAGCGACCGGCGGCGAGCGCAGCCTTGTGCAAAGCGCCGAGCATTTTTCCGAGCGATGCGCCGTCGTCGGTAAGTTTGGCGCCTGCGTCGTGCGGCAACTCGTAACTGATTTTCGGCATGACCTTCAGTGCGGCGTTGAGAACGCCGGCAGCGCGCGCGGGGAATGTCTTCGTTCCCGCAAGGAGGCTTTCGATTTTTTTCGGCGACCGACGCAGCGAGAGTTCGGCGGGGAAGCGCTTCGATCTGGAGGCTGAGAGCCGCGTTTCCGGCCAGTTCGCGAACGTATCCGAGCAAGACGGTCTTGCCCATCCCGCGTTGCCCGATGAGAACGATCGGTGTGGGTGCCTGCCGAAGCTTTGCGCGCCGCGCCGCCTCCCGTATGGCGACCAGTTCCGGCTCACGCCCGACAATTCGGGCGGGACGCGCCCCGGGAACTGGGTGGAAGGGATTCGGCATCGATCCTCTCTCGGTCGCACTGGTCAGCTTGACCGAAACCTTTCTGACCAAAAAGCCGTGGCGGTCCTACTCCACCATCACGTGGCCCGCCGGCTCGCCCGCTTCGGCAGCGGCCTTTCTCGGCGGCTTCAACAGCATGACCGTGGGGATCGAGATCAGGAAGACGATCGCGCAGAGCCGGAAGATGTAGTCGTAGGAGACGACCGTGGCGTTCTGCACGACGATCCCCGAGAGGTTCGCGAGCGCCTGCGCGTGGCTCGGCGCGTTCTGGAGCATGTTGTTGACCATCGGGTTGCCGAGCGTCACGTCGGAGGCGAAGATTTGCTGGGCGAAATCTTCGCGCCGTTCTTGCATCACTTCGAGGATCGCGATGCCGAGGCTGCCGCCGAGCTGGCGCACGAGCGTGTAGAGGCCCGTGGCGTTGCCCATCGCGGCGCGCGAGATCTCCGCTAACGCGACGGTCGTGAGCGGCACGAACAGGAAGCCCAGCGCGAACCCTTGTAACGTGCGCGGCCCGAAGATGTCCCAGAAACCGGCGTATTGCGTGAGCCCGCCCATCCACCAGGAGCCGGCGGCGAACATCGCGAGGCCGATGCCGATCTCGACGCGTGGGTCGAGCACGCTCGTGAGGCGCCCCGCAATCGGCATCGACACCGCCGTGGCGATCGCGCCGGGCAAGAGCGCGTACCCGGTCTGCAGCGCGTCGAAGCCCAAAACGTTCTGAAAGAAGAGGGGCAGCACGAGGTTGAGCCCGTAGAGACCGAAGCCGCTCACGACGCCGATCACCGTGGCCGCCGCGAACGAACGGGATTTGAAGACCTTGAGGTCGACGAACGGGAACGGATCCCGTAGCTCGCGGATGATGAAGAACCCCAGCGACACGATCGCGACGACGGTCAGGATGCAGATCGAGGGGGAGTCGAACCAGTCGTCGTGCTGGCCGCGTTCGAGCACGTATTGCAGCGAGGCGATGCCGGCCGTCATCGTCCCGAGGCCGATCCAGTCGGCACCGCGTTCGGGCTTGGTGATGTAATCGGGATCGCGGATGAACAAGAAAGTCATCACGAGCGCCGCGATGCCGATCGGAATGTTGATGTAGAAGATCAGCGGCCACGAATACGAATCGACGATCGCGCCGCCCAAGGTCGGCCCGATCGCCGGCCCCACCATCGCGCCCAGGCCGAAGATCGCCATCGCGCCGCCGCGCTTCTCGGGCGGATAGGTTTCGAAGAGGATCGCTTGCGCGGTGGGCTGCAGCGCACCGCCGCCGAGACCCTGGATCACGCGCCAGATCACGAGGGTCGTCACGTCGTGGGCGGTGCCGCACAGGAACGAGCTCACCGTGAAAATCAGGAGCGACGCCGCGTAGAAGCGTTTGCGCCCCAGCAGCGCCGTCAACCAGCCGTTGAGCGGCATGATCACGACGTTGGCCAGGATGTAGCCCGTCGCGACCCACGAGATCTCATCCGTCGCCGCGCCCAGATTGCCGGCCATATTGGGCAGGGCCACGTTGACGATCGAGGTGTCGATGATCGCCATGATGACGCCCAGCATCACCGTCAAGGTCACCAGGGCCCGGGGCGGTTCTGAGCGCGGCTTGGCCACGGTGTGCGTCGCCGCCGCGGCGGCGGGCGCACGTAGCGCTAGGGATACGATGACGGAAGCTCCTGGTGGTGTCTCATGTAGTGGGTATGCTATAATGACGCTATCGTCATTATACCAAAAGAAAGTCCTGACTGCACGATGGCTCACGAAGTCGTCAAACGCGTCGGCAGGCGCGCCTACCGCTACCGGGTGGAAAGCTATCGCGACCCGGAAACCAAGCGGGTCCGCTCGCGCTGGACGTATCTGGGCCCGGTCGCTCCCGAGGGCTTGGCGCCCGGTGCGGAGCCGGTCGTATCCCGCCGCTCGCCCGAACGCACGCGCGAGCGGCTCGTGGACGCTTTCGAGCGGCTCGTCGACCGTCAACCCTACTCAACGGTCACCGCCGGCGCCGTCGCCGACGAGGCGGGCTTGGCTCACGGCACGTTTTACCGCTACTTCGCGGACAAGCACGCCGTCTTCTTACGTTCGCTGGAACGGGTCCGCGAGGAACTCGAGCGCGCCATGCCGAGCTTCGATCCGCCCTACGGGACGGTATCCGAAGAGCGCGAGCGGGTCAGTACGAGGATTCGCCGGGTCTTGCTGCGACCGGCAACGCACCGCGGTGTGTTGCGTGCGTGGTACGACGCGTTGCGCGACGACGAAGAGCTGCGTGCGGCCCGCGAGGAGCGCCGGCGAATTCGCGTCGCCGGGCTCGCGACCTACCTCGAAGGACTGGTCGAGGCGGGCATCGTTTCCGTCGCGAACGTCGAGCCGCTCGCGACGGCGCTCACCGCGCTAGTCGATGCGGTGTTCCGCATCGCGGTGCTGGAACGCGACGCGCCCGACGTCGTGCTGGCGGAAGGCACGGTCGACGTATTCGTTCGTTCGATATTCGCGCTCGCGACCGACGTGAGGCCGGCCGGCGGCGTATAGAGCGCCACGCGCGCCGCGTCGCCGGGGAGTTCGGCGACCGAGAGCCGGCCCGTATCGAGGGTGAAGAAGCCGACGTACACGCCAACGAGGTTGCCGTCGGCATCGAAGACGCCCCCGCCCGAATCGCCCTGATGGCAGGTGTCGCACGCGATGGCGATGCGGCCCCGGGCCGGGCCGTCGGGCAGTTCGCCGCCGACCGTCGCGACTGCCCCGCTCTCCAGAGCCGGTCCGCCGACGCCGCTTCCCCAAATGCGCACCGCTTCGTGCGCGCGGGGCCGGGCCACGGGTACGACCTTGAGCGAATCGGCCGTGACGGGATCGACTTCGGCTTCGACGATCGCGAGATCGTGGCCGGGAATGAGCGACAGGATGCGCGCCGGGAAGGCTTCCGTGCCTTCGCCGAAGCGCACGCTGAGCGAGCCGTAGGTGGCGACGTGTTTCGCGGTCAGGACGCGGATCCGGTCGCCGAAGCGGGCCACGATCGTCCCCGAACCCATGCCGTTATCGTAACCGGAATCGGCCACGACCACGACCGCACCGTCGCTCTGGCGCGTCGGGACGGTCGCAGCCCCAAGCGGGCCCGTGGTGAGGGCGAGCGCCGCGAGCGAGGCGATGAGTGCGAATCGGGCTGGCTTGTTCAGGACGAAAACTCCGCGTTCGGCGTGCGGGAGAACGCGGGTGATGCGCTCTCCTCACCCCTCCGTTCGGAGCTTTGAGACTGGTGAAAAAGCTATTCTGATGAGCTGTAAGGCGCCGCACAAAGGCCACGAAAAGCGTGTTTTTCGCTTGTGAGCGACATCAAAAGCGCCCGGCAAAAGCCGGGCGCTTAGTGTGCGCGAAATCCGGAACCAAACGTCCGGACTAGTTTTTCATCTTCATCGCGGGGTCGGCATACGGCTCGATGTCGTCGGCATGCCGGATGCCGAGCGCCTTCTGATCGTAGGTCACGCGAACGTACTCGCCCTCGTGCAGCATCTTCTGGTCCCGGGTGACTTCGCCGTGGTTGTGGGTCAGTTTCCCCACGCGCGGCACGTAGAGGAAGCTGATGATCTGCATCTGGCCACCCTCCATGCCTTTGACTTTTATGTTATCGCTCGAAATGTGGACGATCGTTCCATCGAACGTGCGGTGATCGGAGCTCGCGGCGTTCGCGGCGACCGGGAGCGTCAGTGCTCCCAGGGCCAAGCCCGCGGCGAGCGTGTGAAGCGTTCGTTTCAACAAAGTACCTCCTCTGCATCAAACTTCTTACCGCATGCGGCTTGTTTTCAACCGGCTGCTGGTTTGCGATCTCCCTCCGACTTCGCCGCCCACACGGCGACCTCCGAACGCGAACGCGCACCGAGTTTTCGAAATATGGACGCGAGATGCTTTTCGACGGTCTTGCGACCGATGGCGAGCCGCTCCGAGATCGCCGCGTTCGTCAGGCCGTACGAAACGAGTCGCGCGATCTCGAGCTCGCGCGCCGATAACACGGGTCGGGCGACCTCGGCTCTCGCCTCCGAAGCAGTCAACCGGGCGATCTGTGCGACCGCCTCGCAACGCCGGTAGAGTGCGAGGGCCGCCGCGAAATCGCCGGCCAGCTCGCGCGCCTCGGCTTCGAACATGGGCCAATCTAAACGGTTTGCGAGCTCCGCGGCGTGCCGTGCCCGCTCCATCGTCTCTGCGCGCCGGCCCGAACGCATCGCGATGATCGCGCTGATGAGCGCATACCCCGCTTGGCCCGCTACGTTCGATTCCGCGCGCGCGGCCGAGCGCGCGATTGTGGCGAGCGGGTCGAGTTCGCTCGCATTTAGATAACGAGCAGCGATGACCAAGACCGGAATGGTCGTCCCGGCTGCGAGCGGGATCCGTGCTAGCGCCAGCCGCAGGTCGGCTCGCGCTTGCACGAGCTCGCCGGATGTTGCCAGGTGGCGCGCGTGGCTTCCGAGGAGGATCGCATCGTCGACGTCGTCGCTGACCCGCGCGTTCGCGATGAGCTCGGGCGTCACGAAGCGCGCGATGAGATCGACTTCGCCGAGCGCCCACGCCAGCGATACGGCGACGTCCGCTGCGATCTTCGAGGACGCGCCGACGTCGGGTTGCCGGAACGTTGCTTCGAGCTCGCTGCGTGCTTCGCGTAAGCGGCCGCGTTGATAACGGTAATGGGCCAGAGCTGCAGTACCGAATATTTCGATACCGCCATAGGCACCTTCACGCGTCAGCTTCCGCGCTTCCGCAAACGCGCGTTCCGCGAAGTCGTTCGCGCACATGTACGTCGCGCGTTGGGCCACGGTGTACAGCGCTCCGGCGCGCGAGTAGGATGCGAACGGACGCGTGACCTCCTCGAACGCTTCGAGCGCCGCCCGCCACGCCTCGACGTCGCCGAAGAAGAAATGCCGTTCGAGCAACGTCCCGGAGTAATTGAGGCGGGCGACCGGATCGAGCACCGGTGCTTCGTCGAGCCGAGCGATCAGCCGGTCTGCGGTGTCGAAATCGAGGCGCGCGACGGCGACCTTCGCCGAGATCGCGAGCACCCGTTGCCGGTAGCGCTCATCGACTTCAGCACCGTGTTCGGCAAGGAACGCTTCGCCGCGTGCGGCCACGTCATGAAGGCCCGTATTGTAATACAGGGCGATGAGCGCGGCCAGGATGCGGGCTGCGTCGCTCGCGCCGCCACTGCGCAGGTGAAGGACGATCGCAGCTTCGTACTGCTTGACCGCCAGTTCGAACCGGCCTTGCAGTTGCGCCGCGTAGCCGACGCGTTCGGTCAAACGCGCCGTATCGCGCTCGGAATCCGCGAATTCGAGCGCACGCTCGAAGCAAACGGTCGCCTCAGCCAAGGCACGCTGGTTCAATGCGGCCTCACCCGCACGTTCGTTATACTCGCAGGCCTTCACGCGCTCTTTCGCTTCCCACGCATGATAGGCCAATGCATCGACGTAGCGCTCGCGTTCGCCCAGCGATTCGAGCGTCGCGAGGATCTGGCCGTGCAAGCGGCGTCGTTCGAGCACGAGCATGCTTTCGTAGATCGTCTGTCGCGTGAGCGCGTGGCGAAAGCGGTAACGCACGTCGCCCAGATCGTCCTCGACGACGATGTTGTTGTCGCGCGCGCGACGCAGCGCCGGTAAGATGGTGTCGAGGTCGGTTCCGCTCACCAACGCCAAGAGCGCCGGATCGAAGCGATAGCCGAGGACGGCAGCCCGTTCGAGAAGACGGCGTTCGGCGGGCGTGACGAGGGCCAGCCGTTGCGCGATCGACGCGCGAATCGAGAGAGGCAAGCGAACGGCGCTGCTGGAGCCGCGAACCTCGAGCGCGCTCTTGAGCAATTCCTCGGCAAAGAACGGGTTGCCCTCACTTCGAGCGACGATATCTGCTTTCACGCTCGCCGGAAGTACGGCGGCCGGGTCGAGCGCCGTATCGATCAGTTGATGGATCTCGTCCGTGGAGAACGGTTCGAGCGTCAGGAGCCGGACGTTCGCGTTGCGCAACAGCCCTGCTGCCGGTAAGAAAAAAGCCTCGTCGTTCTGGGGCGCTTCGGCGCGAAAGGTGGCGACGAAAAGAAGCCGCGAGCCGGCGATGCGCGGAATCGCATATGCCAGGAAATCCAAGGTGGAGCGATCGGCCCAGTGCAGATCTTCGACGGCGACGATCGTGGCGCGCTTCACCGCGATCGTCTTGAGGAACTCGGTCAGCGCGGCCAGCAGATCGGCCTGCTCCAACGTTTCGGCTTGTCTGGAAAGCTCGTCCGTGGGGTTGCCGGCGCGCATGATCTGCGCGACCGCGCGGTTCACGTTCGCCGGCAAAGCATCCGGCGACGCCGCCCGTGCAAGTTCCGAGACGACGGTCCGAATGGGGCCGAACGGCTCCCGCGCGCGCTCGAGGCATTCGGCGACCACGACATTGCGCGGCGCCGGCGTGTCGCGCGAACGCTCGATGAAACGAGCCAGGAGCCGCGACTTTCCGATTCCGGTCTCACCGCTTACGAGCACGGCCGACCCGCGGCTCTGCGCGAGGTTGCGGCGCGCCTCTTCGAGCGCCGCCAGTGCTTCCGTGCGGCCGATGAATCGGCGACTCATGACTGGGCGTCGAAACATCGCTCGCAGCCGGATTTGGCTGCCGCGGGCAAGGTTTCCGCCCGGGCGTGGTAGGGATTACCCGTATAGCCGGATGCCTTGCGCTTCGAGTATGGTTGGCGCATGCCCAGGATCGCCTCGCATGTCACCCGTGCCGCCGCCGCTCTGTGGCTGGCGGCCCTCTCCGTCTCGCCGGCAGCGGCCGCCATTACCCCGTGGCGAACGGCGCTCGCCGACCGCGCCGCCGCGCCGAGCGGGACGGAGCACATCGTTCACGCGTTCGATGCTGCGACCCGCGACGGGTCGCACTCGACGGCGCTGCCCCTGCTGCTCGGGAGCAGCGCCTTCCTGACGACGCAGAACGGCGGCCTGAACTCCGACTTCGGCGTCGGCGGATACGGCACGGTCGTCGAGTTGAGCCGGACCGGTTTCGCGTGGCCCGAGCGCGTGATCTACGACTTCAAGAGCGGCGACGACGGCGCGAATCCGGCGGGCGGCGTGATCGCCGACCGCGCCGGCAATCTCTACGGGACCGCATCGCTCGGGGGGCTCGGCTTCCCGAACGGCGGGACCGTTTTCGAGTTGAGCCGGGATGGGTCCGGGTGGAAAGAAACGACCCTGCACGAATTCGGTCTGACTGCCGGCGACGGCGCCTATCCGCAGGGAGCTTTGCTGGAGGACGCCGCGGGCGATTTCTTCGGGACCACCCCCTACGGCGGCGGTGGCAGCCTCTGCAACTACGGCTGCGGCACGCTCTTTGAGCTCGAGCCGGTCGACGGCGGGCGGACGTACCGCGAGGTCATCTTGCACCGCTTCACGGGCGGGAACGACGGCGCGTACCCGGTGGCTGCGTTGATCGCCGACTCGACCGGCGCGCTCTACGGGACGGCCTCCAGCGGCGGCCCATACGGCCAGGGCGTGATCTTCAAGGTGCTACCGCCGGCGGACAAGCGGCCATGGGAATTCTATGCGATCCGCTACCTCACGGGCGGCTCGGACGGGGGCACCCCCACGTGCACCCTCGCCCGCGCGAGCAACGGCGTCCTCTTCGGGACGACGAGCTCGGGCGGCCACGGTGCCGAGGGCGGGAGCGGCGGGTACGGCGTCGTGTTCTCGCTGACGCCGGAGGCGAGCTCGCCGGTGCGTTACGAGTACCGCGTGCTGCACGCGTTCACGGCCGGCAACGACGGCCTCGATCCGCTCGCCGGGGTGACCATCGGGAAAGGCGGCATCCTCTATGGAACGACCGGCAGCAATCCCGGCGGCAACCTCGGCACCGTGTACGAGCTCGTGCCGCCGGCCTACCAGCACTACGTGCTCTACACGTCGACCGTCGGAGTCGATGGGCTCTCCGGCTTGGACGGAGGGGTGGCCATCGATCAGGCCGGCAACCTGATCGGGGCCGCCGTGCACGGCCCCGGGATCGGCCAAGCCGGGTTCGTGTTCGACGTCGTGCCGAAGCAGTGAATGGGAGGCGGGGGCGGCCATTGACCGTTCCCGCCGCTTTCCGGTACAATGCTACGTCGGCTGTTCCTGACGGCCTTCGCGCGCCCTGGCGGCGCGCCGGACGCATTCGCCGCTCGTCCGACGATCAGATCGGTGCCGTGCACCGGTCGAGGCGACGACACCCCGGGTTCGCAACGCGGGGCAAGATAAACTTCGGCAGCGCCGTCGCGTTGCCGTCACGGGAGTAGCATTGGCCGCCAAAAAGCAGACGAAGACGCGCAAGAAGCGCGAGTTCAAGAACGTCGGATCGGGCATCGCGCACATTCACTCGTCGTTCAACAACACGATCGTCACGATTTCGGACAACCAGGGAAGCGTCATCGCGTGGGCCTCGGCCGGGAACCTCGGCTTCAAGGGCTCCAAGAAATCGACGCCCTTCGCCGCGCAGATGGCCGCCGAAGCGGTCGCGCGCAAGGCGATGGACCACGGCATGAAGAGCGCCGAGGTCTACGTGAAGGGTCCGGGCGCCGGCCGCGAAGCCGCCATCCGCTCGCTGCAAGCGACGGGTCTGGAGATCACGCTCATCAAGGACGTCACGCCGATCCCGCACAATGGTTGCCGGCCGCCGAAGCGGCGCCGGGTCTAGGTAGAGTAGAAGATGTCGCGTTATACAGGTCCCGTCTGCCGTCTGTGCCGCCGCGAAACGGCCACCAGCAAGACCGGCGAAAAGATCAAACTCTTCCTCAAGGGCGATCGCTGCCTCTCCAAAAAGTGCGCGGTCGAGCGCCGCGGCACGGCGCCCGGTCAAAAGACGCAGGGCAAGCCCAGCCGTCAGAAGATTTCGGAGTACGGCCGCCAGTTGCGCGAGAAGCAGAAGATGCGCCGCTACTACGGCGTGCTCGAGACGCAGTTCGAGAACTACTTCCGCGTCGCGGCCCGCGTCCCGGGCCAAACCGGCAAGACGTTCCTCCAGCTGTTGGAGCGCCGCCTCGACAACGTCGTGTACCGGATGAACTTCGCCCTCAGCCGCGCGCAGGCGCGCCAACTGGTCACGCACCGCCATTTTCGCGTCAACGGCCGCATCGTGAACATCCCGTCGTTCCTGGTCAAACCGGGCGACGTGATCACCCTGGGCGACCGCGCCAAAGCCTCGGAAGTCTTCGTGGTCAACGCCGAATACGCCAAGAACCGCGCGCATCCCGAGTGGCTCGAATTCAACGAAACCGAACTGTCCATAAAAGTCACCGCCCTACCCTCGCGCGAGCAGATCGACACCCCCGTAGATGAGCAGCTCATCGTGGAATACTACTCGAGGTAGACGACGACGCAGCTTTTGGCCTCCGGACTTCGTCGCTACGGTCCTCATGTGCATGCGCACACTTCGGACCTAGGCTCCTCGCCGGAGACCGAAATCAGCGCCCCGCATGTCGCTCACACCGGATTCAACTCCAAGCGTAGAAACAACCAAGAGCTGCCGTTAGGCGTGTGATCGTGGTCCACCGGGGGTGGGCGGCGGATAACGTAAACGGTTATGAAGGATACCAAGAAACAGAATGAACGTTATTGATTCGGCGCAGGGCGCTTCGATCGAGGTTCGCGAGCGGCGCGATAATTATGCGAAGTTCGTGGTCGAGCCGCTGGAGCGGGGCTTCGGCATCACGCTCGGCAACTCGCTGCGACGCGTGCTGCTCTCCACGATTCCGGGCGCGGCGGTCACGTACGTCAAGATCGACGGCGTGCTGCACGAGTTCTCCACGATTCCGGGCGTCGTCGAAGATACGACGAACCTGCTGCTCAACCTCAAGGGCCTGCCGATCAAGCTCAACTCCGACGAGCCGAAGGTCCTGACGCTCTCGGTGACGGGCGCCAAGGAAGTCACGGCGTCGGACATCACGCCCGACGCCGACGTCGAGATCCTCCAGCCCGACTACCACATCGCGACCCTGACCGCCAAGTCGGCCAAGATTCAGATGGAGATCGGCGTCGAGAAGTCGCGCGGCTACGTGACGGCCGACAAGCAGAAGAACGTCGAGCACATGATCGGGCTGATCCCGATGGACTCGATCTTCTCGCCGATCCGCAAGTGCAACTTCACCGTCGACGACACCCGCGTCGGCCAGTCGGTCGACTTCGACCGCCTGACCCTGGAAATCGAGACCAACGGCTCGATCACGCCGGACGACGCCCTCTCGACGGCCGCGACGATCCTGCAAGACCAGCTCGACCTCTTCGTCAACTTCACCCAGGAAGAGAAGCCGCCGGCCGCCGCTCCGACCAGCGAGTGGGATATCCCGGTCGAGACGCTCAATCTCTCCGTGCGGTCCTTCAACTGCCTCAAGCGGGCCGGGATCTCGAAAGTCTCCGAGCTGTTGGACATGTCGGAAGACGAGATCATCAAGATGCGCAACTTCGGCAAGAAGTCGCTCGACGAAATCAAGCAGGTCCTCGAAGAGCGCGGCCTCTCGCTGCGCCAGCCACTCTAGGAAACGACGATGCCGCACCAGATCGCGCAGAAACGCCTCAGCCGAACCCAAGGACCCCGCCGCGCGCTGCTCCGCAGCCTCGCGACGTCGTTCTTCAAGCACGAGAAGATCGAGACGACGACGACCAAGGCCAAGGAGATCTCCAAGGTCGTCGACCGGCTGATCACGCAGGCCCGCCGCGGCGACCTGCACTCGCGCCGTCTGGTCGCGGAATATCTCCTCGAGCCGGCGGTAACCAAGAAACTCGTCGATCAGATCGCGCCGGCGCTCAAGGACCGTTCCGGTGGCTATACGCGCATCATCAAGACGCGCGTGCGCCCCGGCGACGCGGCCGAACTGTCGATTCTGGAGCTCGTGCGCTAGCGGCGTTTCGCGGCTTCGCGAAACGCGCGGCAGCGCGTTATGATTACCGAAAGCGCAGAACCTCCTAGGACTCGTCCGCACCAGCTCTTGCCGGTGGTGCGGGAGTTCGTTGCGGACGCGTTGACGCCGATTTCGGCATACCTCGCCCTGGCAACGCCGGGGCGTTCGTGTCTTCTCGAGTCGGTCGAGGGCACGGACCGGATCGCGCGCTACTCGTTCATCGGGCTCGATTACCTCGAGAGCCACACCTACAACGACGATCCGGCGATGCTCGAGAGCATTCGCGCGCTGATTGCCTCCTACACGCTCGATGCGTCCGGCTTGCCGTTTTCGGGCGGCGCGGTCTGCCTGTTCTCCTACGACGCCGCCCGGGTGCTGGAACGCATCGGCCCCAAGCCTCCGGCGGACGTGCCGTTCGCGGACGCGCTCGTCGTGGTTCCGGGCACGTGGGTCGTGTTCGACCACTTCACGCACAAGGTCACCCTGATCGGGTTCGCGCTCGGCGAGCACGAACGCGCCGCGGTCGACGCGCGCCTCGACCTCTACATCGCGGAACTGCTCGGCGTGCGGCCGACGGTGCCCGGTAGCGTGCGTGCCAAAGGCGCCGTGCATCAATCGATGCAGCAGGACGAGTTCCTCGAACGCGTCGGCCGCGCCAAGCACGCGATCCACGAAGGCGACGTCTACCAACTGCAGCTGGGCATCCGCTATTCGTGCGAGCTCGACGGTACGCCGTTCGATTTCTACCGGCAGATCCGCACGCGCAATCCCTCGCCCTACATGTTCTACATCGAGGCCGGCGGACGCGCGGTGTTCGGAGCGTCGCCGGAATTCCTCGTGCGCCTCGACGGCCGGCGCGCGCGCGTGCGCCCGCTCGCTGGTACGAAGCCGCGGGGCGCAACCGCCGAAATCGATAACGCGACCGCCGTCGAGCTGCTCGCGAACGAAAAGGAGCGGGCCGAGCACGTGATGCTCGTCGACCTCGGCCGCAACGACCTCGGCGCCGTTTCGACCGTCGGCAGCGTCCGCGTCGACGAATTGATGGTGATCGAGCGCTACAGTCACGTGATGCACATCGTCAGCAACGTCACGAGCGAGCTGCGCGAGGATCGCGACGCGCTCGACCTCTTCGCGGCCGCTTTCCCGGCCGGCACGGTCACGGGTACGCCGAAGATTCGCGCGATGCAGCTGATCGACACGCTCGAACCCGTCGCGCGCGGGTTCTACGCGGGCAGCATCGCGCACATCCACTTCGACGGCGACATGGATTCGTGCATCATCCTGCGCAGCGTCGCGACCGCCGGCGGCCACGCCTATTGGCAGGCCTCGGCCGGCATCGTGGCCGATAGCGATCCCGTTTCGGAGTATAACGAAATCCTCGCCAAGACGCGCATCGTACGCGACGTATTGGGGCTGGACCGGTGACGCGCGTCCTCCTGGTGGACAACTACGACTCGTTCACCTATAACCTCGCGCACCTCTTCGGCGCGCAGGGCGGCGACGTCACCGTCATGCGTAACGACGACGAGCGACTCGATGAAGGCGCCGTGTCCGCGTGCGACGTCGTCTGCATCGGACCGGGTCCCGGCCGTCCGCACGAGGCCGGCAAGACGATGGCCACGATCGAGTGGGCCGTCGACGCGCGCAAGCCGCTGCTGGGCGTGTGTCTGGGCTTGCAGGCAATCGGCGAGTATTTCGGGGGCGTCGTCGACTACGCACCGCGCTTGATGCACGGCAAGACCTCCGCGATCACGCACGACGGCACGGGCGTGCTCGCCGGCGTGCCGTCGCCCTTCGAGGCGACACGCTACCACTCGCTGTGCGTAGCGCACTATCCGTTTCCACCCGACCTCCGCGCCAACGCGACCAGCGACGACGGCGTGATTCAAGGCGCGCAGCACCGGACCTTACCGATCTACGGGGTGCAGTTCCACCCCGAATCGGTGCTGACCGTCGAAGGGCCGCGCATCTTCGCGAACTTCTTGGCGCTCGGAGAGCGCGACGGATGAGCGAGTACCGCGCGCTCTTGCGCGCGCTGATCGCGGGCCGCGATCTCGACGACGAGCAGATGGCCTACGCGATCGGCGCCATGATGGATGCGGCGTGGTCACCGGTGCAGTCCGGTGCCTTTCTGGCGGCGCTCGCCGTGAAGGGAGAGACCGCCGCGGAAGTCGTGGGTGCCGCCGAAGCGATGCGCGCGCGGAGCCTCCACGTCGAACACGATCTGGAAACCGTCGTCGACACGTGCGGCACCGGGGGCGACGGCGCGCACACGATCAACATCTCGACCGCGGCGGGATTCGTGTTGGCCGGTTGCGGCCTGCCGGTCGCCAAACATGGGAACCGCGCCGCTTCGAGCCGCTGCGGCAGCGCCGACGTGCTCGAAGCGAGCGGCATCGAGATCTCCGTTTCGCCCGAGACGGCCCGTTCGCAGCTGGAGCGCGACCGGTTCACGTTTCTCTTTGCGCCGAGCTACCATCCGGCGGCCAAAGAAGTCGCGCCGGTCCGGCGCGAGCTCGGCGTGCGCACGATCTTCAACATCCTGGGGCCGCTCGCCAATCCGGCACGCGCGACCGAGCAGGTCGTGGGCGTCGCGAGCCCGATGCACCTCGAGCTCGTGGGCGAGGCGCTGGCGCGGCTGGGCTCGCGAGCGGGCGCGGTCGTGCACGCGCACAGCGGCATCGACGAGGTCGCGGGCGACGGACCGACGGACGTCTTTCAATTCGGACCCGGCGGCGTACGGCGCTGGACCCTCGAGCCCGCGGACGTCGGCGTACATGCTCCCGCGCATGCGCTGCTCGGCGGCGATCCCGCGGAGAATGCGGCGGCCCTGCGCGCGATCCTCGAGGGCGAAGCGTCGCCGCGCGCCGACGTCGTCGCTCTCAACGCGGCGCTGGTCTTGGTCGTCGCCGAACGCGCGACGGACCTGGCAGAAGGCTTGGACCTGGCTCGTAGGAGCCTGCGCGGCGGCGCCGCGCTCGACGTGTTCGACCGTCTCCGACGTCCGACTGAACTGGAGTTCGCATGAACGATTTCCTGGGACGCCTGTATGCCGCCAAACGGGTGGCGCTCGAGGAGGAGCAGGCCCGCGAGAGCTACGCCGAAGTGGCCGAGCGCGGCGAAGCGCGGCGCGCCGAGCGCCGTCCCTTCGCGCGCGCGCTGCGCAACGCGCACGGACCGGCCGTCGTGGCCGAGATCAAGCGCGCGTCGCCCTCGGTCGGGTTGATCGCGCGCAACTTCGACCCCGCGGTCATCGCCGCGAATTACGAGTTGGCCGGCGCCGACGCGATCAGCGTGCTCACCGAGGCCGACCATTTTCTGGGCGACCTCGCGTTCCTCGACGTCGCGCGCAAGCACAGCACGAAGCCGATCCTGCGTAAGGACTTCCTCTCGACGCCCTATCACATCGCGCAGGCCGCAGCCCACGGGGCGGATGCGGTGCTGTTGATCGTCGCGGGTCTCGACGATGCGACGTTACGCGTCCTCGCCGACGAAGCGCTGCGTTTCGACCTCGATACGTTAGTCGAAGTCCACGACGAAGAGGAGCTGGCGCGGGCGCTCGCGTTGCGGCCGGCCGTCGTGGGCATCAACAACCGCGACTTGCGGACGTTCCAGACCGATCTCGGCGTCACGGAACACTTGCTGCCGAGCGTTCCCGCCGGCACGCTCGTGATCAGCGAGAGCGGCGTGCACGAGCCCTCGGATATCGCGACCCTTCACGTGCTGGGCGCGCGCGGCTTCCTCATCGGTGAAGCGCTGATGCGGGCCGAGGATCCGGCCGCCTTCGTGCACGGGGTGAAGAATGCGGCGGTCGCCGCGACGTGAGGCCGCCGCGCCGCACGCGCGTCAAGATCTGCGGGATGCGAACCCTCGGCGACGTCGCGCTCGGCGTCGAAGCGGGTGCCGACGCGCTGGGCGTCATCGTGGCCGAAGGCCCGCGGCGGGTCTCGCTCGCCGACGCGGCCGCCTTGGGAGCGGCTATCCCGCCGTTGGTCGCGAAGGTCGGCGTCGTCGTCAATCCCGAGCCGGACGTCGCCGGTGCGCTGCGGGCCGCGGGGTTCACCTTGCAGTTCAGCGGCGAGGAGACGGCCGCGGCCTGCGAACGGATGGCGGCCGGCGCCCGGTATTTGAAGGCCTTTCACGTCGTACCGGATACGGCGATCGACGCCTTCGATGAGGGGCGCTTCGCACCGTACGCGAGCGCGCTCTGCCTCTTCGACTCGCGCGTCGGAGACGTGCGCGGGGGAACGGGCGTTGCCTTCGCCTGGACGCTGATCGAAGGGGTGGCGGCCCGGCGGCCCATCGTGGTTTCCGGGGGCTTGACGCCGGAGAACGTGGGCGAGTGCGTGCGGACCCTGCGGCCCTATGCCGTGGACGTGCGCAGCGGCGTCGAAACCGACGGCGAAAAGGATCCGGAGAAGATGCGCGCCTTCGTGCGCGCGGTGAGGGAAGCAGATGCACAAGCCTGACGCGCGCGGGTATTTCGGGGAAAAGTTCGGCGGAAAGTTCGTGCCCGAAGTGTTGGTCGAAGCGCTGACCGAGCTCGAGGCCGGCATGGAGGCGGCCTTCGCCGACCCGTCATTTTGGGCGGAGTACCACGCGATCTTGCGCGATTTCGTCGGCCGGCCCTCTCCGCTCATGGAGGCATCGCGCTTCGTCGAATCCGCGCCGGGTGCAGCGGCACGCGTCGTCTTCAAACGTGAGGATCTCAACCACACGGGCGCGCACAAAATCAATAACACGGTGGGCCAAGGCCTGCTCGCCAAGCGGATGGGGAAGCGGCGCATCATCGCCGAGACGGGCGCGGGCCAGCACGGCGTCGCCACGGCGACGATCGGAGCGAAGCTCGGCATCCCGGTCGACGTCTACATGGGCGCGCTCGACGTGGAACGCCAGTCTCTCAACGTGTACGTGATGAAGCTCTTGGGCGCGACGGTCCATCCGGTCACGGGCGGCACGCAGACGCTCAAGGACGCGACCAACGAAGCCTTCCGCGAGTGGGCGGCGCGCGTCGAAGACACGTTCTACATCATCGGCAGCGTCGTGGGCGCGCATCCGTATCCCTACATGGTGCGCGAATTCCAGAAGGTGATCGGCGTCGAGGCGCGCGCGCAGATGCTCGAACGCTACGGCCGCTTGCCGACGGACGTGGTCGCGTGCGTGGGCGGCGGCAGCAACGCGATGGGCATCTTCGCCGGCTTCGTCGACGACGCGGACGTGAAGCTGTGGGGCGTCGAAGCGGCGGGTCACGGGCTGCAATCGATCGACACCGCGGCCTCGCTCAACGCCGGCAGCGTCGGCATCCTGCACGGTTCGCGTTCGTATTTGCTGCAGACGGAGCAAGGCCAGGTGCGCAACACGCACTCGATCTCGGCCGGGCTCGACTATCCCGGCGTCGGGCCCGAGCACGCGTTCTTGAAGGACAGCGGCCGCGCGAGCTACGTGGCGGCGACCGACGACGAAGCGCTGGCCGCGTTCCATCGCTGCGCGGAACGCGAGGGCATCGTGCCCGCGCTCGAATCCGCACACGCGCTCGCGTTCGCGGAGAAGCTGGCCAACGAGCGCGGTCCGGAGGGGCTCGTGCTCGTCAATCTCAGCGGGCGCGGCGATAAGGATACCCGTCAGGTCGAGGCGCTCGAGAGCGCCGCGCGTCGCGCCGAGCCCGCGCTGCGATGAGCGCGGCCACCGGTACCGCGAGCGGCATCGAACGCATCGCCACGGCGTTCGCCGCCGCGAAAAACGCGGGCCGGGGCGCGCTGATCCCATATCTGTGCGCCGGCGATCCCGACCGCGCGACCAGCGCGGCGCTTCTGCGCGCGGCCGGCGAAGCCGGCGCCGACGTGATCGAACTCGGCATTCCCTATGGCGATCCGCTCGCGGACGGCCCGACGATCGCGGCCGCCGCCCAGCGCGCGCTCGACGGCGGCACCACCGTCGAGGATGCGCTCGCGCTCGCGTCGGCCGCGCGCGACGTCGCTCCGGTCGTCATGTTTACCTATTTCAATCCGATCCTGCAGTTCGGGCTCGAACGCTTCGCGGACGCGCTCCTGGCCGCGGGCGCTTGTGGCGCGATCGTGCCCGACGTGCCGCTGGAAGAGACCGAGGCCATCCGGGCCGTGTTCGCACCGCGCGGGCTCGCGTTGCCGTTGTTGATCGCGCCGACCACGCCCGCACCGCGCGCGGAAGCGATCGCGCGCGCGAGCGTCGGCTTCACGTATTTGGTGTCGCGGCTGGGCGTGACGGGCGCGCGACGCGAGCCGGACTTCGCTTGGATCGAAGCGCGGGTCGCGGCCTTGCGCGCCGCAAGCGCCGCACCGCTCGCCATCGGGTTCGGGATCTCGAGCGCCGAGCACGTCGCGCGGGCGTGTGCGATCGCGGAAGCCGCGATCGTCGGCAGCGCGTTGATCGACGCATACGCGGGAACTACCGGAGAAGAGGCGGTGCGGCGAGCGGCGAGCTTCACCCGCGAACTCAGCGCGGGCACGCGGCGCTAGCGCCGGGCGCGCGCCTCGGATGATCAGCGTTTTCGAAGGTCGTCGACCTTTGCGGCCAAGGCCGCGAGCTGGCGCTGCAGCGAGGACACTTGGGTGCGTAACGCACCGTTTTCGCGTTCCGATCTCGCGTACAGGCCTTTGATCGCCGCCAATGCCACGCCGTCTTCGTCGATCGAGGTGATGTGGCGGCCGTCTTCGCCGAGGCCGAACGCCGCGTGGAAATCTTGGGCCATGGGTCCGGCGTGGCGCACGCGGGGATCTTCGCTGCGGTAGGACCAGGACGTGACGGGCAGCGCGACGACCTTCGCCAGGATCGCCCCCGCGTCGAGTTGGGCGATCCCCGTCTTCGCCGCGCGATCGCTTAGCGAAGACCACGTTCCCGAGCCAGGCGCGAGTTTGACGCCGGCCGTATCGGCGCCGTTGGAATATAGGTAAAAACCACCCGACGCGCGCGCCATGAATTGGCCGCTTGCCGTCGAGGCCAGCGGCTGCGTACCCGTGCCGTCGCTCCACACGAAGGTCCCATTGTTGCGCGCCTGGGCACGCGTTCCGGCGGCGAAGCTTCCGCCGCCGGCGGCGAGATCCGCTCTGCCGCCCGCGACGGTCGCGTACGGACCGCTCGCCACGTTACCGTCGCCGCCGCCGACGCTGCCGGCGACGCCCGTCGCGGTATTGTTCGCGCCGCCCGCGACGACGGCGTACTCCGCGCCGCCCGCCGCCAGCGACTTGACGGCGTTTCCATAACCCGCCGCCGATCGTGCCGTACGCCGCACCGTTCGCTCGGCCCGCCGTCCCCGGAGAGACGATGTTGCCGTTTCCGCCGCCGACGACGGCGGCTGCGGCTGCGGCGGTGTTGGCTTCGCCGGCACCGACGAACGCGTCGAAACCCGAGGCCGTGTTGCCGGCAACCGGTGTCCCCGCAGTCGCTCCGTTCGTGGTGAACGGTGCGCCCCCGCCGGCGACGACGGCACCCCCTCCGGAGGCGAGGTTGTTCGAGCCGGCACCGACGTACGCGGCCGCGCCCGACGCGCGATTGGAGTAGCCGGCACCGATGAAAGCGAGCGTTCCGGACGCGAGGCCGGCTTCACCGCCGCCGACGACGGCGTAACCGCCCGTCACGAAGTTGGAATAACCAGCGACGACCGCCGAAGCGATGCCGCTCGCTTGATTTCCCTGCCCAGCGCCGACCAAGGAATAGTCCCCCGACGCGACGTTACCGTCGTGCTGGCCGAGCTCGTAGCTGCCGCCCAGTCCTCCGCCGACGACCGCCGCATAGGATCCCGTCGCAACGTTGCCTTGGCCGCCGCCGACGAACGAATTTTGGCCGTCGGTCTCGTTGTCGATTCCGGCCCCGATAAATGCGAAGGGCGCGTTGACGTTATCGTATTGCCCGGCTCCGAGAAAGGACCACGCACCGAGCGAGGTGATCGCGTTGTCCTCACCCGCGCCGAGCGCGGTGTAGAACCCCGAGCTCGTGTTCTCGTGTCCCGCCCCGATGAACGTGCCGTATGCTCCGCCCTGCGGGTTGTTGGAATCGACGTAGATGCCGTTAGCCATGCCTGCGGCGATCACGCTTTCGTCGGTACAGGCATCGTTGTACTCACCGGCGACGACGCTGCCATACTGGCCGCTCGCGACGTTGGCGTATCCGCCGCCGAGGAACGAGCCGCTGCCGTTGCTCGAATTGGCGCACGGGTACGCGTAGTTCCGCGGTCGCCGTCCGCGGGATACCGGTCGCTCCGGCGCGGCTCGCGCCGCGCGAAACCCGGCGCGGAGGTTACTCGCGGTCTGCGGAACGGCCGCGCTCGGTATCGCGAACAGGATGGCCGCCGCGGTGCACGCGGCGCGTCGGACGGACATGACTCGGCCCCTTTCGTCCGCCGGGAGCAGCCCGGCATGATGAAAGGGTAGCAGGCTACCGTGCCGGATCCATGCGGACGCTCGGCTCGCCGCTTGAGCGGCGCGGTCGCTCGTGCCACGCCGTCTTCCTCGAAGGTCGTGCCGTGCCTCGAGCTCAGCGCTTTTCCAGGTCGTCGACCTTCGCCGCGAGCGCAGCCAGCTGGCGTTGCATCGACGACACCTGCCCGCGTAGCAGCGCGTTCTCGCGTTGCGCGGCGGCAGCGTTGCGCTCCGACTTCGCGTAGAGCCCCTTGATCGCGGCGAGTGCGACGCCGTCCTCGTCGATCGTCGTGATGTGCCGGTCGTCCTCGCCGACCTTGAAGGCAGCGTAGAAGTCCTGGGCCATCGGGCCGACGTGCCGCACGCCGTTCTCCGAGGTGTAGCTCCACTCGCTCACGGGCAGCGCCACGACCTTGTCGAGCACCGCCGCGTCGTCGAGCGGAACGATTGCGGTCTTCATCGTGCGATCGCTCAGCGACGCCCAGCTTCCCGAGCCGGGTGCCAGCGAGACGCCGCTGGTGAGCGCCGGGTTCGAATAGAACGTCGTGCCGCCCGAGGCGCGCACGAGGAACTGATTCTCGGCCGTCGATTTGAGCTGCGTGGCGCCCGAAGCCGCGTCGCTCCACACGAACGCGCCGAGCGTGTCGGCTACGGATTTCTGACCGCCCGCGAAGCTCGAGTTTCCGCTCGCCACGTTCTCGTAGCCCCCCGGGATCGTGGCGTTCGGTCCCGACGCCGTGTTGCCGTAGCCGCCGCCGATCGATGCGTATGCCGCGGAAGCGGCGTTGCGAAATCCGCCGTCGATCGACGCGTAGGCGTTGCTCGCGTCGTTCAGCCGGCCGGCTCCGACGAATGCGTAGATGCCGCCGGCGCCGACCGTATTGGCGCTACCGGATCCGATGAATGCGTACGGCGCGGCCACGTAGCCGCCGGCACCCGCTCCGATGAACGAACGATACTGACTGATGAAATTCGTATCGCCGGCCGCGATGAACGACTCTTCGGCGCCTGCGACGCCGTTATTGTAGATCACGTTCGCCGCGCCGGTCCCGATGCCGGTGAGTTGATCGCATGCTTGATTGTACTGACCGTCGAGAACGCCGGAGTTCGCGCCGCCGGCCGTGTTCTGGTAACCGTTGCCGATGAACCCGCCGCTACCGTTGTTGGAGCAATACGTCGCTACCGCCGGTCGGCGCGAAGCTTCGACCGGATGCGTACGTACCGGAGCGGCCGGACGCGCGGTGAGGAGCGGCCCGGACGACGCCGCGAGAGGAATAACGGCGAGGCCGAGGGCGGCCGCAACGGGACGCCACGTTTGAAGAAGCACGGTGTTACCTCCGTCGATGATACGAGAAAAGGACGAGGGGCCACTCCGGCGCGCGGGTGCGAGGCGCCTGCGCTTCTCACCGGGATCACCGGAGTCTCTAACGCTTCTCCAATGCGTCAATGCGGGCCGCTAGCGTTGCGAGGCGAGCCTGCACGGTAGCGAGTTGGCCGCGCAGCGTCGCGTTCGAGGAACTGGTTCTCCGCTGTCGATTCGAGCTGCTGCGCGCCCGTCGCGGCGTCGCTGCGGACCAATGCGCCGAGGAACCAATAATTTGCGCCGAAGAGGAGTTGTTCGACGAACCCGAGCCCACGAAGGCGTCGTTTCCCGCGTCTTGTCTCCGGCGGCGATGAAACGGCTCCTCGGCAGCGATGCCGCCGCTGTTGGGTTTCGCGGTTTGTGAGCCGGGCACGATCCCGGCGAATCGATCGCAAGCCTGTTTGCACCGACCGTGGAGAACGCCCGAATCGGTGCGCCTCCGCCGCCGTTGCTCGAGCAGTATTTCGCGACGCGGGGCGGCGTAGGCGGCCGGCCGGGTGCGTTCGGGCCGCAAAGGCGCCCGCGCGGCTCGGAGCGTGCCCGGCAACGCGGGAAAGCGGTACGAGACCGAGCGGTAAGGCCGCAGCCGCGAACGGCCCGGTTCGGCATGCATCGGCGACCTCCGGCAACCCGAGCTGGGAAGCCTGGGATCGCCCGATCCGGGATGCCATTCGCACGTATCTGTGAAAGTGCGGATGTTTCCGCGAACCGGCGCCGAGGAAGGCGCTACGGTACCGTAGCGCATACACAGCCGCAACGCCCTTATTCGATTGTATGAGGAAGACGGCTTTGTCTATCCGGCCTTTGCTCTGTTTGGCTATTGCGACGTCACTCGTCGCATTCGGACCCTCGCCCATTCGTGCCGACGACAACACGATCGTCTTCGGCGCGGCGCTCGCCGAGACGGGCCGCGACGCGCGCGAGGGCGCGTTGACGAAAGAGGGCTACGAGTTCTGGAAGGACTACGTGAATTCGCACGGCGGGATCAAAGTTGCCGGCAAGACGTACAAAGTCGATATCCAGTACGCCGACGACGAAACCAACGCGCAGACCTCCGCTCGTCTGGTCGAGAAATTCATCAACCAGGATCACGTGAATTTCATTTTAGGACCGTATGGATCGGCGACCGCGTTCGCTTCGGCGGCGGTGGTCGAGCGCTACAAAGTGCCCATGGTCGAGGGCAACGGCAGTTCCGAGAAGATCTTCAACCAGGGATTCCATTACATTTTCGCGGTGCTCTCGCCGGCGCGCCGTTATCTGGAGTTCGTGATCGATCTGGCGCTGCACCAGAACCCGCGGCCGAAGACGGTCGCCGTGGTCGCGGCCAACGACCTGTTCTCGCTCGAGGTCGCGCAGGGCGCGGCCGACTACGCGACGCGCCACGGCATGCAGGTCGTCTACAACAATAAGTATCCCGCGGACACGACCGACGTGTCCTCGATCGTCAGCGCGATCAAGGCCGCGAACCCCGACATCATCCTCAACGGCGGCCACTTGCAGGACGCGCTCTTGCTGCAGAAGGGGTTCAAGGAACAGAACGTGCTGGCCAAGGCCTACGCGTACTCCGTCGGTCCGGACACGCCCGACTTCCGCAAAGCCTTAGGCAACGATGCCAACTACGTCTTCGGCGGCACGCAGTGGTCGCCGACGGCCAAGTACCACGGAGCCCCCGGCTTCATCACCGATTCCAAGACCTATGCCAAGGCGTTCGAAGCCAAGTACGGCCACGTGCCCGACTACCACAATGCCGAGTCGAGCGCGACGTGCCTCGCCTTCCAATATGCGATCGAGGATGCCGGCTCGCTCGACCCGCAAAAGGTCCGCGACGCGCTCGCGAAGCTCAACGTCGTGACGTTCTACGGCATCCTCAAGTTCGACGACCGGGGCATCAACGTGTACAAGCCGATGGCCGTCAACCAGATCCAGAACGGCAACCTCGTGACGGTCTGGCCGAGCGCCGTCGCCAACGCGAAGCCGCTCTACCCCGCGCCGGATTGGTCGAAGCGATAGGAGCCGGGGCGCCCGCGGGGAAGGAGCCGCCCGCGTGAGCCTGAGCCTGTTCCTTCAAGTCCTCGTCAACGGGATACTCGCGGGCGGGATCCTCGCCGTCGTCGCGCTCGGATTCTCGCTCGTCTGGGGCATCATGAACATCATCAACTTGGCCCACGGCGCCTTCCTGATGATGGGTGCCTACCTATCGTACGTGCTCTTCGCCGACTTTCACGTCGACCCGTTCGCGAGCGTCCCGATCGCCTTCGTCGTGATGTTCGCGTTCGGCTACGCCGTGCAGCGTTTCGTGATCAACTTCGTCGTGCGCGCGCCGATCCTCACGACCTTTCTGCTGACCTTCGGGCTGTCGCTCTTGCTGGTCAATTTGGCGCTGTTGATCTTCCACGGAGACTCGAAGGCGGTGACGCCGGCATATTCGGGTTCGAACTTCGCGCTCGGCCCGGTCACGGTGGCCTGGACGAAGCTCTGGACGCTCGTGGTCGCGCTCGCCATCACCGGCGCCATCGCGCTCTGGCTCTCGCGTTCGAAGACGGGGCGGGCGATCCGGGCGACGTCGATGGACATCGGCGCCGCGCAGTTGGCGGGCGTGCGGGTCGCGCACGTCTACGCGATCGTCTTCGCGCTCGGTGCCGGCCTCGCGGGCGCCGCTGGCGTGCTCGTCGGCCTCAACCAGAGCCTCAATCCTTCAATGGGCGATCCGTACATCATCAAGGCCTTCGTGGTCTGCGTGCTCGGCGGCCTCGGTAGCGTGGAGGGCGCGCTCGTCGGCGGACTGCTCTACGGCATCGTCGAGGCCCTCGGTTCGCAGTTCATCGGCACGGGCTTGCAGGATGCGGTGGCGCTCGTCGTGCTCCTGATCGTCCTGATCTTTCGACCCCGCGGTTTGCTCGGGCGGGCCGCCGCGTAGTGGGCGGGATCGCCGGCAGCAAGCCCGCGCTGTGGGCCGTCGTCGCGTTGCTCGGACTCTTGCTGTTCGTGCCCCTGCTGAATAACGGCTACTACGAGAACCTGTGCCGCGGCGTGCTGATGTTCTCGGCGATGGCGCTGGGCTGGAACTTCATCGGCGGCTACACGGGCTACGTCAGCTTCGGGAACGTCGTCTATTTCGGGCTGGGCGCGTATACCAGCGCGGCGCTGGCCGAGCGCGGCGTGGAGAACGTGTGGATCGCGATGCCGCTGGCGATGCTCGTGGCGGTGCTCTTCGCCGTGGTGCTCGGCTTGCCGATCCTGCGCCTGCGTGGCCACTACTTCGGCATCGCCACGCTCGGGATCGCGCTCGCCACCCAGGAGATCATCGCCAACGTCGATGCGCTCGGCGGCGGAACGGGCGTGACCTTGCGGCAAGCCGCGTGGTTTTCGCAGTACTACTATGCGATGTGGCTGGTGTGCGCGGGTAGCCTGCTCGTCACGTGGCTCGCGGCGCGCTCGAAATTCGGTTACGCGCTGGTGGCGATCCGCGAGAATGAAGATGCCGCCGCGGTGCTGGGCGTCAACCCGACGGCGTACAAGATCGCGGCGTGGGCGATCAGCGGGACGATGGCCGCCGCCGCCGGGGCCGTGTTCGCCTTCGCGAACGGCTTCGTCGATCCGCCGACGGCGTTCTCCGTCGACAACAACGTCTTTCCGATCGTGATGGCGATTCTGGGCGGCGTCGGCACCGTGGCGGGGCCGGTCGTCGGCGCCGTCTTGCTGACCGCAATCAACGAAACGCTGTGGTCGCATTTTCCGGCGATCCACACGCTGTTCTTCGGTGCCGTGATCGTGCTGGTCGTCCTCTTCTTGCCGCGCGGACTGCTGTACCTCAAGTCCGGCGCGCGCGGCGGCTGGCGCGGCTTTTTCGGATCGCTCGCGGCCTATCGCGTATGAGCGAAGCGGCGCCGTTCCTGAGCATCGAAGACGTCAGCATGCGTTTCGGCGGCTTGCAGGCCCTCGCGGAGGTATCGTTCCAAGTTAGCCAAGGTTCGGTCGTCGGCCTGATCGGGCCCAACGGCAGCGGCAAGACCACCCTGATGAACGTGCTCTCGGGCGTGCTGCGTCCGAGCGCGGGCGCAGTTCGCTTTCGCGGAAAGCGCATCGCGGACGTGCCCACGCACGACGTGTGCAAGCTCGGCATCGCGCGCACGTTTCAGATCGTCAAGCCGTTCGCGAATCTCTCCGTTCGCGAGAACGTGGCGGTCGGCGCGATGTACGGTCGCGAGGGCCGCAAGCGGCACGCGCGCGATGCGTTCGCGCGCGCCGGCGAGTTGCTCGAGGTCGTCGGCTTGGCGCGCGTCGCGGACCGCCCGGCGAGCGATCTCACGATTCCCGATCGCAAACGGCTCGAAGTCGCCAAGGCGCTCGCGCTCGATCCCGACGTGTTGCTGCTCGATGAGGTGATGGCCGGGCTCAACGCGAGCGAGGTCGACGAAGCGCTGCACCTCCTGCGCGCGCTGAGCGCGCGCGGCATCACCTTGATCGTCGTCGAGCATCTGATGAAGGCGATCATGTCGGTCTCGACCACGATCGTCGTGCTCGCGGAAGGCCGCAAGATCGCGGAGGGCGCGCCGCTCGAGGTCACGAGCTCTCCGGCGGTGATCGAGGCGTATCTGGGAACGCGCTACGCCGATCGCAAGCGCGCCGCCGATGCCCGTCCGGCGGGCGGCTGATGGCGCTCGTGATCGACGCGCTCAGCGCCGGATACGGCGACACGCGCGTCCTCTGGGACGTCTCGCTGTCGGTCGAGCCGGGTGAAGTCGTGGCGCTGATCGGCAGCAACGGCGCCGGAAAATCATCGCTCTTGGGCGCGATCAGCGGCCTCGTGCGCGTGGAAAAGGGCGCGGTGCGCTTCATGGGCGACGACATCACGCGCCTTCCGCCCGACGCGATCGTGCGCACGGGCGTCGTTCAGGTGCCGCAGGGCCGGCGACTCTTCGGCGCGCTGACCGTGCGCGAGAACCTGCTGATGGGCGCTTACCTGCGCGGCGACGGTGAAGTCCAAGCGGATCTCGAGCGCGTGCTCGAGTTGCTGCCGCGCCTCAAGCAGCGCTACGACTATCTGGCCGGGCGGCTTTCGGGCGGCGAACAGCAGCAGGTCGCGATCGCCCGGGCGATGATGGCGCGTCCGAAGGTGATGCTGATCGACGAGATGTCGCTCGGGCTGGCGCCGGTCCTGGTAGATCAGTTGCTCGTGATCCTGCGCGAGATCAACGCCGCCGGCGTGGGCATCCTGATGGTCGAACAGGACGTGCAGACGGCGCTCGAGTTCGCGACGCGCGCGTACGTGCTCGAAACGGGACGCGTGACGCTGGGCGGCGCTGCGGCCGAGTTGCTCGACGATCCGCTCGTGCAGAAGGCCTATCTCGGGATATGAGGTTCGCCGCGCTGTTTGGGCCGGCGTTCGCGAGCGCGCTGCTCTGTTGCGCCGGTGCGGCTCTTGCCGGCGACGCCACGCCCGCGCCCATCCCGTCGCCCGCCGACTGCTCGGCCGTCGGCGTCGCCGACGCGAGCCGCATTCTCGGCTTCGCCGTCGTTGGCCCCGACGCCGATTCGCGAGCCGGCGGGATCTGCTTCTTCGCGTCGCGCGCCATCTCCGAGGACGGCAGCGTCTCGTACGCGATCGTTACGGACGCGCAATTGCCGCAGCGCCGGGGGTTCTTCGGCGCGCTCGCGCGGCGCTGCGGGTCCGTCGCGCACGGCGCGCCGCGCGAACTGATTTGCAAGGCGTACGTCGACCTCGCGCTGGCGAAGGATCTCGATGCGTATTTCGCCGCGCGTACGAGCTTCGCGGATGCGTCGCCCCTACCCGACCTCGACGCGACGGCGATCGCGACGGCCGACGCGCTCTACCTGCGCCGGCCGCATGCGGTACTCGAGGTCGCGGTGTCGCGCGGCGGCGATTTCGATCTGGAACGCTCGACCGAACTCGCGAAGTTGCTGCTGGCGCGCCTCAAGCCCTGACGCGGCGGGGAATCGCCCCTCGCGCGCCGGCGTCCAATGCGCCGTGAGCAACGTCGTCGTCATTACCGGTGGCTCGGGCGGTATCGGAGCCGCGACCGCCGCGCGTCTTCGCGCCCGTGGACTGAGCGTGGCTTTGGTGGCCCGCGACGTCGCCCGGCTGGAGCGGGTCGCCGCCGAGACGGGCGCCCTTTCGTATCCCGCCGACGTGCTCGACCCAGAGAGCTTCGGCGCTGCGGTCGAGCGCATCGAGGCGGAAGCCGGCGAGATCGTGGGCCTGGTGCACGCCGTCGGCAGCATCGTGCTGCGCCCGTTGCACGCGCTTTCGTTAGCTGAGTTTCGCGCCACGCTCGAGATCAACGCGACCAGCGCCTTCGTCGCGCTCAAGGGAGTCGTGCCGAAGATGATGCGGCGCAAGCGCGGCAGCGTCGTGTTGTTCTCGACGGTCGCGGTTCAAACGGGCTTGCAGAATCACGAGGCGATCGCGGCCGCGAAGGGTGCGATCGAAGGGCTCGTGCGCTCGGCCGCGATTACGTACGCTCGCTACGGCATCCGCGTCAACGCGGTCGCGCCGGCGCTCACGAAGACCGAGCTCTCGAAGTCGCTGTGGTCGAGCGATGCGATGCTCGCGGCATCGGTCGCGATGCATCCGCTCGGCCGCGTCGGCGAGGCCGGCGACATCGCGGCCGCCGCGGCGTTCCTGGCATCCGACGATGCGTCGTGGGTGACGGGCCAGATCTGGGGAGTCGACGGCGGCTTGAGCGCCGGCGTGCAGCCGCCGAAGGTCTCCGCGCCGGCGCGCTGAGCGCCGCCGGCCGCGTTAGTGCTTTTTCGGCACCGTCGGCAACGCGTCGTGGTTCCATTCCGCCCACGAGCCGTCGTAGACCGCGAGGTCGGTGAAGCCCGCTTCCAAGAGCGCCAGATAGGAACCCGCCGCCGAGACGCCGCTGCCGCAGGTGACGATCGTGTGCTTGCTGCGGTCGAGTCCGCTGCTCGCGACCAAGGCGTCGAGGGTTTCCGCCGGAGCGATGCGCCCGCCGCGCGCATCCTCGAGTAATGCGTTCCCGGAGAGCCGGACGGCGCCGGGGATATCGCGGTCGCGCAGCGCGTAGGTACGGTCGCGCTGTGTCTCGATCAATTGCGCGTCGCTGTGTCCGTTCGCGACCGCCAGGACGTCTTCGCGTGAGGCGCGCAGCTCCGGCCGGACCCGTGGCGTGAAGGTCGCGGGAGCCACGACCGGCACCTCGGTCGTTACCGGTAATCCTGCCGCGCGCCACGCTCGCAGGCCGCCGGCGAGGACCAGCGCCGCGTCGTGTCCGTAGTAGCGCAGCATCCAGAGGAGGCGCGCGGCGTAGGGAATATCGCCGTCGTCGTAAGCGACCACGGTCGTCGCGTCGCCGATCCCGTGTTCGCCCACGATGCGCGCGAAGCGTTCGGGCGGCGCGACGCGAGCCGCCCAGGGCGTGGCCGGATCGGCCAGGTGATCGGCGTAATCGAGATAGACCGCGCCCGGGATGTGCCCGTCCGCGTACAGCTCGGCGCCGCTGACCGTGACCGAGCCGGGTGCGCCGTGCGGCGTGCTGCGGGTGTCGACGATGCGAATCGAGGGATCGGCGAGACGCTCGCGCAGCTCGTCGATCTCGATGAAGGGTGCGGCCACCGCGGCGGGTCTAGGCCGGCACCGCGATCGAACTCAGTCCGAACCGTTTCTCGGCGTCGTCGACGATGTACTTACCGATCGCCAGCGACGAGGTCGCCGCGGGCGACGGCGCGTTGCGCACGTGGACGACACCTTCGCTGCCCTCGAAGATGAAGTCGTCGACGAGCGACCCGTCGGCCGACATCGCTTGCGCGCGGACGCCCGACGGGCCCGGCAAGCAGTCTTCGGGCTGCAATTCGGGGATGTAGCGTTGCAGCGCCTTCACGTACGCGCTGCGCACGAGGTCGCGATACATCTCGCCCGTTCCGATCTTCCAATATTTCGAAGCGATCTTGGCGAAGCCCGGATAGGTGAGCGCGTCCCAGAGCTCCGGCGGATTGATCGTGAAGAACGAATAGCCTTCGCGCGCGAAGGCGAGCACGGCGTTGGGTCCGAGCCAGATCTCACCGTCCATGCGCGGCGTGAAGTGCACGCCCAGGAACGGGAATTCGGGATCCGGCACCGGATAGATATTGCCCTTGACCAGATATCGCTTCTCGGGCTTGAGGATGAGGTAATCGCCGCGGAAGGGCACGATCTTGGGATCGCGCGCGCCGCCCGTCATCTTGGCGAGCTTATCGGAATAGAGCCCGCCGCACGTGATCACGTACTTGGCTTCGATTTCGCCCTTTGGCGTCGAAAGCACCGTGACGCCGTTGCGCCGCGCGATCTGCTTGACTTCGTGGTTGAGGAAGTACTCGACGCCCTTCTCGCGTGCTTCATCGCCGTACGATTGCGACACCAAGCCCCAATCGACGATACCCGTGACGGGCGAGAAGATGGCCTTGATGCCGCGGCAGTACGGTTCGTGCTCGGCGATTTCGTTTTTGTCGAGCATCTTGAGGCCTTCGACCCCGTTAGCCAGGCCGCGCTCCCAGAGATCTTGCAGCCGGCCGAGTTCGCTCTCCTCGGTTGCGACGATCAGCTTGCCGACCTGTTTGTACTCGATGCCCTTGCGGTCGCAGTACTCCCACGCCATCTTGCGGCCTTCGACGCACAGCTTCGCCTTGAAGGACCCTGGCTTGTAGTAGATGCCCGAGTGGATGACGCCGCTGTTGCGGCCGGTCTGATGCCGGTTGAAGGCGTCCTCTTTCTCGACGCCCGCGACTTTCAAGCCCGGAAAGCGCTCCTTGAGCTCGCGCGTGGTTGCCAGGCCGACGATGCCGCCGCCGACGACTGCAATGTCGTAGATCATATGAAAACTATTCTCGCCGGGAGGAAGGAGGCCCGCTAGGACTTTTCCTGGCTCGGGTTGCACCGGCGCCGGCTGCGCGTTGCCCGGGAGGGCCGGCGAGAGAATATGGAATGGGCCGGCGGCCTTTTCGGCTCGCCGGCCCGCGCTCCGCGCCGTGCGGCTTCGCGAACGCCCAGGCGCCGGCGTTCGTATTTCGCCGCGGCTCTTCAGATCGTCGCGGAGACCTTCTCGGTCGTGGTCGAGTCGTTGAGCGGTACCGCGGGGAGCGTGACGATGGTTTGCGAGCTCTGGCGGATGCCGTACAGCGTCGCGATGCTCGCGGTTCCCGCGGTGATCGTATAGTTCAGGTTGACCGCGTCCTTCGTTGGGGTCGCCAGGCCCGCCCACGAATAGGGGATCGTTACGGAGCAATGCGCCGCGGTCGCCGAGGTCCGGACGGCTTCGACCGATCCGAATTCGTCGAACGTACTGCTCTGGAACGTCGTGGGGTTGGTCTCGCTCGTATACGCTTCGACCTGAACGTAGATCGGGGTCGAGGTCGAGATGTTCTTCGAGGCGATCGCGATCGTGAAATCCACCACGAACGTGCCCGCGCGGGTGACCGTCGAGGCATTGGGATTGAAGCTTGCGGTTCCGGGACTGACGTACGGTTTGAACGTGTTGGTCTTGGGGTCGTAGACCCCAGGAATCAAATGCGCCGGGGCGGTTGGGGCGACCGTGTTCGCCAGGGCCGGCACGCCGTTTGCGATCAAACCGGCGGCGAGCAGCAGGGAGGTGGATTTCAAGCGCACGAGGGGCCTCCAAGGGAGTCGGCAGACGTGAGGAAAGCGCTCCCTCTCACGGGGTGCGAGAGGTGCCACGCTTGTCTTCGCCTGCCGGGAGGCGTGCTCCCCGACGCCGAGCGGGGCTCGGAGGGTTCGTGATGTGATCGCGCGGCGCCGGGATGCTGACGCGAGGCGCGCCTCGGTGCCCGAGCGAAGCGTGCACCGAACCTCCCCGCGAGAAAGGCCCGCACAAACGTGACCCTCACGCTCAGCCGCATCGAACCCTTCGAGAACGAACCGATCCGCGATTTTTCCGACCCGTCGGATGCGGACTCTCTGGCCTCCGCCTTGGTGCGCGCGCGCGCCAAGCTGGGCGCGCACTACCCGGTGGTGATCGGCGGCAAGCCGGTCGACACCGTCGAGCGCTCCGCGTCGCGCAATCCGGCGCGGCCGGCAGAGGTGGTGGGAACGGTCGGCTCCGCCTCCTTAGAGCAGGCCCAGGAAGCGATCGCCGTTGCCGATCGGGCCTTCGAATCGTGGAAGCGGACGACCGCCGTGCGACGCGCCGAATTGATCCTCGACGTAGCGGCGCGCGTACGCGCGCGGCGCGACGACTTCAACGCCTTGCTCGTGCTCGAAGTCGGCAAGCCGTGGATCGAAGCCGACGCGGACACGGCCGAGGCGATCGATTTCCTCGAGTTCTACGCCCGGGAAGCCCTCCGCTACGCCCATCCGCCGGCCTTGGTGCCGACGGTCGGCGAGGAGAACCGGTTGAGTTACCTTCCGCTGGGCGTCGGTATCGTCATTCCGCCTTGGAATTTCGCCTTCGCGATCATGGCGGGCATGACCGCCGCGGCGGTCGTGGCCGGCAATACGGTCGTGCTCAAGCCTTCGAGCGACTCGCCGATCATCGCGGCTGCTTTCGTCGAGCTCCTGCACGAAGCCGGGCTCCCGCCGGGCGTCGTCAACTTCGTGCCGGGGTCAGGCCGCACGATCGGCGACGCGCTGGTCGCGCATCCGCGCACCCGCTTCGTCGCGTTCACCGGTTCCAAAGAAGTGGGCTTGCGGATCAACGAACTGGCGGCCAAGACGCAGCCGGGGCAGATCTGGATCAAGCGGGTCATCGCCGAGATGGGCGGCAAGGACTCGATCGTCGTGGCGGCCGACGCCGACCTCGATGCCGCGGCCGACGGCATCGTTGCCTCGGCCTTCGGGTTTTCGGGTCAGAAGTGCTCGGCGTGTTCGCGCGCGATCGTCGAGACCAGCGTCTACCCGGAGGTCGAGCGAAAGATTGCCGAGCGCGTCGCTCGATTGCGCGTCGGCGATCCATCTGATCCGGGCACGGCGGTGGGCCCGGTGATCAACGAGGGCGCTATGCGCTCGATCTTGGATTACGTCGAGAAGGGGTTGGCCGAAGGTGGCCGGTTGGTCACGGGAGGGAAGCGAGCACCAGGGGACGGCTTCACGATCGAGCCGACCGTGATCGCGGACGTCGCCCCCGACGCCACGATCGCGCAGGAGGAGATCTTCGGGCCGGTGCTGGCGCTGATCGAGGCGCCCGACTTCGACGCGGCGCTGGCGATCGCGAACAACACGGAATTCGGGCTCACGGGCGCGCTGTACTCGCACGATGAGGCCAAGCTCGAACGAGCGCGGGACGAATTCCACGTTGGGAACCTCTACCTCAACCGCAAGTGCACGGGCGCCCTGGTCGGGGTGCACCCCTTCGGCGGCTTCAATATGTCGGGGACGGATTCGAAGGCCGGCGGGTACGACTACCTCCTCCTTTTCACTCAGGCGAAGCTGGTTGCGCGGAAGATTGCGCCCGGCGGGGACGGTAAACCGGCCGGCGAGTAGGGTTATCCACCGGAAACGGGAGTTATTCGCAAGAAGTTAGGCGTTAGGTGTTGACGCCGCTTGCGGGTGGTGATACTATAGCCGCCGTGACTCTGACATCTCGCCACTCCGGTGCGGTCAGTGATCCGGTCCGTGTAGGGCCTGATGTTAGTGTTCGTTCCTTGAAAACTGAGCAGTACAGTAGCGCATAAGTCTGTGGGTCTCCATCCGGAGAGCAGGCATGCGCGGCGAAAGCCGCGTTTTTGTTTGCCCTTCGCAATGTGAGATTTTAAGTCAGTCGCGCCGGGACCCGGCTCCACCGGTCTCTCGGAGGAACGCAACTGACCGTACAAATTGACCGATCCCGGTCGCCGTCATGGCGCTCGAGATCCGACGAGCTCGATTCGTAAGAGTTCGTGGGGGTTCGGCTCCGCCGAACTCAAGTCAGCGATTTTAGAGCCTCAAAGGCTCCGAAAAGGATTCCGTTCGCATCGCCTTCACCGGTTGTGCGGGCGGTCAAGAATTTTTTGGAGAGTTTGATCCTGGCTCAGGATTAACGCTGGCGGCGTGCCTAACACATGCAAGTCGAACGAGGTAGCAATACCTAGTGGCAGACGGGTGAGTAACACGTGGGCAACCTACCGTCGAGTGGGGGATAACTAACCGAAAGGTTAGCTAATACCGCATGAAACGTGCTGTGGCATCACAGAACGTTAAAAGGAGTAATCCGCTTGATGACGGGCCCGCGCCCGATTAGCTAGTTGGTGGGGTAACGGCCTACCAAGGCTCCGATCGGTAGCTGGTTTGAGAGAGCGACCAGCCACACTGGGACTGAGAAACGGCCCAGACTCCTACGGGAGGCAGCAGTGAGGAATTTTCCGCAATGGGCGAAAGCCTGACGGAGCGACGCCGCGTG
>Ga0326728_10001829_pt1 | contig 73371 bp, 54 predicted proteins | sample MB3enrmetagenome_FD_207602 | JGI IMG/M metagenome (GOLD analysis project Ga0326728, IMG submission 207602) | Lab enriched peat soil microbial communities from McLean, Ithaca, NY, United States - MB31MN | ecosystem: Environmental > Terrestrial > Soil > Wetlands > Peat | place: USA: New York...
GCTTTTTGTAATTCCGGTGCAACTGGTGCTTCAGGTTCTTGGTGTCGATGACGGAGTTATTGGATGCGTTGGCATCCACCAGACTTGAATCGACGAAGATCTTGCTGCCGTCCACCAGGCCTGCCTGGACGCATTGCAGGACGATGCGTTCGAAGAAGCTTTGAAAAACCTCCACGCCCCATTTCTTGCGGGCTTTGGAAAGGACGCTGTGATCCGGTATATCCGAATCAAGGTCGTAGCCGAGAAACCATAACCAGTCGATACGTTCGGGAAGTGTATCCATCAGTTCCCGTTCAGAACGGACATTGTAGAAAACCAGTAACAGCATGAGTTTCAGAATAACCGGCGGCGGAACCGAAACGTTGCCGTTGTTGCCGTAGCGATCTTTCACTTCGAGATAGGCGAAATCAAAATCGATAAGTTCGTTCACCATCCTGAGCGGATGGTTACTTCTGATTCTCTTATCGATGTTGATGCCAAAGTGGAACAAACTGCTTTGATGTTGTTGCTGGACTCCCATCATAGCTCGTCTCCAAGTAGCAAATGATGGTGGCATAATAGCATAATTAATTATTCAAAACCAGTAACTATTGCTTTGGGCAACAGGCCGTTGAGATCTGACCCTCGACAGCTCGCGCGCCGACCCCGACTATTGCGCGGGTAAGATTGCAGTCGCCTCCGACCCCGATGGAAAGATTGCCAGGTCATACGAATTGACCGTGAAAGAGGTGGCTCCGGGGAAAAAGGACAGCCGCGGCGACACCATTGACCACGATTTTGCCGAGCGTAGCACCTTTGTCGTCACGCCCGACGGCAAGATTGCCGCCGTCCTGAGCGGACTTGCGCCGGCAGTGAATGTGGAGAAAGCCCTTGAGGTCGTGCAGCAGCTTGCCGCCAAACGGCAATAATGGGATGGACGGCGGAGATTCTGCGCCGTTTGAGGAGGTAAGGCTAATAAGGGACAACAGATTGATCCATCGGCAAATTATTTGTTGCCTGTTTCTTAACCCGCGTCCACTTTTTTGTCGTCCCAAGTTAACCAACTTAACTACGTCCCCAAATGGGCCCCTTGTTTCCTTTTTCAACGGCCAGTTGCAGGTGTGGGGACAGAATTTACGCTGCCATTCTCTGATTTCCTGAATCAGATTTTGGAACAAACCGGGGGATAGCGTCAAGCACCTCCAAAATGTAGGGGCGGACACGTTCCGTGTCATAGGACGCCTGTAAGGATGTCCAAAAATCCGGTGTCGTGCCGAAAAACCGCGCCAGGCGTAAGGCCGTGTCCGCCGTTATGCCCCGCTTGTGGTGCACGATCTCGTTGATCCTGCGTGGAGGCACACCGATAGTCACTGCCAGTCGGTGCTGGGTCACTCCCAATGGTTCCATGAAATCGTGCAGCAACACTTCCCCCGGATGAACAGGGGCAAGTTTCATCCCGTCCGATACATCCGAATAATCCATTTGTTCCAATTCATCACGTTTGATTGTCATCCCGCCTGCTCCTAGTGGTAATCAACGATTTCCACGTCATCGGCATTCCCGTCTTCCCAGCGAAAGCAGATACGCCATTGGTCATTGATCCAGATGCATGGATGGCGCGGGCGATTCACTCGCCCAAGTAGGCCTTTCTTACCTCTGGGTTGCTGGCCAGTTCCCCGGCGTCACCGGACAGGACCACTTCGCCGGTTTCCAGCACATAGGCGCGGTTGGCGATGGCAAGGGCCATGGAAGCGTTCTGCTCCACCAGCATGACGGTGGTGCCGGATTTGTTGATCTCCACCACGATTTCGAAGATCTTCTCCACCAGCATGGGGGCCAGCCCCATGGAGGGTTCGTCCAACAGCAGCAGGCGCGGGTTGGACATGAGCGCCCGGGCCATGGCCAGCATCTGCTGTTCGCCGCCGGAGAGGGTCCGGGCAAGCTGTTTGCGGCGTTCGGCCAGACGTGGAAAGAGGCTGAACGCTCGCTCGATGCCCTTGGCGACCTCATGCTTCCTGGAGAGGATGAAGCCCCCCATCTCCAGGTTTTCCTGGACGCTCATGCGAGTGAAGACGCGGCGTCCTTCCGGTACCTGGCAGATCCCCTTGCGGACGATCAGGTGGGGAGCCATGCGGGTAATCTGCGTCCCTTCGAAGGCAATGACGCCGGAGATGGAGGGGACGATGCCGGAGATGGCGTTGAGGATGGTGGTTTTGCCGGCGCCGTTGGCGCCGACCAGGGCCACGATCTCCCCCTGTTCGACCCGGCAGGAGACGTTGTGCAGGGCGCGGATGGCGCCATAGTTGACGGAAAGGTTCTCGACCGACAGCATCAGTGCGTGGCTCCTTTCCCCAGATAGGCCTCGATCACGGCCGGGTTGGCCCGTACCTCCTCGGGCCGTCCCTCGGCGATCTTGACGCCGTAATCCAGGACCGCGATGCGGTCCGACAGCCCCATGACGAATTTCATGTCGTGTTCCACCAGGAAGACGGTCACGCCGGCGGCGCGGATGGTGCGCACCATCTCCAGGAGAGTGCGCTTCTCCTGGGGGTTCATGCCGGCTGCCGGTTCGTCCAGCAGGAGCAGGGCCGGTTCGATGGCCAGGGCGCGGGCGATCTCCAGGCGGCGCTGTTCGCCGTAGGGGAGGTTGCCGGCCCGATCAAAGGCCTTGTGGGCCAGATCCACCTGGCTAAGACAGTGGCTGGCCCACTTCAGGAGCCGGCCTTCTTCCTTGCGCACCGCGGGGAGCAGCTTGAGCAGCGCGCCGGTCAGGCCCCACCTGCCCCTGGTATGGGCGCCGATCAGGACGTTTTCCAGGACGGTCAGCTCGTTGAACAGGCGGATGTTCTGGAAGGTGCGGCCGATCCCGCCGCCTGCGATGACGTACGGCGGCAGCCCGGCAATGCTTTTGCCGTTGAAACTGATGCCCCCTTCGGTGGGGGGATAGATGCCGGTGATCAGGTTGAAGATGGTGCTCTTGCCCGCCCCGTTGGGGCCGATCAGGGCCAGGATCTCCCCTTTTTCGACATCAAGGTTGACACCGTTCACCGCCACCAGGCCGCCGAAACGGATGGTGACGTTATCGAGCCTGAGCAGCGCCGTCACTGCTTCTCCTCCTGTTTGCGGGCCGCGCCGTGCGGCCGTACCCCCAGTTTGCGCAGCACCAGAGCGGTGACATTGACGCCTCCCAGGAGCCCATTGGGCCGGAAGACCATCAGGAAGACCAGAAGCGCCCCGTAGACCAGCATGCGGTACTGGGACATGAATCGCAGGAATTCGGGCGCCGCTGAAAGGATCGAGGCCCCTAGGACCGCGCCGGGGATGCTGCCCAGCCCGCCCAGAACGATCATGCTGAGCATGTCGATGGATTTGAGAAAGCCGAAGTCCGACGGGTTGATGTACCCCAGGAAATGGGCATAGAGGCAGCCGCCGACCCCGGCCATGAATGCGCTGACGGCAAAGGACTGCACCTTGTAGCGGGCAATGTTGATACCCATGGATGCCGCCGCGATCTCATCGTCGCGGATCGCCTTGAGGGCCCGGCCGAAGCGGGAATTCTGGATAAAGGTCGAGGCGGCGATGGCCAAAATGGCGACCATCAGCACGATCACCGGCATGGGCACTGCCGACCGGGGGGAGGGGACGGTCAGCCCCAGGGCCTTGTTGGTGATCTCCATGTTGAGGAAGACCACCTTGACGATCTCGGCAAAACCGAGGGTGCAGATGGCCAGGTAATCGCCGGTCAGCCGCAGGATCGGCCAGCCGATCAGGGCGGCCACGGCAGCGGTGAAGAGGCCGCTCAAAAGGAGGTTGAGACAGAACGGGGCGCCGGTCTTGAGGGTCAGGAGCGCGCCCGTGAAGGCGCCGACGCTCATGAAGGCGGCATGCCCCAGGGAGAGTTGGCCGGTCAGGCCGGTGATGATGTTGAGGCCCAGCGCCAGGATGATGCCGATACCGATATTGACCAGGATCTGCAGGAAATAGGGATCGATGGAGTTGACTAAGCCGTGCAGCATGTTCAGACTTTCGTCAGGACCTTCCGCCCCAGGAGGCCGGTCGGCCGGACCAGCAGCACCAGGACGAGAATGGCGAAGGCGATGGCGTCGCGGTAGGAGGAATAGCCGATGGCAACCCCGAATACCTCGGTCACGCCCAACAGGAGACCCCCCAGCATGGCGCCCGGTATGGAGCCGATGCCCCCCAGGACGGCGGCGGCAAAGGCCTTCAGGCCGGCCATCAGTCCCATGTTGAAGGAAACGGCGTTGAACAGCATCCCCACCAGTACGCCCCCGGCGGCGGCCAGGGCCGAACCGAGGGCAAACGTGAAGGATATCACGAAATTGACGTTGACCCCCATAAGGGCCGCGGTGTTGTAGTCTTCGGAGGTGGCCCGCATGGCCTTGCCGATCCTGGTCTTCCGGACAATGAATTCCAGGCCGATCATCAATGCCGCGGAAACGCCGATGATCAGGAGTTGCAGGGTCGATATGTCCGCGTCGCCGATGTGAATCTGCCGGGAAGAGAATGCCTGGTCGGGAAAGCCCTTGGCATTTGCGCCGAAGACCATCAAGGCGAGCGAGGAGAGGAAGATGGAGACTCCGATGGCCGAGATGAGAGCCGAGAGCCGGGAGGACTTGCGCAGGGGGCGGTAGGCGACGAATTCGATCACGACCCCCAGGACCATGCAAAAGATCATGGCGCAGACCATGGCCAGAAAGATGTTGAACTTGAAGACCCCCACCATCAAAAGGCCGACAAATGCCCCGACCATGAAGATCTCGCCGTGGGCGAAGTTGATCAGGGCAATAATGCCGTACACCATGGTGTAGCCCAGGGCGATCAGGGCGTAGGTGGAACCGAGGGCAATACCGTTGATGAGTTGCTGAAGGAGCATGCCGGGTCACCCTTTGATGGGTAAAAATTTACCTGATTAGCAACGCGTGCCATTGTGTTCCCCCCTTTAATAAAGGGGGGCAGGGGGGATTTGCTTTTAAATATCAAGGGCAAATCCCCCTAAATCGTCCCCCTTTGCTAAAGGGGGCCTTGATCGTTAGCGAAAGATCGATGTTAATCAGCAAAATTTATATGTAGCGCGGGAGAAACGGTCTGCCGCTCCCCCCGCGCTCCATCAGGCCTTTGTTCCAGCGTTAAACCTGCACCACTTCTATGACGCCGGGCACGTTTTCCTTCATGGCCCGCTCAATGCCCATCTTGAGGGTCATGGTTGACATGGGGCAACTGCCGCAGGCGCCTGTCAGGCGGACCTTCACGATGCCGTCGTCGGTTACCTCGACCAGCTCCACATTGCCGCCGTCGGCCTGCAGGCCGGGACGCACCATTTCAAGTACCTTTTCGACTTCTTCTTTCATCGTGGTTCTCCTTTTTGGTATAAATTGTTTTTCACCCCTGTGTTTCTCCGCTCACGCGGAATCAGCCCAACGGCAACCCTGGTTCGGTCAGATGCTCCGGTTTCATGACCTTTTCCAATTCCGCCTCAGGCATCAGACCGCGTTCCAGAACGATCTGACGAATGGACGCGCCGGTCGCCATCGATTCCTTGGCCACCTCGGCCGCTGCGTTGTAGCCGATGTACGGCGCCAGTACCGTCACCAGGCCGAGAGAATCCTCCAGGTAGCGGCGGCAGCGTTCAGCGTTGGCCTGTATCCCCAGTATGCACGATTCGGTGAATTTGCGCACGCCGTTTGTGAGCAGTTCCATGGCGAACAGCACATTGTAGGCGATCAGCGGCATCATCACGTTCAGTTCCAATTGGCCGGCCTGGGCCGCCAGCATGACCGCCTGGTCGCAGCCGATCACCTGAAAGCATACCATATTGGCCATCTCGGCCATGGAAGGGTTGATCTTGCCCGGCATGATCGAGGAGCCGGGCTGGACCGCCGGCAGGCGTATCTCGTCAAGTCCCGTGCGTGGGCCGGACGAGAGCAGGCGCAGGTCGTTGGCGATGCGGCCGATGGTGACCGCCGCACCCCGCAGGGACGAAGAGAGGTCCAGGAAGGGCTCCATGTTCTGCATGGCCTCGAACAGGTTGGCGCTGGCAGCGACCGGAAAACCGGTGTCAACGGCCAACTCCTCCACGACACGCCCGATGTAGTCCGGCTCGGCGTTCAGGCCGGTGCCCACGGCGGTGCCGCCGATCCCCAGTTCCAACAGCGCCGGAAGGCACCCCTCCAACCCCTCGCGGCTCCGGCGCATGGCCGCGGCATAGGCGCCGAACTCCTGCCCCAGGCGTATCGGCACCGCATCCTGCAAATGGGTGCGTCCCGATTTGAGGATCGGATCAAACTCCCTGGCCTTGCCGGCCAACGCCTGCTCCAACCCCTCCAGGGCATCCAGCAGCGGGTCGAGCATCTTGAGCGAGGCCAGGCGGATGGCGGTGGGGATCACGTCGTTGGTGGATTGGGCCATGTTGACGTGGTCGTTGGGGTGGAGGGTGGAGAAGTCGCCCCGCTGCCGGCCCAGAAGCTCCAACGCCCGGTTGGCCAGGACCTCGTTGATGTTCATGTTGTGCGAGGTGCCGGCCCCCGCCTGGAAGGGATCGACCACGAACTGCTCATCGAATGCGCCTGCCAGCGCCTCGTCGGCCGCCGCCACGATGGCGGCGCCGATGTCGGCAGGGAGCCTGCCGCCGGCCATGTTGGCCTTTGCCGCAGCCTTCTTGATGGCCACCGTGGCCCACACGAAGGCGGGGTGGGGCTTCAGGCCGGATATGGGGAAGTTGCGCACCGCACGTGCCGTCTGGGCGCCGTAATATGCCTCGGCCGGGACTTCCATCTCGCCGAAGGTGTCTTTTTCGATACGTGTGGCCATTACGCACCCCCCATTGTTACTCGTTTGACATCTCCTTATTCATGTTATCATAGCTACCCCCCCCTCAATCCCCCCTAAATTAGGGGGGAAACTTTGAAGTCTCCCCTTATTTAGGGGAGATATAGAAGGGGTTAGCTGCGAAAGTTTATATGTCACAAAGTATTAAGCGACCAGAATCCTGGCAAACCTGCGCCTGCCGATCTGGACGATGTATTCGCCGGGGGCGGTCAACTCCAGGTTGGTGTCGCTGACCTTCTCGTTGTTCAGTTTAACCCCCCCCTGGTCGATGGAACGCCTCCCCTCGCCGTTGGACTTGGTCAGCCCGGCCTCGGTCATGGCCCTGGCCAGGAGGACAGCGCCGTCGGCCAGGGAGTAGCTGACCTGGGGCATCTCGTCCGGGATCTCGTTCTCCTTGAAGCGTTTGACGAAATTCTCCTCTGCGGCCTCGCCGGCCCCGGCGCCGTGAAAACGTGTGACGATCTCCCTGCCGAGCGCCTTCTTGGCCGCCATGGGGTGCAGGGAGTGGTCCTTCAGCCCTGCCTTCAGCTTGTCCAGTTCGGCCAGCGACATGTCGGAGAGCAGCTCGTAATAGCGCAACATCAGGTCGTCGGAGATGGACATGACCTTGCCGAAGATCTCGTCGGCCGGTTCGCTGATGCCGATGTAGTTGCCCAGGGATTTGGACATCTTGTTGACCCCGTCCAGCCCTTCCAGAAGCGGCATGGTCAGGATGCACTGGGGCGGCTGGCCCCACTCGCGCTGCAGCTCCCGTCCCATCAGCAGGTTGAACTTCTGGTCGGTGCCGCCCAACTCTACGTCGGACTGGAGCGCCACCGAGTCATACCCCTGGATCAGTGGGTAGAGGAACTCGTGGATGCTGATCGGCTGCTGGCTGGTGAAGCGTTTGTGGAAGTCGTCCCGCTCCAGCATGCGGGCCACGGTATACTTGGAGGCCAGACCGATCATGCCGCCGGCGTCCAGCTTGTTGAGCCATTCGGAGTTGAAGACCACCTTGGTCCTGGCCGGATCGAGGATCTTGAAGACCTGTTCCTTGTAGGTCTCGGCATTTTTGAGCACATCCTCGCGGGTCAGGACCTTGCGGGTCTCGGATTTGCCGGTCGGGTCGCCGATCATGCCGGTGAAGTCGCCGATCAGGAAGTTGACCTCGTGCCCCAACTGCTGGAACTGGCGCAGCTTGTGGATCAACACGGTATGGCCCAGGTGGAGGTCCGGGGCGGTCGGGTCGAAGCCGGCCTTGATCTTCAGGGGGGCACCGGTTTTGAGGGACTTTACCAACTTCTCCTCCAGCTCCTTTTCGATCAGGATCTCAACGGCGCCGCGCTTGATGACGGCCATCTGTTCTGCTACGGACATTTCATTAACTCCTGGGAAAGATTAAATTCAGAGGCGTGAATGGTGAATGGTGAATAGTGAAAGCAAAAAGTATAAAATGAGAATGAAATAGAAATTTACCTTTGAGCTTCCGCTTATCACAAGCTTTTAACGATTCACCCTTCACTATTCACCATTCACGCCTATAAGTCTCATCAATACAGCTCCGGCCGGCGATCGTTGAAGCACGGTATCTGGGCACGCCAATCGGCCATGGCCTGCATGTCCAGCGTGGCAATGACCTCCCCCTCCCCTTCTCCCACCTCGGCCAGGACATTGCCCTTTGGATCGACGATCATGCTCATGCCGAAGAAGTCCAGCTTGCCGATCGGGCCGCAAGCGTTGCAGGCCACCACGAAGAGCTGGTTTTCGATGGCCCGGGCTCGGATCAGCGTGCGCCAGTGTTCCTCCCGCGGCTTGGGCCACTGGGCCGGAACGCAGATCACCTGGGCCCCCTCCACGGCCAGTCGGCGGGAGAGTTCGGGGAAACGCAGGTCGTAGCAGATGATCACGCCGATCCTGCCGATGGAGGTCTCGGCCAACAGCCGGCGGTCGCCGCCGGAAAAGGCGCGATCCTCGCCCAGCAGGGAGAAGAGGTGGATCTTGCGGTAGACTCCGGCCAGGGTGCCGTTGTCGGCCAGGAAGACCGTATTGAATACCTTGTCGCCGTCGGGTTCGGGCATGCTGCCGACGATCACCAGCTTCAGTTCCCGCGACAGGGCCAGAAGCTCCTCAACGATCCCGGCGGTACGCAGGGCCAGTTCGTTGAGAGTCTTGTAGGCGAAGCCGCTGGACCACATTTCCGGCAGTACGGCCAGGTTGGCGCCCTGATCGGCGGCCCGTTTCAAGGCCCCGCGGACATGGGCCAGGTTGGCGTCCACGTCCCCCTGCCTGACGTTGAACTGGATGGCAACAGCCTGTATCGAACCCATTATTCCCCTCACTTCGTCAACTGGGAGTTCAGGTAGGCATTAATGATGTCCGTGTAGATCTCGCGGGGCTTGCTGGTGCCGTCGCTGAGGGCGACCATGCCTTCCCGCTCCATCATCTCGATGATCCGCGCGGCCCTGTTGTAGCCGATGCGCAGGCGGCGCTGGACCATGGAGATGCTGGCCTGCTTGGTCTCGGCCACCAGACGCAGGGCATCCTCCCAGCGCTCATCCAGTTCCTCGTCGTCACCATTGCTCCCTTTCTCGTCTGCATCCTTCATCTCCAGTATCGATTTCTCGTAAACCGGCTTGCCCTGTTTCTTGAGAAAATCCACCACCCGCTGGACCTCGGAATCGGAGACAAAGGCGCCGTGGATACGTTGCAATTTGGAGGTGCCGGGCGGCATATAGAGCATGTCGCCGGCGCCAAGCAGGCTCTCGGCCCCGTTGCAGTCCAGGATGGTGCGTGAATCGACCTTGGACGACACCTGGAAGGAGATGCGCGACGGCAGGTTGGCCTTGATCAGGCCGGTAATGACGTCCACCGACGGGCGCTGGGTCGCCAGGATCAGGTGGATGCCCGAGGCGCGGGCCTTCTGGGCCAGGCGGGCAATATGCTCTTCCACCTCGCGTCCGGCCACCATCATCAGGTCGGCCAACTCGTCCACGATGACCACGATGTAGGGGAGGTGGGTATGTTCCAACTCCTCTCCGGCGTCAATGACAAAGGGGATCGGATCGACGACCGCATCCCCCCCCTCGGCGAGTTCCTCCAACTCCTCGATGATCTCGGCCTCGGGGATGGCGCCGAGTTCTCCCTGCTCCAGGGCCTCGCCGGCCAGTTTCTTGTTGTAGGACTCGATGTTGCGAACACCCTTGTCGGCAATCAGCCTGTAGCGGCGCTCCATCTCGTTGACCGCCCATTTCAGGGCCAGGGAGGCCTTCTTGGGTTCGGTCACCACCGGCAGCAGAAGATGGGGAATACCCTCGTACATGGAGAATTCCAGCATCTTGGGATCGACCATGATCATGCGCACGTCGTGTGGCGTTGCGGTGTAGAGCAGGGACAGGATCATGGTGTTGATGGAGACCGATTTTCCCGACCCCGTGGAGCCCGCCACCAGAAGGTGCGGCGCCTTGCCCAGGTCGGTGACCACCGGCATGCCGGCGATATCCTTGCCCAGGGCCAGGGGGAGCTTCATTTTGTTGTGGTGGAACTCCTCGCAGTTGAAGATCTCCCGCAGGAAGACCATGTCCCGGTCGCGGTTGGGGACCTCGATCCCCACCACCCCCTTGCCGGGGATGGGGGCCACAATACGGATCGACATGGCCTGCAGGGCCATGGTGAGGTCGTCGGCCAGCCCGGCGATCCGGCTGATCTTGATGCCCGGCGCCGGGGAGAACTCATACATGGTGATGACCGGACCGGGGCAGATCTCCACCACCTCGCCGTCGATCCCGTAATCCTTGAGCTTTTTCTCCAACAGGCGGGCATTCATGGTCAGGGCGTCCCGGTCCAGCTTCTTTTCGGTGACCGGCGGGATGTCCAGCAGGGAGAAGGGGGGGGTATGGAAGTCCCCTTCGGCCTTGATGAACTCAAACGATTCCTGGACCGAGGCGGTCTTTTCAGCTTCCTTTTTCTTGGCCTTCTCTGTTTTAAAGACATTGGCCCGGGCCGGCGGCGGAGCAGCCGGTTTGATGGTGGGTCCGGCCGACGTTGCGGCAGCCGGCATCCCCTCCTGTATGGCCTTTTCCCGCTGGCGCTCCCCTCGTCCATGGGCGCGGCGTTCCTGCCAGGCATGCCATTTGTGCTTGAGATTTTCCAGCCACCAGCCGGCAAAGAGGATAAAGGAAAAACGTGACAGGATCATGATCGAGGCCGCCAAAAGCGGCAGCAGCACGAGCATCGACCCGATCGTGCCGACCGTTCCCCTGAGCAGGTGCGCGACACTCACTCCCACTAAACCCCCGGTTTGCACCTGCTGCCCCAGGAAGGTGGTCCTGTCCCGGAAGAAGGCGAACAGGGTAGCAAGGGTGAACATCAGCCCGAAAAACGCCAAGAGCTTATAGGAGCGCAGGCGGATCTCCTTGAAGCGGAACAGGGTGTAGGCCATGTACAGCAGCGCCGAAGGGACCAGGTAGGAGGCCAGGCCGAAGCAGACGAAGAACAGGTCGGCCACCTGGGCGCCCAGACGGCCTCCCATGTTGTGGATGGCCCCTTCGTTGGAATAGCTGTTGAAGGATACATCGCCGGCGTTGAAGGTCACAAAGGCCAGCAGGATGAAGACGCCAACTGTGGCCAGCGCCATTCCCTGAAGCTCTTTGGTGAGTTTTTCTTTCTTTTGTTCTGCCATGGGGGTTATAGGGGCTCGATTGTATTCAATTAGTTGATGGGACCGGGCCATATTACCCGTAATCCGGGGGGAGAGGCAAAGGAAAAAATCGAGGGTGTTTTTTCCACGGACATCTCTTCACCAAAGAAATGGCACAATCTGCCGGACCCTTCTCCGGTAATCGATGTATGCACCGCCAAATCGCTCACGGAGATATTCCTCCTCCCGATGGATACGAAACTTGAATGCAAGCAACATGACAGCGGAGGAGAGGATTAACAGCGGATTATCCAGAAGAAGCGAGAGACCGGGAACGATGAATATGATGAAGGACGCATACATTGGATTCCTGACAAAGCGATAAACTCCCTCCGTTATCAAGACATTTCTCTTGAACCTTGTGACGATAAGCCTCACGGAATCGAGCCAGAAGTACAGGCCAACGGCCACCAGAATTGCTCCTGCCCCGATCCCGACTTCCCTGGAGAAGGGCCATTGACAGAGATGCCCGTGTGCAACCCTGAAGAGAATGACTACCACGAAGGATGTGATCCCTGTTGCCGCTATCATTGGGCCAATGCCGAATATATTCATGATATCTTCTTTCGTCGTCTTCCCATGGGGTAATTTGGGACATATCTATTTTTTGTTCGGGCTCACTCCTGCTTCCACACGACCTCATCGTCCACGGCATATACCCGGCATTCATTGCTGGACTTGCCGCATGCCTTCAAAGCGCTTGCAGCAGCGTCCTTTCCCTGCGTGGAAGCACTCCACGAACCGTTGGGCGCTATGACGAATGCACGTGGCTTCTTCATCGTCAGGAACTTCTGGTAGCCCTGCCGCCCTTTCTCATTCAGATACGGCACTGCGGCGACATCATCGATCGCGGCAAAACCGGCCTTCTCCGGGGTATCTTCCGGGCGGGTCCACACGACGTAGTCGTTAAAGGCATAGGCTTGGCAGTCGCTCGTTTTTTGCCGGCATAACTTCAGCGCCCTGCCCAGCGGATCGACGCCGCCGTCAGTTGCCGCCGCAGTGCCGTTCGGGGCAACAACGAACGCACGCGGCAACGGCCGGGTGAGGAATTGCCGGTAGGACTCGCGCCCCGTGTCGTTCAGGAAAGGTACGGCTTCGACATTGTCGATTGCGGCGTAGTTCGACGGTTGCGGGAAGGAAATAGGCAGGTACTCCGGGTAAACGGGTGTATTGGGCAAACCCACCTTGGCAAGGAAGGCATCCACCTTCGGCACCCAGATGGCCAGCCCCTCCTGATACCCGAGCATCATATGCGAATTGTCTTTGAACACGCCGTAGTCCACGAGTTCGGCCGGCCCCCACTCCGCAGTGTAGCGTTCGAACATGGCACGCCAGAGCGATACCGGAAACAGCTTGTCGTTTTCTCCGTAGAACCAGAGAGAAGGGACCGAGGTGTGCGCTCCGAACTGACCGGCAGCGGCAACCAGGCTGTATTCCGGGTTCGGGCAGGTGGGCACCAGCATCCCGCCCGAGAAATTTATCAGCCCCTTGACCCAGGGATGCTTGAGCGTGCCCAGGGCGAGGGTGTTCCAGCCGCCGAAGCTTTGGCCGGCCACGAGGATGTTTCTGCTGTCGATAGCGGACAGCGTCGAGAGGTAATTGATGATGGCATAGATGTCCTTGGCATCGTCGATCCCGACAGTTGCCGGATCGCAGCCGCGGATCTCGACTCTCCCTTCGGAACCTGCGTACCCGCGCAGCATGGGAAGGGCCACCGCATAGCCGCGGGAAAGGAAATACCCAACCGCCAGTGGTGAACGGTTCCTCGGATTGAGCTTGGCGGATGTGTTGCCGTCGGAACCGTGGTTCATGATCGCAAGCGGAAATGGCCCGGAGCCCTTGGGGGTGAAGAGGGTCAACTGAAGCTTGACCGGATGGAGATCGTCGCTGGGGACGGTGATGATCTGCTCGTTGCGCGAGGCATCGAGTTTGATGGGCGTCTCTTCGATCAGCAGGGCCGACGCCGCTGTCTGCAGGCATGCGCAGATAAAAACGGCAAGCAGGATTCGTAATGCTGTGAGTGTCATTGCAGTGTCCTTCATTCAACGACTTAGCGTCTCACGTGACGCAGCTATTTGCGGTCACGTGCAGGCGTATTGTTAGGTGGTCTCTGACTTGCGTGATCCATAACCTAGTTCCTTCAGTTCTCTCATCCTGCGCACCCACCAAATAATCGCAGGCCCAATCATAAGAAGAAGAAATACCGGAATGGAAATAATATGCTCTTTAGATATATTGGAAACGCAAAGGTAAATGGAGCCTTGCATGAGACCAATGAAAACAACTGCCACAATGATATACCACCTTGAGGCAATTTTACGCCGAGTAGCGATGTCGTGTCGCATTGCGAGCTGCTTTAAGAATGCGAGCCAGAGGCGACAGAAAATAAACAGACTGATGCCAAGCAGCCCAAAAATTGTAAATAGAAATAGGAGGTCCATCATTTCACCTAACGTCGCGGACGCTGACCTGACTGCTTTATCGGTCAGGTCTAGCGACCTGGTTATGTCTTGATTTTGAATAGCTTATGATAAAACCTATCAATCCCCATCCGACCATATTTATGATAAACGGGATAGGTTTTATCCATCCGAGAGCTTCATACACCGTTTCGCCACCACCTGCAATCACATATGGATACTGGCTTAGTAAAAAACTTGGCCAATTCCCAACGTACATCAATATGTTTGCTAGTTTTTCAGCTAAAGGTGAACCATTAAATGTATTGAAATGTGTTAAAACTGTGACCAAAAACATTATATTTAATAAAATTGGTAATCCCATGAACCCTAAGATAGATTTCCATGATAAATACTTGAACTGACACCAGTTGTATGCTTTCGTATTGATTTTGTTCGTCACCATTCCATGCCCTGACATAACGGTTTTGCCACTAAGCCGTGAGCGTCAGCGAATCGGCTCTAGTGGCATGTTGGATGATTCATCCTTGCTTTCTGCAAGGATCTTTTTTGCACAAGCTATAGAAATTTCATCAGTGTTTTCTTTGATTATTCTTCGTAGAAATCCTATACTTGCTTCTGTTCGGAAAGTTGCTGCTCTATTACTCAGGTTAAACTCAAGTTCTCTTTGGTGTTTTCAAGGTCAAAATTAGCAGGTCGGGCCATCGAGTTCGGAAAAAAGTATTCAGTGCAAATCGGCAGGGTTGCTTTAAACGTAGCTTCATAATTGCCATTATCTCGCTTTTCATCCGCATTAGCAGCCAGCGGGAATATCATCAACCCGACGAGCAAAGATATCTGAATAATATACTTCTTCTCTTTTTCCATTTTTGACCATCCAACTAAGGGTTATGCAGCAGCTATTATTTTCTTCTAATTATTGTATTTCTGGACATAAACATCAAAAAACTGTTGTGCAAACGACATATTTTGACCCGGATTAGCAACATAATCACCCAATTTGGGGTGAATATACCGCAACTGCATAATTCCGGAAATTATTATTTTTATCCATTTGGAGACCATTTATGAGCTGTTCGCTATATCCAAAGGATTTTGACCAATTGCTCCACCTGCCGAAACTCCGGGTCGCCCGTTACCAGGGTGGCGTTATGCTCCATGGCGGAGGCGACGGCAAAGGTATCGGGGTATGACATGGCAAAGCGCGCCTTCAACTCCGCGGCCCTGAAGATAAGCTCATTGGGGCAGGGGAGAATAGTGAGTCCGAGGCTGTTGAGTTTCGCATACATTTGCAATTTTGCAGCATTCGGATTTCGCAGGGGCACAAACAAAATGCTGATTTTTTTGACCTCTGTCATGTAAGATTCAGAGATAAAGAGGCATGATCACAACCATGGAAACGCTTACGAAGCTTCAGAAAAAGGATATCAGGCTGATCGGCAAGTTTGTCGAGGTCTACTGTACGGGCAAACATGGGATCGGCGAACGTTCGCAGTTTTGTCTTCCGGCGGGGCAGGGAGAACGCAAGCTGTGCGCCGAATGCGCCGAATTCATGGCGTATGCTGTCGCCAGACGGATAAAATGCCCGCTGGAAGCGGAGAAACCGAGCTGCAAACACTGCCGGACCCATTGTTACAACAAGGCGAAGCTGGCAAAGGTGAAGGAGATCATGGCCTATTCCGGGAAAAGGCTGATGCTGCGGGGGAGGCTGGATTACATCTGGCACTATTTTTTTTGAAATCGAGGTCAAAATCTGCCACAGAGACACAGAGGCACGGAGACGTGAATAGTGAATGGTGAATGGTAAAAGCAAAAAGTTTAAAAGTAGAATGAATAGAAATTTGCCTTTGATCTTCCACTTATCACCAGCCTTTAACGATTCACCATTCACTATTCACGTCTCTGCGTCTTGTGGCTAGCCCGCCGTTATTTAGGTTGAATCGAAAAAACATACGAAAATTCCAAAAAAGGAGAACAAACCATGCTGAGAAAGATCGTGAAGATAGACCGGGACAAGTGCGACGGCTGCGGGCTGTGCGTCCCTTCCTGCGCCGAAGGGGCCATAAAGATCGTTGAGGGCAAGGCGGTGCTGGCGGCTGATAACCTGTGCGACGGCCTGGGGGCCTGCCTGGGCGAATGCCCGCGGGGCGCCATTACCGTTGAAGAACGCGAAGCCGACGGATTCGATGAAACAGCCGTTGAACAGCACCTGTCAGCCCAGGGCAGGCAGGCGCCGAGCCATCAACACACCGCCCCGGCGCCCGCCGCGCCCGTCCACAACCACGGCGGCTGTCCCGGCTCCCGCGCGGTGAGTTTTGCCCGCCCGCAGGAAACGCCCGCTTCAGCGGCCCTTGGCAGCCGCCAGAGCCAACTGGCCCAGTGGCCGGTGCAACTGCACCTGGTGTCCACCAGCGCCCCCTCTTTCCAGGGCGCCGACCTGCTGATCACTGCCGACTGCGTGCCGGTGGCCTATGCCGGCTACCACGAGGATTTCCTCAAGGGGCGCTCGGTCGTCATGGGCTGCCCCAAGCTGGACGACAACCAGTTCTACCAGGAGAAGCTGACCGAGCTGTTCGTCCGTTCCGACATCAAGAGCGTTACCGTGCTGAAGATGGAAGTGCCCTGTTGCGGGGGGATCGCCGTGGCTGCCCGGCAGGCCATCGCCGCCAGCGGCAAGCAGATACCCTACAGCGAGGTTACCATCGGCATCCAGGGGCAGGTCAAAAGGTAAAATTTCTTTCTGCCGGGAGGCAGCCCATGAAGACACGAATAGAGATCATACGTGGCGATATCACGCAAATGGACGTGGACGCCATTGTCAATGCCGCCAACACGACGCTTTTAGGTGGCGGCGGGGTGGACGGCGCCATCCATCGGGCGGCAGGCCCGGAACTGGTGACGGAATGCGCCGGGTTGGGCGGGTGCGAAACCGGGGATGCCAGGATCACGGGAGGTTACCGCCTGGCGGCGCGGCACGTCATTCACACTGTTGGCCCGGTCTGGCAGGGGGGTGCGCGGGGAGAGCCGGATCTTTTGCGGAGCGCCTACCGGCGTTGTTTTGAAGTCGCCGCGGAAAACGGCCTGGCCAGCATCGCATTCCCGGCCATCAGTTGCGGCGTGTTCGGTTACCCCATGCGGGATGCGGCCCTGATAGCTCTGTCGGCGGCACGAGAGGCAACCGGGCATAATTCCGTGCTGGAGCGGGTCATATTCGTTCTGTATAACGACCAGGCGGCCCGAATCTTTCGGGATGCCGCCGCTGCCCTGGAGATGGAGTTGGATTGAGGGTGCGGCTTCGGGGGATGAAGATGGGGTGGGGCTAATCTTGAGAGATGCTGGTTCGCCAGTTGAAGGCGTCCAACTGCGCCGCCAGCAGGCTGGCGACGGGAATGCCGCAGGTTTCGGTCAGTTGGCTGACTTCGCCGAAATTGGCCTGTTCAAGCGTTTCCGCCAGTGCCAGGAGGGTGCCCAGTTCACCTTCGCGGTTGAGCAGCGCCGCGGCGATCTCGTCGTTCAGCCGCAATTCCCGGACAATCCCTTCAACGGGCATCTCGAAGAGCACATCCACCAGTGACAGGATGCCGAGCATGAAGGCCGAATCCACCTGCTCGCTGCCGCGGGGCAGGTGGTAATGTTCCATGACCAGGTACTCCAGCATGCGCCCCCGTACGGCAGCCATCTCCAGCAGGGGGTTGTTGACTCCCCGGCTGTCGGCGCTGGCGAAGATGGCCAGTTGAACCCAGCGCCGCAGCTTGCCGAGCCCAAGCAGCATGATGGCGTGCCGCAGACCCTTGATTTTCTCCCGCAGGCCCATGTGCACCGAGTTGACCAGTTTCAGCAAGTTGTACGACAATTCCGGATGGTCCCTGAAAACCTCCTCGATCTTGCCGAAATCCGTCTCACCCTGAAGATAACCGAGCAGCCGCAGCATTGCCATTTTGGAAGGTTCGAGCCCTTTCCGCTTGAGCACCACCGGTCGTGCGAAAAAGTATCCCTGGAACAGCTCGAAACCCAGTTCGAGACAATCCTGGAACCGTTCCATCGTCTCTATCCGTTCCGCCAGGAGCGTGACGGGAAACCGGCGCAGCGCGGCCACGATCTCAGGCAGGTCGGCAGGGTCGGTTTCCAGGAGATCGATCTTGACGATATCAACGAAGTTGTACAGGTCGTGGTGTTCCGGGGAATAGACATGATCGTCGAGGGCGATACGGTAGTTCTTCCCCTTGAGCTGGCGGCAGCGTTCTTTGACGACGTCGGTCAACTCGACCGATTCAAGCAACTCCAGGATGGTCTGCCGGGGCGGCAGGACTTCGACCATGTCCGAGAAGAGTACATCGCGGGTGACGTTGATGAATCCATCCTTGTCCCCCAGCACGTTATTGAGGCCGAAGTTCGCCACGGCGCTGGAGATCACGCTCATGCTGGCCTGGTCCTGGCTTTCGTAGTCGCTGTAATTTTTCTCGGTCGAACGGAAGAGGAGTTCGTATCCAACGATCTCCTGGCGGATGTTCAGGATCGGTTGGCGTCCCAGGAAAAATTTTGTGAGTGATGGTCCGTCCATGACCGGCTTTGTCTGCGCCTGAAGCGCACTGCGTAAAATGGGTGCCGGTTGCCCGGCCCGTCATAACAGCGAATATGGACTGGATTTTAGCATCGTATCGCCAAGAATGCGAATGCAAATTTGACAGTCCCCAAGCAGAATCCGTTGGCGGACCATGCGCTTCACTTGCCGATGGCCTCTCTGCTGTGCTACAACAGTGCCATGCTCCAGCTTATGGATATCTCCAAAGACTTTGCCGGCAATCCGCTCTTCACCGCAATCTCCTGGCACCTGAAAAAGGGTGAGCGGGTCGCGCTGGTAGGCGAAAACGGCGCCGGCAAATCCACCCTGATGAAGATCATTGCAGGGCTCTGCGAACCATCCTCGGGCGAGATCCAGGTTGCCCGGGGCGCAAAGGCCGCGTACCTGCCCCAGGACGGCATAATCACCAGCGGGCGCACCTTGTTCCATGAGGCCCGGGCGGCGCTTTCGGAATTGCTGGCCATGGAGGAGGAATTGCACCGCCTGGGGCAGGAATTGGGGCAGCTCCCCCATGATTCCGCTGAACATGCCACGGCTTTGCAGCGGTATGGGGAACTCCAGGAACAGTTCCGCCACCGGGGCGGCTACACCATGGAGGCAGAGATCGGGACCGTGTTGAAAGGGCTGGGGTTTTCCCAGGCGGACTGGCAGCGCGACTGCGGAGAGTTCTCCGGCGGCTGGCAGATGCGCATCGCCTTGGCACGGCTGCTCCTGCAAAAACCGGACGTGCTGCTGCTGGACGAGCCGACCAATCACCTGGATATCGAGGCCCGCAATTGGCTGGAGGAGTACCTCTGTTCCTATCCCGGCTCGGTGATCCTGGTTTCCCACGACCGTTTCTTCATGGACCGGGTGTGCAGCCGGGTCAGCGAGGTCTGGAACCATGCCATCACCGACTACCATTGCAGCTACTCCAGATATCTCCTCCAGCGCGAGGAGCGGGTCACGGCCCTGCGGGAGGCCAAGCGCCGCCAGGACGAAGAGATCGAGAAGTCCGAGGATTTTATCCGCCGTTTCCGTTACCAGGCCAACAAGGCCTCCCTGGTGCAGTCACGCATCAAGCAGCTGGAAAAGGTGGAACGGATCGTGCTCCCTCCGGAACGGAAAAGGATACGGTTTCACTTCCCCCCTGCCCCTAAAAGCGGAAAGACCGTCATGGAACTGAGGTGCCTGACCAAGTCTTACGGGACACTGGCGGTCCTCGACCGCGTCGATCTCGTTGTCGAGAAAGGCGAGCGCGTTGCCTTGGTGGGCCATAACGGGGCCGGCAAGTCCACCCTCATGTCGGTCCTGGCCGGCGCACCGTTCCAGGGGGGTGAACGGATCGAAGGGCACAATGTGATCGCTGATTACTTTGCCCAGGATCAGGCCAGCGTCCTTGACTCCACGCGCACGGCCTATGAGGAACTCTATGCCGATGCCCCCTATGATATGGTCCCGAAGTTGCGGGACATTCTGGGGGCCTTTCTCTTTTCGGGTGACGACATCCACAAGAAGGTCGGCGTGCTCTCCGGCGGCGAACGCAACCGCTTGGCCCTGGCCAAGATGCTGCTGCGTCCCTCCAACCTGCTGCTGATGGACGAACCGACCAACCATCTGGACCTGTTCAGCAAGGAGGTGCTGTTGGACGCCCTGCGCTCCTATGACGGCACGGTGGTGTTCGTCTCCCACGACCGTTATTTCGTCAACGGCCTGGCAACCCGCGTCGTGGAGGTCGAAGGAGGCGCCCTCGTCAACTATTATGGCGACTACGAGTATTATCTGGAGAAAAAGGAACGGGGAACGCCGGCCGCATCCTCCGAAGCCGCCCGGGCCGCTGTCCCACAGCAGCCCGCCGCCGCCGAAGCTCAACCGCTGCCGCTCCCTGAAGCTACCAGGGAAGAGCGCAAGAAGGGACGCGAGGAGGAAAAACAACGTAAGCGGGAGGAACAGGGCCGACAAAAGCAGTTGGCCGCAGTGGAGGCCGAGATCACCCGTACCGAGGCAGAGCTTGCCCGCTTGGAGGTGGAGATGAACGGCCCCGGGTTCTTCGACGATCCGCAGAGAGGCGCCGAAGCAGGCGAACGCCACGTAACCCTGAATTGCCGGTTGGAGGAGTTGTACGGCGAATGGGAGGCGTTATCGTAGCATGCCTGCTCTTCTCTAACCCGGATATTCCATCAGGCGGTAGCCTTGCTCCTGCACGAGCCCTGCCGGACCTATTCCGGCATAGAGTGCCCTAATGGAAAATCTGAGTTTAATCTGCCTAAAACCGATGTGCATCCATCCTTCCGGCCGGCCGGGCAACCGCACCCGGATTCTGCTTGCTAAATCTGTCGTGATCGGATGTGCCCTCTGCAGCATTTATCCGGTAAAACGCTTTTGCTTTTTCGGAATCCCTGTGGTATTTATTACCGGTAAATTTTTTGACGCTGCTCTTTAATGGAAGCGGGATAGCAAAATTCAACGGTGTTTTCCTGTGGCCGCGAGATTGCGCAGGCCTACAACAGGTTCTCATCCGGAACCCGGTCAATTGCCCTGACAAGCCTGATCAGGGCTCTTTTGCCCGTCCTTCTTCCAGGCCGCCGGCATACGCTGCCGGTGTCGGCTCGATCAGTCATACTGCCTATTGTGGCCAGGGTTCTTTTTGGTTTTGGGTATGAAACTTAACGACATGAGGAGGAAGTGGCATGAGTTACGAAGTCCCGCAAAACGAAAAACTGCTGAAATGGGTTGAAGAGGTCGCCGCCCTGTGCGAGCCGGAGCGGATACACTGGTGTGACGGCTCCCAGGAGGAGTACGACGAACTCTGCGGCCTGCTGGTCAAGTCCGGCACCTTCAAGAAGCTGAACGAACAGAAACGTCCCAACAGCTATCTTGCCTGGTCGGACCCGATCGACGTGGCCCGGGTCGAGGACCGCACCTTCATCTGCAGTCTTTCAAAACATGATGCGGGACCGACCAATAACTGGATGCCCCCCAAGGAGATGAAGGAAACCCTTCATAAGCTCTTCAAGGGCTGCATGAAGGGGCGCACCATGTACATCATCCCGTTCAGCATGGGGCCGCTCGGTTCCAATATCGCCAAGATCGGGGTGGAGATATCCGACTCTCCCTACGTTGCCGTCAACATGCGGATCATGACCCGCATGGGCAGGGCCGTTCTTGACGTGCTGGGCCACGGCGATTTCGTGCCGTGCCTCCATTCCGTGGGCGCCCCGCTCGAACCGGGTCAGAAGGATGTCGTCTGGCCCTGCAACAAGGAGAAGTACATCGTCCATTTCCCGGAAGAGCGGTCGATCTGGTCGTTCGGCAGCGGCTACGGCGGCAACGCCCTTTTGGGCAAGAAGTGCCTTGCCTTGCGCATCGCTTCCAAGCAGGGCAAGGATGAAGGTTGGCTGGCCGAGCATATGCTGATCCTCGGCGTGGAATCGCCGAAAGGCGAGAAGACCTACGTCGGCGCCGCCTTCCCCAGCGCCTGCGGCAAGACCAACTTTGCCATGCTCATCCCGCCCAAGTCGTTCCAGGACAAGGGGTGGAAGGTAACCACCATCGGCGACGATATCGCCTGGATCAAACCGGCCGCCGACGGGCAGGTATACGCCATCAACCCCGAATACGGCTACTTCGGCGTGGCCCCCGGCACCAACTACAAGACCAACCCCAACGCCATGATCTCCTGCGAGAAAAACACCATCTTCACCAACGTGGCCCTGACCGGCGACGGGGATGTGTGGTGGGAGGGGATGACCGACGAACCCCCTGCAAAACTTACCGATTGGCAGGGGAACGAGTGGACGCCCGGCTGCGGCCGCCCGGCCGCCCACCCCAATGCCCGCTTCACCTCGCCGGCCTCCCAGTGCCCCTGTATCGACCCGGATTGGGAAAACCCTAAGGGGGTCCCGATGAGCGCCTTTATCTTCGGCGGACGCCGCAAGGATACGGTGCCGCTGGTCTACCAGGCATTCAACTGGAACTACGGCGTGTACCTTGCCGCCACCCTGGGTTCCGAAACCACCGCGGCAGCGGTCGGCGCCACCGGCAATGTGCGCCGCGATCCCTTTGCCATGCTCCCCTTCTGCGGCTACCATATGGCCGACTATTTCGCTCACTGGTTGCAGTTCGGCCGCAGCATCCCCCTCCCGCCGCGTATTTTCAGCGTCAACTGGTTCCGCAAGGATGCCGACGGCAAGTTCATCTGGCCCGGCTATGGTGACAACATGAGGGTGCTGAAGTGGATCGTCGAGCGGGTTCAGGGCAAGGGCGGCGCCGTGGAATCGCCATTAGGCTGGATGCCGCGATACGAGGACATGGATTGGGAAGGGCTGGACATGTCCCGCGAGAAGTTCAATGATCTGATGTCGGTTGACCGGGACGTGTGGCAGAACGAGATCCTCTCCCACGAGGAACTGTTCGTCAAGATGTATGACCGGCTGCCCAAGGAGTTCCTGCATATCCGTGAGCTGATCCTTTCCAGCTTGTGGCGTTCTCCCGAACACTGGGAGCAGATCGGCGAGGTTCACCCCGAAGGGTGGAATGAATAATTCCAATTGTGACCTTGCAGCCCAATGAGGCGGCTAGGGGAATTTCGTGAGAAAGCCGGACAGGAGACCAGAGGAGCATGGTTTCCTGCCCGGCTTTCCTGTAGTGGGGCCGCCCGGAAGCTTCGGGGAGAATTTTGGCGGGTGTGGCCGGCGTCAGATAATCCGGCTCATTCATCGACCTCGATCTCCCGGACCCGCATCTCCTCGCCCGCTTCGATGGTCACCCGGTAGCCGCCGCAGCGGGCACACGATCCAAAGGCCGCCGTGAGCGGCGTGTCTGCCCCGCAATCCAGGCAATGCCCCCGGCCCGGTATGCGAACGATGTTCAGGCGTGCTCCCTCCAGCAGGGTGCCGCGGCTGCACGCCTCAAAACAGAACTCCACCGCTTCGGGAACAACGCTGCTCAGCTCCCCGATCTCCACGTCCAATGAAAGCACGCGCCTGCCGCCGGCGTGTTGTTCGCAGATATCGATGATACCTTGGGTAATGGACATCTCGTGCATGGTGGGTTTTCCCCCTCATTCCAGTTCCAAATCAAAGCGGCATCTGCGTTGGCTCGTCTTCGGCTCCTCAACGTATTACTCTGTACGCCTTCGTCGCCTCGATCCTCGCCGCCTTGATGTCATCTTTGATTTGAGACCGGAAGCAGGCGACAGATAAAAAAAGCCTGCGGGAGAAACCCCCACAGGCTTATGCGATCCACAAAGGGAAAGCGGAATTACTTCTTCTCGGGAGCGGCAGGAGCGGCAGGAGCAGCAGGAGCTTCCGGAGCAGCAGCAGGAGCTTTAGCGGAAGACATCGGCTTCTGTTCGGGAGCAGCGGCAGGAGCCGGAGCCGGAGCCGGAGCTTCTTCTTTTTTCTTGCAGCCGGCAGCAAAAACGGTAGCAAGGGCCAGTACCAGCGTCAGGGAGATCAGTTTTTTCATTTGTGTCACCTCTTTCTGTTGGAATTCACCATTTGAACGCAATGCGCATGGTTTCGAAAATCAAACACGAAATATACTCGCTAAAAATTTAATGTCAATATTTTTTTAATGCAAATAGGGCTGTTTTTTAGAAAAAATTATTAGAACACGAATTAAAGGCCTTTTTGACTCTATCCGGCCACCCGCATCTGCCCCTAGTGATGAAAACGTCCTTTACGCTCCTGGTGCGCCGGCGTCGGAGTTTTGTGACAATCAAAACAGGCCAGTTCCTCGACCTTTTTCGCGTCAAGCGGCGACTCCTGTTTGCCTCGCAGGGCGAGGTTGTATTCCGGCGTTTGGAAGTACAGCCGTCCCCGTTCGTCAGGCACCATGGCCGGCCGGTAGGTCACCTCCCAATTGGCGGAGATCGCTACGGTATGGCACTGGTCGCAACCGCCGGGCGGCGGGATGCTTTTCCATGCGCTGAACATGGCGCAGCCGCCGAGAGCCAGGCCAAGGGCTGACGCAGCAAAAAAGAAAAGCAATTTCATCATGAAGCTCCTCAGAAGGAATGGCGTTAAAGCTTACCTCCTGATACGAGTCTAAGCAAGTTATTTCAGAAAAAATCAGCAAAATGGTGTGGAATCCATTCTGAAGCATCGGTATGATTAAACGTTGCGCTCTCCGGCGAGGCCGAGTACTCTGACCGAATTTTCGCGCGTTGCAGTTGCAACGGTTTCCGGTGTGACGTTTTTGGCCGCAGCGAGGGCGAGCAAAATCTCGGTCAGCCAAGCCGGCTGGTTGGCCTGCCCCCGGTGGCTCTGGGGAGGCATGTCGGGGGCGTCGGTCTCCAGGACGAGATGCGTCAGCGGGATTTCCCGGGCGAGGCGCAGGGGGCGCACTGCGTTGTGCCAGGTCAGGGTGCCGGACAAGGAGATGGCGAACCCGAGGCGGATAAACTCACGCGCCATCTCCGGCGATCCGGAAAAGGCATGCATGATGCCTCCCGAGTGGCAGGCCTTTTCCTCCCGCAGAAGCTGCAATGTCTGTTGGAAGGCCCGGCGGCAGTGCACCAGAACCGGCAGGCCGTGCGAGCCGGCCAGCCTGAGCTGCTCGCGGAATGCGGCCTCCTGGGTTCTAAGGGGGACGGAGTACGTCGGGTCCAAGCCGATCTCGCCGACCGCTACACTGCCGGCGGCCAGCCCGGCCAACTCCGAGAGCGCGTCATCGTCGGCAAGGGCGGCATGCATGGGATGGATACCGACAGCGGCCAGGATTTCGTGGTGCGCCGCTGCCAGGTCCATGATCCGCTTCCAACCGCCGGGGTGCACCCCCGGCACCACGAACCGGCTTACGCCGGCCTGGCGGGCCACTGCAAGCAGCTGCGGCAGATGCGCGACCAAGGGCTCCAGATCCAGGTGGCAGTGGGTATCGATCAATTCCAGGCCGGTTTCGGAGTGTTCGTATGACTGATCCGGATGCAGAGGCATTCTCTCTCCCAGGGGCGCCCATGACGCACGATTACACGCCTGAACTCTCCATCATTGTGCCGGTCCTCAACGAGACCGCCTATCTGCCGTTGCTGTTCGCAACCCTCGCTGTCCAGCAGGGCATACTGATCGAACTGATCCTCTGCGACGGCGGCTCGGGGGATGCCACGCCGCAGCAGGCTGCCCAACTGGCCCTGCTGGCGCCGTTTACCACAAAGGTCGTTCAGGCGACCAGCGGTCGCGGACGACAGATGAATGCCGGCGCTGCCATCGCCCGCGCCGATACGCTTTTGTTTCTGCACGCCGATTCCCTATTCGCTGCCGACGATGCCTTGGGCCGTGCACTGGCGGCATTGAGGGTGCGGCAGGCCGCAACAGGGTGCGACGAGGTTGCCGGACGTTTTGCGCTGCGCTTTCGCCGGAACAACGACAGGCCATCCCTGGCCTATTTCTTCTATGAGGCTAAGGCGCGGCTCGCCCGCAAGGATTGCATTCGCGGCGATCAGGGCTTCATGCTTTCCCGCTCGTTCTTCCGAGCCCTCAACGGCTTTGACGAACAGATGCCGTTTCTGGAGGACCTCCGCTTTGTGGATGCGGTGGCGGCAAGGGGCGAGTGGCTGTTATTCCCTGCCGAGGTCGGCACCTCCGCCCGCCGCTTTGAAACGGAAGGGCTTTGGCAACGGCAGGTTCTGAACGCCATCATCGTCAACTGTTTTGTGGCCGGCTGGACAGAGTTTTTCGCCACCTTTGCCGGGTTGTACCGTTCCGACTCCGAAACCGGCCGGCTCCAGCTCTATCCGGTCCTTGCCGGCATCCGCACCCTGCTTGCACGAAAGCCGTGGAGGTGGCGCCGCTCCTTCTGGCACACCACCGGCCGGCATGTGGCCGCCAATGCCTGGCAGATATTCTTCTGGCTGGATACCCGCCGCACCTTCTCCAGTGGAATGGGCCCGGGAGAGGTTGAACTCCGCTGGCTTCGGCTGTACGAACGCCGCCTGAACCGTTTTTTTTGCGCTTTCCCCGCGGCAATGACGGCAGCGGCGGCGGTTTGGCTCTGGTTTCGCTTCATGCTTTTGGGGCACGCCCCTACAGGAACCAGGCGAACAGGGTGACCATCCTCTCCAGGAACTGCGACAGCTTGCCCCGGCGTTCGTGATCCTCCAGGGTGACGGCCCGCGAATCCCGGAAGTCCTGTTCCAGCATCCGGGCGATCTGCCTGCCGAAGGCGCTGTTGTCGATGATGCCGTTGATCTCGAAATTGCGGTGGAAACTGCGCTGGTCCAGGTTGGCCGAGCCGATTACCGTCCGCTCGCCGTCGATCAGCATGACCTTTGCGTGGAGCAGCTCCCGTTCCAGTTCGCAGATTTCGATACCCTCCTTGAGCAACGCCGAATAGTAGCTGCGTCCTATAAGCCGCATCAGCGGAACGTCGCTTTTGGCCGAGAGCAGGATGCGCACGCGTGCGCCGCGCCGGACCGCCCGCAACAGCGAGCGGATGATGCGCGGGCCGGGGACGAAGTAGGGAGTGACGATGAGGACGCTCTCCGAGGCAGAGTTGATGGCGGCCAGAAAGGCGCTGCGTATGTAGGAACGGCGGTGGTGCGGCCCGCCGCTGACGATGATGATGCTGGCCCGGCCGGGGCGGGGTGTGCCGGACTCCTCACCGCCGGCAGGTATCCGGGGCGGTTCGTCCCGTTCCATCCGCCAGGTTTCGGAAAAGATGCGCTCCAACTCGCGCACGGCGCTGCCGGTAATGCTGAACCCCACATCACGGAAGTTAAGAGGACTCGAAACCAGCCCGGCGTATTCGTCTCCGATGTTGAAGCCTCCAAGGAATGCCTGGCGGCCGTCGATGACGGTCATTTTGCGGTGGTCGCGCTTATCGAACCAGTGGAAGCCCCGTTTGAACGAGGGAACGTTGAAGGGTACGAGCTCGATGCCCTGGTGGGCAAGGTGTTTGAAATAGGCGGAAGGGGTTTCGACGCAGCCGATGTAATCGTAGATCAGGAACACCTTCACGCCGCGCCGGTGCGCATCGGCAAGCTCGGCGGCGAATGCGGAGCCGGTCGAGTCGTTACGGATCTGGTAGTATTCGGCGAGAATGTGGTGCTCTGCCGAGCGGATGGCACTGAAAAGGGCCTGGAAGAAATGGGGGCCGTCCGGGTGGAGCGCTACCCGGTTGCGCCGGTAGGTGGCCGGTTTGCCCAGGAAGCGGATGTGCCTGAACAGGCGCACCATCCGCACCAGGCGCTTGTCATGCCGAATTGAAGTGCCCATTGCCATGATGCCCCGCATGCGCGCAGGAAGAGGTCATTCCAGTTCCAAATCAAAGCGGCATCTTGACGAGGCCTTCGGCCTCCCCCTTGCGGGGCGCCTTCGCGGTCCAATTTTGCTCTGCAAATTGTCGTTGGCTCGTCTTCGGCTCCTCAATGTACTACCTGTACAGCTTCGTCGCCTCGGTCCTCGCCGCCTTGATGTCATCTTTGATTTGAAACCGGAATCATTCGACGGTAACGGCAAGCCGCCCCACCCCCGCGATTTCGGCAACCATGCCGTCCCCCGGCCGGACCCTGCCGACGCCTGCCGGGGTGCCGGTCAGGATCACGTCTCCTTCTTCAAGCGTAAAGACGGTGGAGAGATAGCTGATGATCCTCGCCACCGGATTGATCATCAGGCCGGTGGAACCGTTCTGGCGTTCTTCGCTGTTGAGCAGCAGCCTGATGGTCAGGTTCTGCGGATCGGAAACATGGGCGGCAGGGGTAAAGTCCGACAATGGACAGGAGGTGTCGAATCCCTTGGCGATGTCCCAGGGCAGCCCCTTCTTTTTGAGATTGTCCTGCACATCCCGCAGGGTCATGTCGATGGCAACGCCATAACCGGCCACATGGGACAGCGCCTCAGCCTCGGGGATATCCTTGCCGTCCCTGCCGATCATCACCGCCAGTTCCGCTTCATAATGGCATTCCGTGCTGTAAGGGGGGATGATCACGGCCCCGCCGTCATCCACAATAGCCGTGGCCGGCTTCATGAAAACCACCGGCGCGGCCGGGGTCTCGTTGCCAAGTTCCTTGATATGGTCAACATAGTTGCGGCCGATGCAGAGGATCTTGCCGATCAGGTATTCGTTGTCCGTAGAGGGTATCTTTGCGGTTTTCATATCAGGCTCACTCCTGTCATTTCCTTGGGCTGCGACAGCCCCAGCATCTTCAGCATGGTCGGCGCGATGTCGGCCAGCCTGCCTCCTTCGCGCAGCGTGGCATCCTTGCGGCTGTCGTCAACCAACAGCAGCCAGACCGGGTTGGAGGTGTGGGCCGTGAACGGTTTGCCGTTCTCGTCAGCCATCTGTTCGGCATTGCCGTGGTCGGCCGTGATCAGTGCCGCACCCCCCTTTTCCCGCACCTTGGCCACGATCCTTCCCACGCACTCGTCAACCACCTCGACCGCTTTGACAGCCGCCTCCAGGATGCCGGTGTGCCCAACCATGTCGCAGTTGGCAAAGTTGAGGATGATCACATCGTAGAGGTCCTGGTCGATGCGTTTCAGCAACTCATCCGTCACCGGGTAGGCGCTCATCTCCGGCTTCTGGTCGTAGGTGGCCACATCCTTGGGCGACGGAATCAGGCAGCGTTCCTCGCCGGGAAACGGGGTTTCGACGCCGCCGTTGAAGAAAAAGGTCACATGGGCATATTTTTCGGTCTCTGCGATGCGCAATTGCTTCAACCCGGCCCGGGCCAGCACGTCGCCCAGGATGTTGGTCAATTGCTCGGGACCGTAGGCAATGGGCAACCCAAAGGTGGCGTCGTACTCCGTCATGCAGACATAATCCGCCAGTTGCGGACGGCAGCGGCGCTGGAAACCGTCAAAGCCGTCAAGGGCCAGGGCGCGGGTGATCTCCCGGGCCCGGTCGGAGCGGAAGTTGAAGAATATAAATCCGTCGCCGTCCCTGATCGTCGCAACCGGCGCGCCATGGTCGGCGATCACGGCCGGGACGACGAACTCGTCGTGCACCCCGGCGCCATAACTGGCCTCAATGGCCTCCCGGGCCGAAGCACGCTGTTCCCCCTCGCCGCAGACCATGGCGTTGTAGGCCTTTTCGACCCGTTCCCAGCGGTTGTCGCGGTCCATGGCATAGTAGCGACCCATGACCGTGGCGATGCGGCCGGTGCCGATCCGCCCGATCTCCGCCTCCAGTTGGGCCAGGTAGTCGATGCCGCTCTGGGGCGGAGTGTCGCGGCCGTCCAGCAGGCAATGCACGAACACGTCCTTAAACCCCTCCCGTTTGGCCAGTTCCAGCAAGGCATACAAGTGGCTGTTGTGGGAGTGCACGCCGCCATCCGAGAGCAGGCCTGCCAGGTGCAGCCTGCCGCCGCCGGCCTTGGTCTTGGCGATGCACTCCAGCAGAACCGGATTGGTAAAAAAATCTCCGTCCCGGATCGATTTGGTGATGCGCGTCAGATCCTGGTAAACGATCCGGCCGGCGCCGATATTGAGGTGGCCGACCTCGGAGTTGCCCATCTGGCCGTCAGGCAGTCCCACCGCCATGCCGGAGGTCAGGATCCGGACATGGGGGTAGTCCGCCAGCAACCTGGTCAGGTTGGGGGGATGGGCCAGGGCCACGGCGTTATTCTCGGGATTGGCGCTGATCCCCCAGCCATCGAGGATCATGAGGAGAAGCGGTTTCTTCATGGGCAGGCCCCGTATTCATATAGTGTAAACGAACGGCATAACTGTAAGTCAAAACGGCCGGGGCTTCAAGCGCTATATTGGGGAGCTCCGCCCTTGGATACGAATCCTTGCCCTGGCGCCCAAGATGATGTATTGTTCATTTGTTTGGCAGGGATGCGCCGGCTCTCAAGGCTGTTATTCCAACTCCAAATCAAAGCGGCATCTTCGTTGGCTCGTCTTCGGCTCCTCAACGTACTGCCTTGTACGCTTTCGTCGCCTCGATCCTCGCCGCCTTGATGTCATCTTTGATTTGAAACTGGAATTACCCTGCGACTGTGATATTTCACCTAAAGGAGCACGAACATGGCAAGCCTGAACAAGGTCATGCTGATAGGAAATCTGGGCAAAGACCCGGAGGTGCGCTATACCCCGGCCGGAGTTGCCGTTGCCAGCTTTAACCTGGCGACCAGCGAGCGCTTCAAGAACAAGAGCGGCGAATGGGAAGAGCGCACCGAATGGCACCGGGTCACCCTCTGGTCAAAGCTGGCCGAGATCGCCGGCGAATACCTCGCCAAAGGCAAGACCGTCTACATCGAGGGGCGCCTGCAAACCCGCAAGTGGCAGGACAACAGCGGCAATGAACGCTACACCACCGAGATCGTCGGCGAAAAGATGCAGATGCTCTCGCCCAAGGGCGAAACACGCCGGGGCGGCGACACGACCTCGGAACCGGTAAGCGGCGGTGGATTCGAGGAGCCGCCTTTCCAGGACGATGACATTCCGTTTTAGTTGAACCCTAGTATAGTTTTGTAGATAGATGCCTATCAGATTCATTCTGGTAGGCATTTTTTGTTGTTTACATTGAAGAACGGATACGATCAGTGTGATCATAAAACTAAAATAACAGTTGTGTTGTTTTAGTTTTTGCGTAAAATCTAAAACAACAATCAGACTTATTTTACTTTCCAGGTAAGGTGACTTTTGTGAAAAGCTTCCAGTCTGGCCGCTACATGCAGCAAGGGCATTATAAAAGTTTCCAGCCAAACCCGATCAACCGCGCGTGGCTGCTGGATAACATGGAGTTGATTCAACTGCTTGGGCAGGCAGATCGGGAATTGGGGCGACTGGATATGTATTCGGACTATATCCCCAACATCGACCTGTTCGTCCGAATGCATGTGCTGAAGGAGGCTACTCAATCAAGCAAAATTGAGGGTACGCAGACGAATATGGAAGAGGCTCTTCTGGATAAAGAAGATGTAGCCCTCGACAAGCGGGACGATTGGGAAGAGGTACAAAACTATGTAGCGGCCATGAATGAGGCGATTGAGAAATTGCAGGCCTTGCCTTTTTCAGCGCGCTTGATTCGGGAGACCCATAAAACTTTGCTACAAGGCGTACGCGGCAAGCATAAGCAGCCAGGTGAATTCAGGCAGAGCCAAAACTGGATTGGCGGGGCGACGATGAGTGACGCGGTGTTTGTCCCTCCCATGCATACATCTATTGAAGAGTTGATTGGCGACATTGAGCAGTTTATGCATAACGACAGGCAGTATTTTCCTGAGCTGTTGAAGATTGCTTTGGTGCATTACCAGTTTGAGACAATCCACCCCTTTCTGGATGGTAATGGCCGGGTTGGACGGTTGCTGATTACGTTGTACCTGGTCAGCAAGGGGATCCTGAAGCAGCCGATATTGTATCTATCTGATTTTTTTGAACGTAACCGCACTCTGTATTACGATAACCTGATGCGGGTGAGAGAAAAAAATGACGTGCTGCAATGGTTCAAGTTTTTCCTTGTGGGTGTTATTGAAACTGCGAAAAGCGGCATAGCGACGTTTGATAACATTCTCAAGCTGCAAAAACAGGTGGAAATCCAGATACAAACTCTCGGGAGCAGAGCGGCGAATGCCCGGAAAGTTGTCCATTATCTATATCAGCGACCATTGATTGATGCTGCCAAGGTGGGCGAGGTTGCGGGAATATCAGCGGCATCGGCTTACAAGCTCATAGTCGATTTGGAGCAATTCGAGATCCTGATAGAAATTACCGGCGGTAAACGCGGGAAAAATTACCTGTTTGCCAACTATGTGCACTTATTCAAATAACTGAGGATATGCCCGTTATGAAATCAAGCACCGTCGGTTATCCGCGTGTTGCCGGTACAATATATAACAGATACGAGCCAGGGACGTTAATTCCGCCGTCGCTGAAAACGTATATTTAAAAGGTTAATTTTAGTCAATTTATGCCCTATATCATACGTATTTTTAAAGAAGGCATATTAAGCCATCGAATATGACGTTATAAATGCCTAATTTAATTGCTAATATCCATTTATTCATTCATACACCTTATGGTAAAGGTTCTAATAACCATTTTGATTACAGCCTGAACCTGTGCACCAAATCCTGCAACTCCACCGAAAGAGCGGAAAGCCTGCCAGAGGCGACGGAAATTTCCTGAGCGCTTCTATCACTGATCTGAACGGTATCCGAAATATCCTGGATGTTGTTAGTTATCTCCCGGGTTGTAGCGGTCTGCTCTTCGGCGGCAGTTGCAATCTGATTAATCTGGGTAGTGACGTCATTAACTTGTTGCAGGATAGTCTCTAAAGCATGGCCTGACCGGGCAGCGCCGGTCATTCCCACACCTACTTCGCCTACCCCCTCTTCCATTGCAATAACTGCGAGCCTTGTCTCATTTTGGATGTTTTTGATCATTTCACCGATTTCGCGTGTAGCCCTGGTGGTTCTTTCGGCAAGTGCCCGAACCTCGTCAGCCACAACAGCAAACCCGCGTCCCTGCTCTCCGGCACGTGCAGCTTCGATAGCCGCGTTAAGGGCAAGCAAGTTGGTTTGATCAGCTATATCTTCGATGGTGCCGACAATTTCACCAATCTGCTCGGATCGTGCACCAAGTTGTTCAACCACTTCTGATGAGTTGCGTACCTTATCGGCAATGCGATTCATTCCTTCTACAGTTTCCCGGACAATTGCCGCTCCGTTCTGGGCGGCCTCGCTTGCCAGACGAGAACTATTGGCTGCTTGGTGGCAATTGTTGGCAATATCAGTGCTGGTCGTAGCCATCTCTTCACTGGCAGTCGCCACGGTTAAGGCTTGAGCGACGACCTTGTTTGAACCTTCTGCCGTGTCCAAGGCATTGGAGTTAAGTTGGGATGCCGATGTGAGGAGTTCCTGTGAACTTTGATTGACCTTGTCCATTACCTGCCGCAAACTATCAACCATTCTGCGCATAGCCTCATACACCCCTGTCTTGCCGGTATCCATCCTGATGGTAAGATCTCCTTCGGCTACTTTTTGGGCAATCGACTCCAGTTCCACAGGCTCCGCGCCGATATGACGTATGAGTAATTTTGTCGTATAAACGGCAAGCAGGCAGTCCAAAATCAGAATAAAAATGCTGACGCCTACAATCACGAAGATGCTGTTAAAAAGGCGTTTGTGGTTTTCGTCGGAAGCCTTTTGCACCATTGCGTCCAGATCGTTAACATAGTTACCGGTTCCAAGCACCCAGTTGAACGGCTTGAAGCAGAGTGAGTAGCTTCGTTTCGGAAGTGGGGTATCGCTACCCGGTTTGGGAAACCAGTAATCTGTGTAGCCACCACCTGGTTGCATGCCGACCTTGATAATCTCCTGAATTAAGTACTTGCCTTTCACATCCTGCAAATTGATACGACTTTTTCCTTCCACGGAATCTCTGCCAAGCATGGCTACGTTGACGCCTTCAACAGTATCGGCCCAGATATAGCCATCCTTACCGAAGTGTAGGTTGCGGATAATATCCGCTCCAAGGCTTTTAGCTTCTTCAAGGGTAATTTCCCCTCTTTGAGATCTGTCATATACTCGTTGGAGGATACTGACCGCCTGTTCAACCTGACTCTTGGCCTGTGTATCAAAATCATTGTAAAGTGATGATCGATAGACGTCTATGAAGTGGACATAGCTACTGATGAATTCTTTGAAGGAAATAATTCCAGTCGGCGCTCCAAGCGCAAAACAGCACACTAAAACCAGCGCGATCATCTTGGATTTGAAGCTAATGCCTTTGAGATGTAAGCCCACAGTAGACCCCCTCGACTCCATAGTTATTATTCGCCCAATTAGTAAAGACTACAGCACTGATTCGTCCAATAATGCCCTGAACTTTCCAATATTCAGTCATTGCCCTACAGTATATTTCTCCTTCCCTTCACTTCCGGAGTTGAAACTGTCCGTTTGATGTCCAAAGAGTACAGCAAACCTTGTTCGTATACAACAGTCATCGTGTGATGGAGCCAATCTACCCTTCAGCCAACTCAATCGGTCTGGTCGCCCGTTTGTTTTTTTACCGCCATGATCAACGCCCTGGGTCGTCCGATGGAACTGTCGAACTTTGAGAGTCACCCACCAGAGGTGGAGGCTTGGCCATAAGAAATTATCCACAAGCTATTGGAGAATCCCCAAAAACCTGCTACTACTATAAGAAGCAGGACATGTATGTTTGGGTACTTGACATCAAAAGGATACCGCCATGCCATTCAATACGAGCCTCAGGGCTAAGATATCCTTGATCTTCACCCTCCTGGGGATGACGATATTTTTATCCATTGCGGCTTTAACCTACCATTACTTTCATACTGAACTTAAGAAATCCATCACTGCCCAGCAGACCGTGCTGGTCAACACCATCGCCCAACAACTTGATGACCGCCTGGAACTGATCCACGAACAACTCAAACGTTTTGCAGTGCAGAATACGAAGCTGTTTGACGACCCCCGTGCACTGCAGCGTCAGCTCAATGAGGAAGAAGACCTGCGCGTCTACTTCAACGCCGGCATGCTTGTCATTGACCGGAGCGGAAAGATCCTGGCCGAGTACCCCTTCCATCCTGAGAGGATTGGGACGACCATCCCCAAGGATCGCGAATATTTCCAGGAGACCCTGGCCGGTAAAAAGCCTTACATCTCATCGTCGTACCGGGACACGCTCTCCCGAGAGCCCGTGATCGCCTTTACGGTCCCAATCCTGGGCTCGGACGGCACCCTGCGCGCCATTCTGGTTGGCAGACAAAAGCTATGGACCAGCAAGTTCCTTGGCGGACTGGCCGATGCCCGCATAGGCAGGACGGGCTATTTCGTCATCATCGATAAATTTCGCGACCTCGTGGTGCATCCCGATAAAAACAGGATATATGAGAGGATCAAACCGGGCAGCAACCAGGGACTTGAATTAGCCATCAAAGGTTTCGAAGGGACCTTGGAGAATGTAAACTCAAGGGGCGAGAGAGGCCTGAGTTCCTACAAAAGTCTCAAAGCAGCACCGTGGATACTTGGCACCTTCTATCCGATCAACGAGGCCTATCAGCCTCTTGGTACAGCCGTGTTCTACTTCGTCCTGATCCTCGCCGGAGCCGGCGTCATATCGGCGCTGATCATTCGATACACCATGCAGCGCATAACTGCGCCGCTCAACAAGCTGACCGAACATGTCGTTACCATCGACACAAAGCAGGGCAAAGATCGCTTAGTCAGTATCGACTCACGGGACGAAATCGGCAAGTTGGCCCAGGTGTTCAACTCGATGATTCGCAGAATCGATGAACATCAGGAGAGGCTGGACGAGGAGATGTCCTTTATTGAAAGCCTGGTTACGAACTCGGCCGCACCGATCTTCGTCCTGGACAGGGAACATCGTATTATTTACTGGAACAGGGCTCTGGAAAAACTGAGCGGACGCAAAACCGATGAAATGAAAGGGACCACGCGACAGTGGGAGGTGTTCTACCAGGAACAGCGCCCCACCTTGGCGGATGTGGTTCTGGATCATGCCCAGGGGTTGCTTCCGAATCTTTACGAAAATTATCGTCCTTCACCCCTCGTTGAAGGCGCCTTCCAGGCGGAAGGGTGGTATCATTTGGGCAGCACCGGACGCCATTATCTCCGCTTCAACGCCGCACCCATCAGGAACGCCGCCGGAGAGATAGTGGGCGCAGTCGAGACCTTCGAGGATAGTACCGATACCAAGCGTATCGAGGAGAGGCTCAACGACCAATTCCGTTTCCTCCAGGAGATTATCGATGCCATCCCCAATCCGGTCTATTACAAGGATCGTCTTGGGCGCTATATCGGTTCCAACCGTGCCTTCGAAGAGTTCATAGGTCGCCCGAAAAAGGATTTCTTCGGCAAGACCATATGCGACCTGGTTCCGGGCGAGTACGCCAAGGAACACTTCCGGATGAGCCGCGAGTGCATAAGTTCGGCTTTACCGCAGACCTATGAATCCTTTCTTGAGCGCACCGACGATACCCTGCGCAGGATCATCGTGACCAAGGCCCCTTATTTCGACAAAAAAGGCAAACCTGCCGGGTTGGTGGGAACCTTCATCGACATCACGAAACGCCATGAGTTGGAGGAGGAAGTTCGCAAACTGTCGCGGGCTGTCGAGCAGAGTCCGGTCAGCATCGTGATCACCGGGACGGAAGGCAACATCGAATACGTCAATCCCCGGTTCTGTCAAGTCACGGGATATACCCGGGAAGAGGCTGTCGGCCAGAATCCTCGCATTCTGAAGTCAGGCGAAATGTCACCGGAGGGGTATACCGATTTGTGGCGCACAATTTCCTCCGGCAAGGAATGGCGCGGAGAGTTTCGCAACAAGCGCAAGAACGGCGAACTCTACTGGGAGTTTGCTTCCATATCGCCGCTTTTCGACCAGGAAGGCCGGATCACAGGCTATCTGGCGAGCAAGGAGGACATAACCGAACGAAAAGCGGTGGAGATGGCGCTCAACGAGAGCGAGGCGCGTCTCAATAAACTTGTCAACTCCGCCCAGGATGCCATCATCATGCTTGACCCCGATGGCCTCATTTCCATGTGGAACGAGTCGGCAGTCCGGATCTTCGGCTATTCGCTCCAGGAAGCACTGGGTCAGAATTTCCATCGGCTTATCGCGCCTGAGCGTTACCGTGGCCCACACTTCCAGGCTTTTAAAACATTCTTGACCACAGGCGAAGGTGCGGCCGTCGGACAGGTACTGGAACTTTTCGGCTTGAGAAAGAACGGAGACGAGTTCCCCGTTGAACTTGCATTGTCAAGCGTGCAGATCAAAGGTCAGTGGCATGCGATCGGAATACTCAGGGACATAACTGCGCGTAAACAGTCCGAACAGTCGTTGACCGAGAGCAAGGCTGAACTGGAAGTCAAGCACGCCGAGCTTGAAGAACTTTTCAAGTGGGTCGAGTCCGCTAAGGTGGAATGGGAACAGACCCTTGACAGTCTGCGCGATATGGTGATCCTGACCGACCCGACCGGTAAGGTCCGCCGCTGCAATCGCCTTCTCTACCAGCTTGCCAACAAGTCGCATGATGAAATAATCGGTGTTGACTGGCCTGATATCCTTACCGAGGCAGGCTTCACGTTCTCTCTATTGAATGAAACGAGCGGAGAAGTTGTCCATAAATCGTCCAACCGCTTTTACAACCTGTATATCTACGACATCACGTCACCTGAAACCGATATGGTAACGGGAAGAGTAATGTCACTGGTTGACACGACCGAGTTGCGTTCCATAACCGAGGAACTCCAAAAGGCTTACGACGAGTTGCAGACCACCCAGATCAAGGTCTTCCAACAGGAAAAACTGGCCTCCATCGGGCAATTGGCGGCAGGTGTAGCCCACGAGATCAACAATCCCATGGGGTTCATCTCCAGCAACCTGACCACAATGGGCAAATACTTCGAGCGTACCAAGGAGTTTGTCGCCTGCCTCTGCTCGGCGTTCTCCGACTGCGCAAACGACTCCGGCCGTACCGAGGTGAACGAACAGCGGAAACGCCTCAAGATCGATTATATCTTTGACGACTCTTCCCAGTTGATCGCCGAGTCCCTCGACGGCGCCCAGCGGGTACGAAAAATAGTCCAGGACCTGAAGAGCTTTTCCCGTGTCGATGATGCCGAGCAAAAGCGCGCCGACCTCAAAGAATGTCTTGAGAGCACGATCGGCATCGCCTGGAACGAGATCAAGTACGTGGCGACCCTTGCAAAAGATTACGGCGATATCCCCCCGGTGCTCTGCTATCCTCAGCAACTAAACCAGGTCTTCATGAATCTCCTGGTCAATGCCGCACATGCCATCACGGGGCAGGGCGAGATCAGGGTGCGTACCTGGCAGGATGGCGGTGAGGTCTGCATTTCAGTCTCCGACACCGGCTGCGGCATCTCGGAAGAAAACCGGAAGCGCATCTTCGAGCCGTTCTTCACCACCAAAGAAGTAGGCAAAGGGACCGGACTGGGGCTTTCCATCAGTTATGACATCATCAAGAAGCATCACGGCGACATTCTGGTTGATAGCGAGATCGGCACAGGTACAACCTTCACGGTCAGGATTCCGATCAACGGCGCTCCGGATTAGGATATGGTCAGGAAAGATGTTTTGTACACCTTTGCGTTGTGGAAAGGTACCGATGGAATCTTTAGAAAAAACCCTTATTCTCTGTGTGGATGACGAAAGGAATGTCTTGCGCTCCCTGGAGCGGATTTTCCTTGACGACGACTACGAGATCCTTACCGCCACCTCCGCTGAAGAGGGGTTGCACATTCTGGAGAACAACGGACCGTTCCAGGTTGTCATCTCCGACTATCGAATGCCGGCCATGGATGGGGTGGAATTCCTCAAAGAGGTATACCAACGCTGGCCTGACACGGTGCGCATCGTTCTGTCCGGCTATGCCGATACCGCTGCTATTGTCTCCGCCATCAACGAGGGACGCATCTACAAGTTCATACCCAAGCCCTGGAACGATAACGAATTGCGGGTCACCGTTGCCAATGCCCTGGAAAGGTATGCCCTGCAAAAACGCAATCGTGAGCTCTTGGCAGAGCTGTCACGCGCCAATGACGAACTGGAGCAAAAAGTGAAGCAGCGGATCTCCGAGTTGGAATTGCGGAACCATGCCCTGACCTTCTTCCAGTGTATGCTCGATGCTTTGCCCGTGGCAGTGGTGGGCGTCGACATCGACGGCATGATCGTCCAGGGCAGCCGCAGGTCTGCGGAGATATTCAACACGGTTGAAAAGGGGTTCTTCGGTAGTGACCGGCGCACTGCGCTGCCGGATGAATTCAACCGGATAATCGATACGCTGGAGGAGGAGCAGGTGGCGCGTCTTGATTGGACACACGGCGGGAAAGAGTATGATGCGCGCTGCACAACGTTCCGTTGTTTCGATCAACCCGGGGTAGCCATTGTCCTGATAGAAAAGAAGCCATGAACAGTGTACTTTTCGTTGACGATGAACCATCGATCCTGCGGTCGGTAGAGAGGACATTTCATGATGCAGACCTGCGCATCCTGACCGCCGATTCGGGAGAACAGGCGCTGGAAATCCTGGGGCAGGAGAAAATAGCGGTGGTCGTTTCCGATAACAGGATGCCGGGAATGAGCGGTATCGATCTCCTTACCAGGGTACGAACAATCTCTCCTGACACGGTGCGCATCATGATGACAGCCTTCGCCGACCTCCAAACGGCCATTGCAGCAATCAACGCCAGCGAGGTTTTTCGATTCGTAACCAAACCATGGGATAACGACAATTTGATCGAGATCGTTAATGAGGGGGTGACGCGCTACCGTGTCGTCAGAGAGTTGCAGCAAGGGGACGAATCCCGCTATCTCTCGATCGCCCAGGCTATTGAACTCAAGGACCCTTACACACGAGGGCATTGCGACCGGGTCGCTCATTATGCCGTCAACCTGTCGGAAGCGCTGGGGTTTTCCGAAATGTTTATCCGTGAGATCAGATTCGGCAGTTGGTTGCATGATTGCGGCAAGATCGGTGTCCCCGAGGCGATCCTCAATCACGGGGGGCGACTGTCGGACGACCAGTTCGAGCTAGTCAAGCAACATCCACTTTGGGGGAGTGAGGTGGCTCGCCAGGCGCGCATGTCCGGGACGATCGTCAACATAATCCTCCATCATCACGAGCGCTATGATGGGTCGGGATATCCCGCCGGCCTGGTAGGCGACCATATTCCGATCGAGGCGCGCATCGTGTCCGTTGCCGACGTATTCGATGCCCTCAGCACCGACCGCCCCTACCGCACGGCATATGAAGGGTTACACGTTTTAAGCGTCATGCAGGAATTAACCGGTTCTTTCTTCGACCCCCACCTTATGGAGATTTTTATGCCGATAGCAGAGAAGGTCTGCGCCCAATGAGCGATATCGACAGAAGCATACAAATACTACTGGTTGATGATGAGGAGAACATCCTCAAGTCATTGCAACGGCTTCTCATCGATGAGGAGTTCGAGGTGCACATGGCCGCCTCGGCTGAACAGGGTATTGCCGCCTTAAAGGGGCTCGACAATGTGGGGTTGATCGTGTCGGACCAGCGAATGCCCGGCATGAACGGATCGGAGTTTCTTCAGTACTGCCGCGAGGCTGTTCCGGATGCCCTGCGGATACTCCTGACCGGCTATTCGGATATTACGGCCACCATCGACGCCATCAACAAGGGCGGTGCCTGTCGATACATTTCAAAGCCCTGGAATGACGCCGAACTGGTTCAAACCATCCGCGATGCTGTCCGCCAGTATGCCTTGTCGGTGGAAAACAGACGTTTGACCGAACTCGTCCGTCAACAGAACGAGGAATTGCAGGAGTGGAACCGGAACCTGAAGGGGCGCGTGCTCGAGCAGACCACGGCCATCCGTCAGAAAAACGAGGAACTGCATGGACTTTTAAAGAGGGTGAAGGAAGATTACGACGCAATTATCGCGGTTTTTTCCGGACTTGTGGAGATGCATGGCGGCAAGCTCAGGCAGCATTCCCGCAATGTGGCGGATCTTTCCGTCAACGCTGCCAAGGAACTCGGGATATCCGGCGAGGACCTGGAAACCATCCGCATTGCGGCGCTTTTGCATGATATTGGCGAGATAGGGATTCCGGAACGTATTCTGTCCAGGGATCGCGATGCCATGAATGCCGACGAGCTGAAAGAATACCAGCAACACCCGATCCGCGGCCAGGTGGCCTTTGACACCATCGAGGGGCTCAGACCAGCCGGATTGCTCATCCGCCACCATCATGAAAATCTCGACGGCAGCGGATTTCCGGACAAACTGGCCGGTGATGCGATCCCCTTGGGCGCCAGGATCATTGCCTATGCGGACCATATCGACAAGGCATCGGAAACATGCAGTGGAGACATCGCTGATCAGGCGTTGATCAAGGCGGGGATCGTCGTGGGGATACAACTGGACCCTTCATTGCAAAAAGCCTTCAGGAACGTGGCCCGTTACACATATTCTTCCTTGGGCGTTGAGGACAAGGAACTGGTGGAAGTGGAACTTGACCCCAAGGAATTGAGAGAAGGAATGTGTCTTTCCAGGGATGTCAGCAGCGCTTCGGGAATTCTGCTTCTCAGCCGAGGAGTTGCGCTCGACAAGATAAAACTTGCGTCCATCAGGCGGAATTACGAGCTTGACGCGCCGCCCCACGGAGTATTTGTAATGATAAAGCGCTAGCAGCTTTTAAAATAAATCGACGTGAATTTTCATGAGGAGAGAGCTGATGAACTGCAAAATCCTGTTGGTAGATGACGAGATAAATGTCCTGTCAGCTTTGAAACGGGCTCTTATCGAGGAACCGTATGAGATATATAGCGCCACAAGTGGGGAGCAGGCCTTGGAGATCATGCAGGCACACGCTTTCAAGGTGGCCGTATCCGATGAACGGATGCCCGGGATGCAAGGCTCCGAATTCCTCTCGCTGGTAAGGGAGCGTCGCCCCGATATGGTACGCATCCTGCTCACCGGCCACGCCACCCTGGACGCAGCCTTGAGGGCGGTCAACCAGGGCGAGATTTACCGTTTTTTCACCAAGCCATGGGACGATACGGAGATCAAGTTAGCTGTCCGTTTAGCCATCGAAAAATATGACCTGGAGCGCGAGAACCGCCGGTTGTTGAGTACGATCAAGCGGCAATCATTGGAAATGAAGGTGTTGGAGCGGCGTTTTCCGGGCATTACACGGGTAGGCAGGGACAACCAGGGGAGCCTGGTTCTCGATGATATGCCCGAAGAAGAAATCCGGCGTTTGATTCACATGTGCGAGCAGGAGGTTGAGGAAGAGCTTGAGGGGGCACATGAGGTCACTACTTGAACTCCCCGAATTTGTCATGGTTTTGAACGAAATATGATGATCATCGATGTCGTGTCGCCGGCCGGTTCAGAAGGCTGATAACTTCTGTCGCGATAAAGATCCGGTTCCTCTGCCGCTTCTTCGGCATTGAGAGTATTCCGGCCCGTTCGAGTTTTGCCAATGCATTGCTCGCTGCCGGGAACGATATGTCCAGAGCGTCTTTGACCTGGTGCGCCGAGACCACCGGCGTGCCGATAAGGAGGTCGGGGAGGCGGAGAACGGCGGAATCCGACCTGAGATTCATTTCGGCAATCCGTTTCTTCCATTGGTTCAGTATGGCAACCATTCCTGTTGCGGTGCTTATGGATTCCTTCACCGATTCTTCCACCGCCGTGGCGAAGAACCCCGCCCAAGGCGCCCATTCATCCCTCAGTTGCACGCCTGCAAGGTAGTCATAATACAGTTGCTGATTATCCTTCAAAAAACCTGCAATGTAGACAGGGGGATAACCTTCGGCGGCAAGGATAAGCGGCAGCAGAATCCGCCCGACCCGGCCATTGCCATCAATAAACGGATGGATAGTCTCAAATTGGGCATGTGCGATGGCCATGCGCATGACGATCGGCACCTCGTACTGATCCTCTTCCTTCGGGGTGTCCTTCATGAAGTCGACGAGGTCATCCAGGCAACTCTCAACACGGTCATGGGGCGGAGGAACAAACTTTGCCTGGTAGATGGTGTATCCGCCGATCCAGTTCTGTTTTTTTCTGAACTCGCCCGGTTCTCCTTTGTAATCTGTGGACCGCATGAGATGTTTGTGCAGCCCCTTGATCAGGTCGCAGCCCAAGGCATCTGCACCGTGCTTGCGGACAACCTTGAGGCCGTGCTCCAGGGCCAGCACGTAGTTGAGAGTTACGCGGACGTCCGGCGGGAGGCCCTCGTCGCTACCAGTCGCCTCGTAGGTGAACAGTTCGTTGACATCACTGTTGGTCCCCTCGATCTGGCTGCTCCTGACAGCCTCCCGGCGATCGAAAGTTCTGGTGATCAAATCGGGGTTTGGCAGATTTGAGATTGACGCCTTGAGTGCGCCAAGCGCTTCGTGAGCCCGAATGGTCTCGCGCGAGATCGTTTTTGAGGAAATCGAACGTGGAGTCGGCGGGGGGACCAGCGCCATGGCGCCAGGGTATTCCGGCACATGGATAAGGAGTTGCTGCCGTTTGTGGTTTAGGTCTGTCGTTTTCATCAGGTATCCTTTAACAGGCGCCAAGCTTATTAAAGGATAAGCGATTAGTCTTTATCTGTCAATTGTAATTAAATGATATAGATATAATCTTTAATAATCTGTGCTGCAATTAAAGGTTACGCCCAAGTGCAGATTCAAGGTACATATCTGTTGTTTTGAGTGGTTCGCAATACAAGCCGAGAACAAGATCTCTTGGACAGAAAGCGGGATAAGGGCACAAAACTTTCACCTACCGATCAAAGATAATGAACGACCATCTCCCGCCAGTAGCGGGCACGATGGGCTTCCCCTTCCCAGACGTGGAATTGGGGCTGGAGCCCTTTTTCCCGTAATGCGTCGTTGAAGGTCATGTTGTTTTCCAGGAAGGCGTCTGTCTCGCCTGAAACCAACGTTATTTCAAAGCGCCGGATAAGGCTGACAAGTTCAGGATCGGTAATATTGGGTACGAAGTGGGAAGGGTTGTTGAAGTAGATGTCTTCATCGTAATAGCCGTCCATGAGATCACGAAAGCTGCCGATTTGGCTGGTCAGGTCGTACCTGCCGCTGAAGGCCACGATCCTGCTGAAAAGCTGCGGGTGACGGAAGGCGATGTTGACTGCGTGGTAGGCTCCCATGCTGCAACCGTGGGCGACCAGGGCGGGATTGGGGTTTTTCGCGTGCGAAAAGGGAATGACTTCGTTGAGAATATACTCTTCATACTGTTTGTGGCGGACAATTCTATCGCGTGGCGGACACCAGTCGCAATAGAAGCTCTCGGCATCCAGGCTTTCAACACAGATGAGTTGCAGCGAGCCGTTTTCGACCTTCTGACGTATCGCATTGGCGATGCCCCAGTTTTCATAGTCGAAAAACCTGCCGCAACGTGTCGGGAAAACGAGAACCCGGGCGCCTGCGTGGCCGAAGACGAGTAGCTCCATATCGCGCCCGAGTCGCGAGCTATACCAGCAGTGATACTCTCTGTTCATTGTAGCTCTAGAGTATACTATACTTGTCACGGAATAATTACGGCGCGGTTAAAATATCTTGTCTCTCCACTCGTTCAGAACGTTGTGCCAGACTTGGTACCCCTTCGGACTGACATGCAGGCCGTCTTCGAGAAATAACGATGTGTCCGGCCGGCCGTCAGGGGCAAGCATGGGGGAATACACATCAATGAAGTACCGTCCCGTACGTCCTTCCAGTTCCTGGCGGATCAGGTCGTTGGTGCGGCGTATCCTGTCGGCAATACCCATGCGTGTCGGACTTTGCTTGATTGACATGAAGGAAAACGGAATGGTGGGGAAATGTGCGTCAACCTTGGTGAGCAACCGCCGGAAGTATGTCAGTGCGTCTTCGGGTGTCTTACCGTCGCCAAGGTCGTTGTCACCGGCATAGCAGATGATGGAACGCGGTGAGCAGGGGATGACGAGCCGCTCGAAAAACCAGGCGCAGGCCTCCAGGGTTGAACCGCCGAATCCCAGATTGAGCACGCCGACTTCCCGGAAATCTTCGGTCAGAGTGTCCCAGAGACGAATGGAAGAGCTGCCGTAAAATACCACAAGTCCGGGAGGTAGCGGATTCTCCCGATGCTTTCGCTCTAATCCACGGACCTCCTCTTCATACCACTCCATTAATTCACTCCTGACGACTTTCCCTCGGATTTATTGATCAATACTACAGAAGGATTAAAATAGCCAGGTATTGAAGCTCTGATGTAAGCAAGGGAACCTGATGGGTTACGTAATGCCCTTCTTGTTCATGACGGGTCCATACTTCTTGTCCATGCCCTGGATATGATTCAGCAGCCAGTTCTTGAGGAACGTCATCACTTCCTGACCGAGCGCCGTGCCGGCGCGGTATTTCCCCTGGATCTCCACCACCTGGGCGATGAGGGCCTCGTGGGCGCGCTTCTGATCGTTGTATCCCTCATAACCCGATTCCTGCATCAGACGCTCTTCGTGGGCAAAATGGGTCTTGGTGTAATCCACCAACTCGTCAAGGATCGTTCCAATGGCATCCTTGCTCCGGCCTGAACGCATGGAGGTATAGAGATTATTGATGATGTCGATCAGCCGCTGGTGTTCCTGGTCCATCTGGCTGACGCCGACGCTGTAGCTCCTGCTCCAGGTGATCATCTTGCCCGACCCGGCCAGCTTGAACTGGCCGACCAGGCGTTCCAGTTCAGCCGAAAGGCGGGACAGATGCCCTGCGGCGGACGTGGTCTTTCTGGCGCCCTCGGCAGTATCCTGCGCCACTTCCGTAATGCTGTGAATATTGCTGCTTATATCGTTGGTCGTGGCGGTCTGTTCTTCAGCGGCGGTCGCAATCTGTTGCACCTGCAGGTTCAGGGCGTTGATCTCGTCCTGGATATTGCGCAACGCCTCGCCTGACCTGGCGGCCTCCCCGGTCCCCTGCTCCACCTCGCTCACGCCCTCTTCCATGGCCGTCACGGCGGTCCTGGTCTCCTGCTGGATCGCTTTGATCATCAAGCCGATCTCGCGGGTGGCCTTGGTCGTTCGCTCCGCCAGCGCCCTCACCTCATCGGCAACGACGGCGAAACCGCGCCCCTGCTCTCCGGCCCGGGCGGCCTCTATGGCGGCATTCAGGGCCAGCAGGTTGGTCTGGTCGGCAATATCCTCTATGGTGCCGACAATGGCGCCAATCTCGTCGGAACGCCGTCCCAGGGCTTCTACGGTCTTGGCCGACGACTGGACCCTTTCGGCGATCCGGTGCATCACGGAGATTGATTTTTCCACAACCCCTGCGCCATGTTCCGCTGCCTGGTTTGCCCGCTGTGCCCCGTCAGCAGCCATCTGGCAGCTCTGGGCGATGTCGCCCGACGTTGCCGACATCTCTTCGCTGGCGGTCGCCACGGTGATGGCCTGAATGGCAACCTTTTCGGCTCCGTCGGCCATCAGGGCGGCATTGGCCTGCATCTCGGCCGACGATTCGGATACCTGGGCCGATGAGTCGGCAAGGGTCCCTATCATCTCGCGCAGATTGTTGACCATTTTCTCGAACGATTGGGCCAGTTGCCCGATCTCGTCGTCTGAACCTACCTCGACCACCACTCCCAAGTCCCCCGACGCGACCTGTTCCGCATCGACGGAAAGTCGTTTCAACGGGGCGCTCATTGCCCGCGAGAACATAACGACAAAGGTCACGCCGATCAGAACGCAGACGACAAGCAGAACAATAATCCACACCCTCGTGGTGTTGGCAATGGCAAGCGCTTTGTTATTTTCCCTCCGGGACTGCTCGATGTTAAACTTCTCCAGCCTATCGAGAGCCGACAGCGCCTGATTGAATGATGTACTGGAGGCGCCCAGGATCAGCTTCGACACATCTTCGCTGCTGCCTCCCTGAAGCGCCAACTCCTTTACCTTCTGATATTCGGCACTGTAGCCTCCCCAGGCTGACTTGAATTCGCTGTAGAGCTTCTTCTCCTCCGCGGTATTCATGAGTTTTTCGTATGCGGACTGGGCCTCGGAGAGCTGTTCCACGGAATCTTCGTTCCGCTTGATGTATTTCTCCTTGATATCCTTTTCCGTTGCCAGGAGCATCAGCAACTCGCCACGCCGATGGCTTCCCACCAGGCTTTTGATCAGGGTGGCCGAATGGATACCCGGGATGTCGCTGTCGGCGGTCCGGGCAACGATACTGGTCAGCCTGCCGTTCTGCACGATCGCGAACATCCCGATGACAGCCGTCAGTGCGATCACAACCAGAAACGTCAGGATCATCTTGGTGCCGATCAACAAATGCCTGAACATGTTATCCCCCTTGCATGCGTCAAAAAATCGTTGAGAAATTCTGCCAAACACGTTGCAGTGACACGGGATGCAGGCATGGCGCATGACACAGCTCACATGCAGATGATATCACAACACCTGGATATAGTAATAACAGCTACATTAATAATTGGCAATGTTTTTAGGAAACGGAGGGCGCTCGTCGCTGCATTCTCGTGCCCCACGTGGAAAGTTCTCGTAATTACGGTGCTTTTGGCCGCCACCGTTGTAGCAACCCCTGATGTGGCTCCTGCTGCATCCGCGTCGCCGCCCCCTCCGGAATAACGTCACACCCCAAAAAATGTGTAATCTTTTGGCTCAAACAACAGTCTAACAATAGAGAAAGATAATCCGGAGAGCCCGGCTATCGGTCTGAAGAGAGGCATCAGGAAAACGGAAATAGATGTAAAGAGGGGAGGCTGACATGAAAAGATTCATGCAAATATCAGTGGCCGTTGTGGCGGTGCTCGTGGCGTGTGCCACGCCGGGACAGGCAGATCGCTTCCATGGTGGCGGTTGGGGATGGGGGCCGGCACTGGGTGTAGGATTGCTGGGGCTGGGACTGTGGGAGGCGTCCTATCCGCATTATGTCTATCCGTATTATCCCGATGCCTATCCTGGGCCTGTCGTTGTCCAGCAACCGGCAACAGAGGTGTATGTGCAGCCGGCTCCGCAGAGGTCGGCGGAATCGGGCTACTGGTATTACTGCCGAAATCCGGAGGGGTACTATCCCTACGTCAGACGATGTCCGGACGGCTGGATGAAGGTTGTTCCGTCTCCGCCACAATAGGTAGGGATGATGACATTATGAAGCCTGGAACTTGGTTTCTACGCGTGGTGGTTACAGCGATAAACGGCACAAAAGGGGATGTATAAATCTAAAATAGCATTTGAACCGCAAAGGCGCAAAGAACGCGAAGGAAAATCAGTCAGTAGTCTTACCAAAGTCTCTCACCTGACTGGTTCAAGTCCTTATTTTCATAAGCAGATGAATTTCTTTGTGCCCTTTGAGTCTTTGCGGTTACTAACTGCCGTTTTAGGACAAACTTTTCTAGTCCCCAAAAAGCCTGAAATGGGTTATAGTCTGGTAAAAGGGTTCCTGGAATGAGATAATCGGCTGTAAGCATGAGAGTAACTTTTGTGCCGTTGCAGGCCGGCACACCCCTTTTGACTACGCTCAACTCTACGAGGCACAAGCATTAAAGATCTTGCCCTTTTAGTTCCATACCTTGGAGCGTTGCGCCGCCGCTATGCCGGTGGCGCGCTCTTTCTCCTTTTGACCAACGGCTTTGCCCTGCTGATACCCTGGTTCATGAAGCTGGCAGTGGAAGGGTTGCAGCATCCGGTCGCTTCACGCCTCTCCCCCTCCGCCTGCGCCGTGATAATCGCCGCCTTGGCCTCAGTGCACTGCATCACCCGCATCTTTTCCCGCACTCTGATCCTCAACGCGGCCCGCATCATTGAGTTCCGCATCCGCGATGATCTCTTTCGCCGACTGATGCTCCTTGATTTGCATTATTTTTCCAGCAGCAGGACCGGCGATATCCTTTCCCGGTTCTCCAACGACCTGACCAATGTCCGCATGATGGCCGGATTTGGCGCCATGAGCGCCGTAAATACCTTGATCCTTTACCTGGCGGCTGTGACGCTGATGGTGCGCATCCATCCCTGGCTGACCCTGTGGGCCGTGCTTCCCTTCCCCCTGATGGTGCTGGTGGTCCAACGGATCAGCCAGCGCTTGTTCCTGCGATCACTAGAGGCCCAGGAGGAGTTGGCCCGCCTGTCGAGCATGACCGAGGAGTCGGTCTCGGCGGTACGCCTGATCAAGTCCTACTGCCGCGAAGATCATTTTCAGGGTCTTTTCAAAATAATATCCGGCAACTACCTGCGCCACAACCTGCGCCTGGCCAGGCTGCGCGGCCTCGTCCTGCCGGTAATGGCGGCCGCCACCGGCGCCGGCACGTTGGTAGTAATGTTTCTGGGGGGGCGCCTGGTCATTGCCGGATCTATGACCTTGGGAGACTTTGTGGCCTTCAGCGGCTATCTGGCCATGCTGGTCTGGCCGACGGCGGTTCTGGGGTGGATACTGACCCTGGCCCAGCGTGGCGCAGCTTCCATGGCGCGGCTGGCCGTCATCCTGACGGCTGAACCGTTGGTGACGGATGCCGCTGACGCGGAACCTCTTGTTGAGGTGCGGCAGGGGATCGAGTTTCGCGGACTCAGTTTCAGCTACGGGAATGAGGCGGTACTGGAGCGGATTTCGCTCTTCATCGCACCAGGTGAAAAGGTGGGGATCACCGGCGAGGTGGGAAGCGGTAAGTCCACGTTGCTCAGGCTGCTGTTAAGGCTCTTGCCGGTGGGCGACGGGATGCTGTTTGTCGATGGCAGGGATATCAATCATATTGCCCTGAATAGCCTGCGCCGGCTGGTCGGATATGTGCCCCAGGAGGCCTTTCTCTTCTCCCGCAATATCCGGGAGAATATCGCCTATGGCTTGGCGGCGGGCGCCGAGGACACCCTTATTGATGAGGCGGCCCGGCAGGCAGGGTTTCTGGAGGATGTGGCACATTTCCACGAGGGATTGGAAACCCTGGTGGGGGAAAAGGGGGTGATGCTGTCAGGCGGACAGAAACAGCGGCTGGCCATTGCCCGTGCACTGGCGACGGACCCCCGCATCCTGCTGCTGGACGACCCCCTATCGGCCGTTGACGCCGGCCGCGAAGAAGACATCCTGGCTGAATTGGGTTCGTTCTACCGCGACAGGACCGTGCTGATCGTCTCCCATCGCCTGTCGGCCTTTCGTGACTGTGATCGGGTCATTGTGTTGAAAAGCGGCGGCATCGCCGAACAGGGAAAGCCCGCCGAACTGTTGAGGGAGGGAGGTCTGTATGCGCAGATGTTCAGCATGCAGCGCCTGAGGGAGGAGTTGTTGTAAGGGAGAGAAGGTGCCCTGGCGGGGGGTCCCCCAGGTTGTCGAGAAGTCGTCATGAGGATGCCGTTACCCAAGGCGCAAGCTAGCAACAACAACACAGAACGGCCCTGCAGCAGATTTTCGGCAACCTGCTAAAACGGATATCCCAGCCCTACGAATATGGCCGGTCCGTCGCGCCCGATCCCCATATCGAGCCGGCCGATGATGTTGGGGCGGACAATGGCCCGGAAACCGATGCCGGGGTTGAATTCGAAGTCGTTGGTACGGGCCTTGTCCAGGGAGTCCATCACGGCTCCCAGATCGATAAAGGGGGCAATCTCCCAGTCCGCGGTCACATTGAACACCTCCCAGCGGAAAAGCCGGATCCGTTCCTCCAGGTTGCAGAGCATGAAACTGTTGTCGATGAAGCGGTTTCGACCGTAGCCCCGCAGTGTGTCCTCTCCCCCCAGGATGCTTTGTTCCAGGAAAGGGACCCTATACCCCTCGGTTTGGCTGTACATGAGGCGAAAGACGCTGATGTATTGGGCGTTATCCAGGGGGATGAACCCCTTGGCTTCAAACTCGTAGCGTTGGGAATCTTTCGCTCCGCCGAGAGCCTTGAAGGTGGGTTCGACGGTTGCCCTGGCAAAGCCGCCAAAGGTTGGGGCGATAGCGGAGTCCAGCGTGTTGTAGACCAGAGAGATTCGCTGGGCATGGGTGGCAAATCCATTGATTCCCGGGACAGATGATCTGCCAAACTCTTCTTTGATATAGGGGATACCTTTGACAGCCCCGGGTTCGATAGCAACGTCACGGTAACGTTCTCCCAGAATCACCTGGTAATGACGACCGATGTCGTAACCTGCGGACAGGTTGAAACCGACCTCTTTATCGGTGTAATTGGTCTCCTGTTGCTTGGGGCTTTTGGCCTCAAACCCGAAAAAACGGGCTGAGCCGTCGCTGAAGACAAACGTTGAAAGGTTCAACTCCAGTTTTTTGTCGAAAAATGTTTTATCGCGCAGTTTGAACTCGTAATCGTCATTGATGATGGTGGACTGGGACAGGTCGATCTCGAGATTCCGGTCAGGCGTGGGATAAAACGCACCGTACAGGGTCGTGGTGACGCCGAAGTTTTTGTTGTAGTTCACCTGCGGCGCCGCCAGGGCGTTGACCTCGTCATTGTTGTTGTGGAACAGAAAGGCCGTCAAAGCGCCGCCGGTTATGCCCTCGTTGGGGCTTGAGGCGATTACCGGCAGCGGTATGGTGACCACTTTTACCGGGGTGGCGCCGGTATAGGACGCAAAGATGCCGGGAACCTTTTCCCGTGGGATGTAGCTGGTACAGCCGCCCAGCAGCAGTGCGAAGAACAGGAAAAATGTAAACGGAACCAGGCTTCTGCCTGCTATGTGACGTTTTTTTGACATAAAGAATAAATGTATCATTCTGCTGCTCCGGGTGTCAACGCCACAATTGGTCAGCAACGTTATAGCGCTTGTTTCCAGTGTCCCCCTGGGCTATAATTTTTCCATTTCCGACTATGCAAGGGTTTCCATGAAGCTCAACGCCAAACTTGTCATTATCATGCTTACGCTGCTGGTGCTTGCCATGCTGACCCTTTTTATCCTCAATCAGTACGCCCAGGACGACCTGGTGCGTGAGATTCAGGAAAGCTCGCAGGAGATCTCCAAAGCGGTCCAGATGAGCATCGCGGACCTAACCTCTGAAACAGAGACCTCCCGCCTGACCGATTATCTCGATAACGCCCGCGACAAAGGCATCAATGAAATCAATATCATCAGCAACGAAGGGGAGATCATCGACTCCTCCGATCCCGAAAAGATCGGTAAGAAACGCGAGGTGAAGAAGCTGGAGAAGGGTATCCGGGCGGTCCAGCACCCCGCCGGCGGTTCCCTGTTCTCCCAGAAACCCTATGAGGTGGTGGTGCCGGTCATTGTCGGCGACGAGCAGCTTGGCTATGTGCAGATCAACATGCTTCTGGACAAGATTCACGACATCCAGCACGCCAACTTCATCCGCCGCCTGTTTGCCACCAGCATGGTGTTTGTCGTCGGTATCGCCCTGACCATCTTTCTGGCTCGCCGATACACGGACCCGATCCATCGGCTGGTTGATGTCTTCAAGCGGGTTTCGTCGGGAGACCTGTCGGTGACCATGCCGGCCGACAGCAAGGATGAGATCGGAGAACTTGCCATCGGTTTCAACACCATGGTGGAAAAACTGCGCGAACGTGAAGCCCTGGAGAAACGCCTCTATGAGGCGGAGCACCTCTCCCGTGTCGGCCAGTTGGCGTCGGGCATCGCCCATGAGATCCGTAATCCGCTGAACTACATAAGCCTGGCCATCGACCACTTGAGGGCCGACATGCTCCCCTTGTGCGGCGAGCGCTGCGATGAGTTGGAGAGCTTGGCCGACAAGATCAAGGACGAGGTGCGCCGGGCCAACTACATGGTGCTCAATTTCATGAATTACGGCCGGCCGCTCAAGCTGCGCCGGGTGCTGGTATCTTACGGCGATATCCTGGCAAAGACCTTGCCGCTCTTGAACGAGCGGCTGTCGGAGCAGCGCATCGTTTTGGAGCAACACCTCGCTCCCGATCTGCCGCTTTTGTGGGTCGATCAGGAACTGCTGCGCAACTGCATCATCAACTTTGTCACCAATGCCGCCCAGGCCATGAATGACGGCGGCGTCATTACGCTGGGGGCCGGCAGGGACGAGGGGGCGGACCGGGTACGGTTGACCTTTGCCGATCAGGGAAAGGGTATCAGCGAGGATGATCTTGTCAAGATATTTCAACCCTATTTTACCACCAAAGAGGTGGGTATCGGGCTGGGCCTGGCGATAACCGAGCGGATCATCAGGGAGCATGGCGGCGAAATTTTGGTGGAAAGCCGGCTCGGCGAGGGTACGACGTTTGCCGTGGTGCTGCCGCTTCAGCCGGAGGAAGCGGAAAATTCAAGAGAAGAGGGGGCCGTGTAGTGGCTGCCACACAAGGGAGTATACTGATCGTTGATGACGAAAAGGGTCAGCGGGACATCCTCACCATGATCCTGAGGAAGGAAGGCTATGACGTCGCCGATGCCCCCGGCGTGCGCGAGGCCCTGGAGGAGTTGGGCAGACGGGAATTCGACCTGATCATGACCGATCTGAAGATGCAGGGGCAGAGCGGCCTTGACCTGTTGGAGGCGGTCCAGGCCGCCGACCCACAGCAGTGTGTCATTATTATGACAGCCCACGGCACGGTGGATTCTGCGGTTGAAGCCATGAAGAAAGGGGCCTTCGACTACCTGGAAAAACCACTGGAACGGGACAATCTGATCCTGACCTTGCGCCGGGCCTTCGAGCGCATAGGGCTTGTTCGAGAGAACCGGGTCCTGTTGAAACGGGTTGAACAGATTCAGACCATCCCCACTATCCTGGGCGAACATACCAAGATGCGGGAGGTGTTTCGTATTGTGAGCAAGATCGCGGCGACCAGTTCCACGGTTCTGATCGTGGGTGAATCGGGCACCGGCAAGGAGTTGGTGGCCCGTGCCATTCATGACGGCAGTCAGCGCCGGGATAAACCGTTTATGGCGATCAACTGCGCGGCCATACCTGATTCCCTGATGGAAAGTGAGCTTTTCGGCCATGAAAAGGGGAGTTTTACCGGCGCCAACGTCCGTGAGATCGGTATCTTCGAGGCGGCCAACGGCGGCACAGTGTTTCTGGACGAGATCGGTGAGATGAATGTCGCCATGCAGGCTAAATTGCTGCGGGCCATCCAGGAAAGGGAAATTCGCCGGGTGGGAGGCAAGGTCAACGTCCCGCTGGATGTGCGCATACTCTCCGCCACCAACAAGGAGTTGGAGCAGGAGATCAAGCGGGGCAACTTTCGCGAGGACCTTTTTTACCGCCTCAACGTGATCCGTATCAACCTTCCCCCCCTGCGTGAGCGGGGCAGCGACGTCAAAACTTTGGCAGAATTTTTCATCAAAAAATACAGTCAATCCTCAGGCATAGCCGTGGAGGGCATTTCCAGGCCGGCATTAAAATTGCTAATGAATTACGCTTGGCCCGGCAACGTGCGCCAGTTGGAATCGGTTATCGAGCGTTCCGTGTTGATGGCGGAGAGCAACTACATCGAGCCGGAAGATCTGCCGGCCGAGGTAACCCTGACTTCGGCCCTTTCCGGCGACATTCCCTTCGATCTGCCGCCGGAAGGGATCGCCTTCGAGGAGTTGGAGAAAGGGCTCATCGTCAAAGCCATGGAGCGGGCTGATTGGGTGATCGGCAAGGCAGCCCCGCTGTTGGGGATGAGTTACAAGACCCTACAGTACCGCCTGGATAAATTCGGGATTGTGAGGCCGGAAAAACGTTTGAAATAATTTCGGAACTATAACCAAAACGAAGGTACTGCTTGTCTTCCCCCTTTAAAAAAGGGGGACTGAGGGGGATTTAACAACATTCGAAGCAAATCCCCCCTAACCCCCCTTTGTCAAAGGGGGGAATCGGCACTAACCTTTCTTTGGGTTATAGGTCCCAATAGTTTTGTTTTAGACGGTTGCCCCATGCCGGCGCCGTGGGAACCATGCGAGCTGCACGATCCTGCGCCCGAAAATTCAGCGGGATATTTTTGCCGATAGAGATGGCCATGCCAAGCTCCAAAAACGTTGCAGCAATAACATCCCAAACTATTCATGCGCTTGGCATGACGTTGTTGCAGTCGGGCGAGGTCCACGGGGCGGCCTTCCAGTTCAGAAAGGCTCTCGGCATGGCGCCCTGCTTCACGGACGCGTACCTCGGTCTGGGGCATTGTCTCTGCCTGTTGGGAAAGTTCGATAAAGCTATCGAAGTGTATGACCAGGCTCTGCGAAATTCTTTGGATATTGCCGCTGTTTGGAATAACCGGGGCAATGCGCTCTTGGAACTGCACCGGTATTACGATGCCGCAGAAAGTTATTCACGGGCACTGGAGCTGGCTCCTGACTTTCACGACACCCGAGTCGCGCTGGCCACCTGTTATCAGGCCGTGGGACAATTCGCAAAGGCGCAGTCCGCCTGTGAGGCCGTTTTGAAGGCAGATCCCGATCATGCCGAAGCCCACTGGAACCGTGCCCTGCTACTCCTCCTGAAGGGGGATTACCTGGAGGGGTGGCGGGAATACGAATGGCGCTGGCTGAAACGCAAGTTCACATCGCCGCTGCGAAATTTTGCCAAGCCCCTCTGGCAGGGTGAGCCCGTTGAAGGCAAGACTGTCCTTATCCATGCAGAACAGGGATTTGGTGATACGATCCATTTTTGCCGCTATGTCCCGCTGGTTGCCGCCCTCGGCGCTCAGGTCGTCTTCGAATGCCACCCCCCGTTGGCGTCGCTGGTGAAAAGTCTGGCACGTGGCGGCGTGAGCGTGGTTGCCATGGGAGAACCGCTGCCCTCCTTTGACCTGCAGGTGCCGCTCATGAGTCTGCCGATGATCTTTAACACGACTGTAGAAACCATTCCCGACAAGGTGCCGTATTTGGCTCCTCCTGCGGGCCGAGTTTCTTTCTGGCAGAGCCAAATGAGTGAAAAAAAAAGTTTTAAGGTTGGTCTCTGCTGGGCAGGGAAATCCTATCCCGATCCGGGACGGAGTTGTCCGGCGGAGTTATTGGCGCCTTTGGCGGAGTTAGACGGTGTCTCGCTCTATTCCCTGCAAATTGGATGGGATGGGGCACTGCCACTCCCGATGTCTGATCTTACGGGTCTTATCCATAATTTCGGCGACACTGCCGCCCTGATATCACGGCTCGATCTGGTCATCACGGTGGACACGGCTGTTGCCCACTTGGCTGGCGCCTTGGGCACGGCAACCTGGGTGATGCTCCCCTATGTCGCAGACTGGCGCTGGATGACCGAACGCAATGATTCGCCCTGGTACCCGACAATGCGGCTGTTTCGGCAGGCATTGCCAAATGATTGGGAGGAGACCATTCGACGAATAGCCTGTTCGCTGAAATCAAGATCATCCTTCATGGCTGGTGATTGACGGGAACCAATAACAAGACGGAACCTTGCACCGTGAATGGATAGGCTGATAACAAGGCTCGGACTCAAGAATATGAAGAAGCTTTTTTTGAGGATTCACTTTTTGATCACCCAAACTATCAGGAGCATGTGTGGAGAATTCAGGTTCACAAGTTTCATCCCCTGCACAGCTGGTTGAAAGCGCTTTCCACCATCAAAAATCAGGGAACGTTTCAGAGGCGGAGCGCCTCTACCGGCAGGCTTTGGACATCGATCCGACCTACTTCGACGCATTGCACCTGCTTGGATTGTTGGCCCATCAGGTCGGGAGAAGCGACATCGCGGTGGAGTTGATCGAAAAGGCACTTCAGAGCACTACGAATCCGGTCGCCTTCAACAACCTTGGTCAGGCGTACCATGCCCTCGCACGTCAGGAGGAAGCGGTGCGGTGTTATCAGGAGGCCATTGCGCTCAAGCCCGACTATGTGGCAGCATACAACAACCTCGGTACGGTTCTGCAGGAATCCGGGAGGGCAGCCGACGCAGAACGAGCCTACCGACAAGCCCTGGCCATACGGCCGGGCATCGCGGAAATCTATTGCAATCTCGCCAATGCACTGCAGGATCTCGGACGGTTCGAAGAGGCGGAACAGGCCTCTCGCCAGGCCTTGACACTCAATCCGGGCCTTGCCGCAGCCCACAACAGCCACGGCACTGCACTCCAGAATCTGGGACGCCTGGAAGAGGCGGAACAAGCCTGTCGGCGAGCCCTGTCGATACAGCCGGCGTATGCCAAGGCGTACAACAATCTTGGGACAATCCTGCACGCGCTCGGAAGGTTGGCGGAGGCGGAACAGGCCTGCCGGCGGGCTGTGGAGATCTCCCCGACTCTGGCCATGGCCTACAACAACCTTGGTGCGGTGCTGCGTGGCCTTTCCCGCATGGAAGAGTCTGAACAGGCCCTGTACCATGCCCTTTCCCTGATGCCGGACCATGCCGGGACCCTTGATAATCTTGCGGTCACACTGAAAGAGGAAGGGAGGCTGGAGGAGGCAAAAGACGCCTCTATCCGGGCTTTGGCGATTGACCCGACCTCGGCACAGGCGCAGAGCAATCTCGGCGTGATCAATATGGAGTTGGGGTTGTTCGAGGAGGCTGCGGAGGCATTCCACCAGGCGCTGGCCATATGCCCCGACAATGGTGATGCCCATTGGAACCTTGCTCTGCTCAATCTGCAACAAGGGGATTTCGAGGCGGGGTGGAAAGGGTATGAATGGAGGCTCCGCACCCGGAAAGATCCCCATGGACTGTTGCAGATCCCCCGCTATGGCGGTTCGGACCTGAGAGGAAAAACCGTCTTCGTGTATGCGGAACAGGGTGTCGGGGAAGAGCTCATGTTCTCATCGTGTCTTGGCGATATCGCTACGTTAGCCGACCATAGTGTCTTCGAGTGCGATGCCCGGCTCGTACCGCTTTTTGCCCGGTCATTTCCTGCCCTTACGGTAATTCCGGCAACGGGACGGGATGACGCCGATTTGCCGGCTGATCTGCCGCACATGGACTTCAAACTGCCTCTCGGCTCGCTTCCCCGTTACTTCAGGAATTCCTGGAGTGATTTCAAGGGGCACATTCCCTGGCTCACTCCCTGTCAGGATGCACTGCAAAAATGGCGGGGACGATATGTTGCGTTGGGGAGGGGGCTGAAGGTTGGCATCGCCTGGCGCGGGGGGGCGAAACAGGAACTCAGCCGGCAGCGTTCCACGAACCTCCACCAGTGGAGGGATGTGTTTGCCATTCCAGGGGTCCGTTTTATCAACCTGCAATATGGCGATTGTTCCGGAGAGATCCGTGAACTCCGTGAACAGTGCGGAACCCGCATCCATTCGTGGGAGGATGCCGACCAATTGCGGGATATCGATGATTTTGCCGCTCAGGTTGCCGGCCTCGACTTGGTCATCACGATCGACAACACCACGGCACACATGGCCGGGGCACTGGGCACGCCTGTCTGGTGCCTGTTGTCTTCTGTACCTGACTGGCGCTGGATGCTGGATTGTGAAAATTCGCCATGGTATCCGACCATGAGGCTTTTCAGGCAAAAAAGGCAACATGATTGGGAGAGCGTTTTTTATGCCGTGGCTGGAGAGTTGGCCCTTTTCGTATAGGGATTGAATGGTTGGAGGCCGGTCCGTGGCAGGATAACATTCAACGGGTGAAGTCGGAACTCCGGGGCAATACGGCATCTGCCAGAGAAAATCAATTAAATAATGGCCGCATTTTTCCGAAATATAAGGTATAAATGGTAATAAAAGGAGTGGACAATGAGCTCTTCGGTTTTTATTCCAACCAGCAGCACATTCAACATGACAACAATAAATCAGACTGCCCAGAGCAATCAGACTCAGCTGGCCCAATATGCCATTTCGCAGGCTGCCACTTTCTTGTCAAAGAATGATGACACTGGTGCAATTACGTCGCTCAAGAAGGCGCTGGCCCTGGACCCCCAGAACACCACGGCGTATAATTACCTGGGCAAGATATATTTGTCTCAAGGGAAAAATTCCGATGCCATCAGTGCATACAAACATCTTGTCAGCATTTTGGGCAACTCGGCAAGTTCGTATAGTGCATCAGTGACGGCGACATCGATTACAAATGCAACCGAGAACCTTTACTCCTCGGCCGCGCCCACATTGCAGACCGCCTACGTCAGCTTGGGGAATGCCTACCTTCAAGACAAGCAGTACACTCAATCGGAAACAGCATTCAAAAAAGCGGAACAGTTAAATCCCCAGGATCCGGTTGCCCCCTATACCTTGGGACAGCAATACCTTACCCAGGGCAAACTCAGCGCCGCACTGGCGCAGTTTCAAAAAGCGCAAAAACTTGATCCGAAGGACGGCAACGTGTATTACGGCCTGGGAGAAGTCTACAACAAGCAGGGGGACTATAAACAGGCGGCAACGGAGCTGACGAAAGCGCTAAATCTGAAGTCTGATTTCCCCGCCGCCAACTATCAGCTTGGGCTTGCCTATAACGGTCTTGGTGAGACGACGAAGGCACAAAACCAATTGTCCATTTTGGACGATTCCGACACCACCCTGGCATCGCAATTGAGTACTGTGCTCGATAAGCCTCAGATGGTTGCGCTGGACAGTACCGCGACCCAGAATAATTCTTTCGATTCAGTCCTTGGTCCCGGGACTCCTCTCTGGATGCTTGATCCGTCGTTATTGACAAAGCCCAATAGTTCTGATGAATTTACCGTCACAATTTCCTTTAATAATGCCATGAGTGCCAGCTCGGTTATGAACACCGCAAATTGGTCGATCTCGCCTGCCGATAGCACTCAAGCCGGCTATTACGATGATATGATGCCTCGGACCAGTAAGGATGCCACATTGCCCAAAACTCCCACTTCGGTTACCTATAACGCTCTTAAAAATGAAGCGACCGTAACTTTCCAACTGAGCCAGAATTCCGACGGCACTGCCGTGATCGACCCATCGCATCTGGTTTTTACTTTTAACGGCGTAGATTCAGAAGGCCGGGCCATGGATCAGACTGCAAACTCGATCGATGGCGCCAACTCCGCTCCCTTTTGAGAGTTTTTCCAGTGGATTTCATTTTTTTCTCTAACTATATATAAATACAAATTACTCTGATCTGCGAGGGGCTTATGTCGATACCTGTTAATCAAAGTCTGATTGCCATTGAAGGAACCGCAACGTATGAACGGATTCTGGCGCTGGTCAGAGACGTCGATACCAGCGAGGCAATCCAGCATATTCATGACTTTTTGAAAATCTACCCAGAGTTCAGTCAAGCCCACAATGATATCGCAGTACTCTTCTATCGTGCGGGGAATTCCCTCAAGGCTTTGGCACATCACGAAAAGGCCCATAAACTGGACCCGATGAATATTACGTATCGTAAAAATTTGGCTGACTTCTATTTCGCGGAGCTTGAGTGGACCGATGATGCCATTCATACGTACCTGGACATCCTCAAGGACAACCCTTTTGACATTGAGGCACTCAATGCCTTAGGCGCCATAAGCCTGAAAATAGGGCGCCGTGAGCAAGCTCGCCAATACTTTAGCCGCACCCTGCAACTCGACGGCAACAATATGAAGGCACGTCAGGGGCTGCAGCAGTTGGGAGCGTCTCTCGATGCTCCGCCTGTTATGTCCCTGAATGCCAAAACCCCTGAACCAAACGGCAAGGAACCGGCTGCGAGGACATCTATAGCGGCCTTTCCATCTATTTCATCAGTCGCCCCTGAAACACGTGCCAAAGAAACACGTTCGTCCGAGGAACTTTATCGGGATGCCGTATCCCTTGCCGACGCAGGCAGGACCGATGAAGCGATTCTCAAGCTGGAAGCCTTGGCAGACCAGAATAGTGACCATGCCTTGGCCCATAACGATCTTGGTGAACTTTACCGGAAATGTAAGGATCTCCAGCGTTCTCTTCGCAACCATGAAGAAGCTGTGCGTCTTAAACCTGCCAGCGCCGATTTCCAGAAAAATCTGGCCGATCTGCTTTGTGCGGGGTCTGGCAAGTGTTCACCCGAGGAACTTTACCGGGAGGCCGTATCCCTTGCCAACGCAGGCAGGACCGATGAAGCGATTCTCAAGCTGGAAGCCTTGGTAGAGCAGAATAGTGGCCATGCCTTGGCCCATAACGACCTTGGTGTGCTTTATCAGAAACGTAACGATCTCCAGCGTTCTCTCCGCAACCATGAAGAAGCTGTCCGTCTTAAACCTTCCAGCGCTGTATTCCAGAAAAATCTGGCCGATCTGCTTTGTGTGGGGCTTGGTAAGTTTGAAGAAGCCCTTCGAATCTATGTGAGTCTTCAGGCCAGGGCGCCGCAGGATATTGAAATCCTCAAAGCGATTGCCTATGTTTGCTGGCGGGTGGAAATGCCTGCCAAAGCAAGATTTTTCCTGGAACGTGTACTTGCCTTGCAGCCGTGGGATCACGAGGCGCAGGAGGCCTTGATGCAGTTGGCGCCAGATGCTGCACGCGAAGAGTTGAGATGAGGGTTTCCATGCCCAGCGGCCGAGCCCACGGCTGGGGGATTGCCGGGGGATACCTGAGAAGGGAGATAGCCAAACTGCCGCCCGTGGAAGGGGTGACTCTCCACTGCATCAGCGGCCATGACTTCCGCCCCATGAATCCCGCCGATTGGGATCTGCTCAACATCGGTTACTGCTTTTTCGAGAACGACGTGGAGGCCCTCCGCCATACTCGCCGGGCCGCCCATGAATGGGATTTCATCGTTGCCGGTTCCTCATGGTGCGAATACCAGTTGAGGATCGGCGGCGTCCACCAGACCGCCACCATCCTGCAGGGGATCGACCCCACCAATTTTTATCCTGCACCACCGCGTCCGGATGATGGCCGCTTCGTCGTCTTTTCCGGTGGCAAGTTCGAACTCCGCAAAGGACAGGACCTGGTGATCGCTGCCATGCGGGTATTCATGCAGCGCCATGCCGACGCCTACCTCGTTTGTTCCTGGATAAATCAGTGGCCTTTTTCTCTGGCTACCATGGCCGTGTCAACTCACATTTCGTTCAGCCTTACGGATGAGGATTGCCTGACTATCCTGAAACGGACACTTGTCGAGAACGGAATTCCCCTGGAACGGGTCTGCCTCACCCCTCTCATCGATAACGCCCAGATGCGTCAGATGTACCAGCAGACCGATATCGGCATCTTTCCCAACCGTTGCGAGGGAGGAAACAACATGGTCATGTGCGAATACATGGCTTGCGGTCGGACCGCCATTGCCAGCGACGCTACCGGGCACGCCGATGTGATTACCCCACGCAATGCTTTCCCCCTTACAAACTATAGCCCGCGAGTGATCAATGACGTCCGGGGGCAGCCCGTCGCAGTCTGGCACGAGTCCTCCGTGGAGGAACTTATCGAGCTGTTGGAATCGGCATACCAGGACCGAGGCTCGTGCACACGCAAAGGGTCTGTTGCCGCCGAAGATATGCAGCGTTTGGCATGGGATAAGGCGGCGGGGCAATTTTGCTACATTGCCAACAAGCTGGAAAACATGCGTTTGTTCAGACGCGGCCATTAACGCGGGGTGTTTTGATGGATGTTTCTTCCGAAGAAATTGCCTGCCTGGCCTCCAGTATCGACAAAATTGAACTCAATCATTACAGTAAGGACTGCGTGCAAGATATGAAAATCTGGCTCAGTTACGTCGCATACCCGGTCACGACGGCAGTTTATTTCGAACGGGCGTTGCGCAAGACATGCCGAACCACCACCATTGGCCCTCCCCTTCCCGCTGACCTGATTGACAGGTGGCAGCTGCAGAATATGAAGCTCCCCCTTGGGGAACAGGACATATCCACCGGCTTTGCCCCGGACATGGCCGATATTCTCGCCACTACCGATTCCGCCGAACATCCCGACCTTTACCTCTGGGTCGAATCGGTGGGTGGTCACGCTCCCCGGAACCTTGATGCATTGCAATGCCCGAAGGCTTGTTATCTCATCGACAGCCATCTCAACCTCCCCACGCATCTTGAGTGGGGGAAAAATTTCGACATGGTGTTCATCGCCCAGCGGGAATACCTGGAGGCATTTCGGCAGCAGGGTATGCGGGTCTTCTGGCTACCGCTCGGTTGCGACCCGGAGGTTCACAAGAAGGGGGGCACGGGAAAAAACCATGAAGTCGGCTTTGTTGGAGGAGTACAAGAAGGCTCCCGGCGACAGCGGCTCCTCTCGGCGCTGGGCGCCCATTTGCCGATCCATTACGAGCGCTGTTTCTGGGACGAGATGGCTCAACTCTTCTCAGAGTCGAAAATCGTCTTCAACGAGGCAGTCCGCAATGATTTGAACATGCGGGTCTTCGAGGTCATGTCCACCGGTTCTCTGCTTTTGACCGACCTGGCCAGGAACAGTGGACAGGATACTCTCTTCATGGATGGTGAGGATTGCGCAGTATACCGGGATAATCAGATCGTTGACGTGGCCCGGTTTTATCTGGAAAACAACGCGCTGAGGGAACAGATAGCTGCCCGCGGACAGCGCCTGGTTCACAATGCACATACCTACGGCCATCGGGTGGAAGACCTTTTGTCGGTCGCACTGGGCGGCAAGCCGGATACCTTTTCTGCGGAAGAACTGCGGGAGCGCTCCCTTGTCGGTGTGCCGCCGGTGGATATGGGGGTTCACAATTCCGTATGCATCAGTAGAGCAAAGCGGAGTTTTGTCATCCCGGTTCTCGATATGTCGCCGGCGAGTGAATACAACGTCGGCACCTTGCTGCATGATCTTGAGGGGGTTGATGGCGATGTGATCGTGATTTTCAACGGACAGGAGGTGGCGGAGCAACTGAAAGGGCACCCCCGCATCACCCGCTACGCCATCATGAAACAGAACATCGGGGTTGCCCGGGCCTGGAACCTGGGACTGGAGATTGCCGCAACCCCAACAGTCTTCATTATGAATGCCGATCTTCATGTGGAGCGGGCGGCAATAGAGTCACTCGAACAAGCGCTTCACTCGTTGCCGGGAGCGGCCTGTGTGGGCCCCCAGGGCAGCTTCTTTAATTTCACTCTGACAAAGGATCACATCTACTTCGACAAAGGGAGTTTCATGCAGCCTCTGGCGGTGGATGCCGTTTCAGGGTTCTTCTTTGCCGTAAAGCTGGAGCACTTCAACGCAAAACTGATCCGGTTTGAGAACGGATTTACGCCTTGCTATTTTGAGGAGTGGGACCTGGGGCTGCAGATCAAACAGGCCGGCCTCCGGTCTTACATCGTGCCCACGACCGCTTACGGCCACCACTGGAGCGGCACCATTCGGGCGCTGAGAGAGATTTCCTTTTATGACCAGGCCGAAACGGCCGGGGAAATCCTCCAGCGCAACCGGGTGCTTTTTTTGAACAAGTGGCGGGGGATTGCCGACCGAGGTGGCAATCGGCTATTGTTGGAGAGCGGGTTCCCGGCATTCGTTGCGGACCAGGCCCAAACACTGATAGCAGAAGGACGCCTTGATGACGCCGGCAAGCTACTATCCGAGGCGGAGCAACGATATGGAGAAGATGCGCAGATGATGGCCTTGCGACGATTCATCGACATCCTGGCAAGTAAGTCGAATAAAATCACGCAAGTGATGGGAAGAGCAATCTCATGACGAAGTACATGCTCGACAAATTGGCCGCCTATGCGCGCCAATCGGTGGCCCTTCAGAAAGATGGTGATCTCTCGGCAGCAGTTGGTGGATACGAGCTTGTTTTTGAGACGCTCATCTTTTACGAAGAACTCGGCTATGGGCAGGAAGCGGGAGAGATTCGGCGGTTGGTGCTGGAAGCGCAGCCTTCGCCGGAGCTGACCCTGTTTCTTCACGGACTGATGCTCTTTCACCGCCGTCATTATGCAGCGGCTGAAGATGCGGTAGCGGCCGCTCTTCTGCTGACGTCCGCCATTCCTGTGGTACAGCTCCTGGGCCGGGTGAGGGCTTCCCTCGGGGATCTGCCCGGCGCATTGGCGGCATACAAGCTTGTTCAGGCAGTGGCTCCCACATTGGGTGGTGTTCGAGAGGCCTTTTTCATGTTGACAGCTCAGGAGGAGATGCCGGGAGAAGACTACTATTTCTGGCTGCAACGTTTCCACGAACTCCTGCGCCCGGCCAGTTACGTGGAGATAGGTCTCGGTCTCGGCCGCTCCCTGGCCCTGGCCGGCCCGGAGACAAAGGCGGTTGGAATCGATCCCTTCCAAGGTTACTGGGAACGGTTGAACTATGTCTGTCCCCATGGCCCGGCTACGCTTTTCCCCATGACCAGTGACGACTTCTTTGTGCAACATGACCTGCGTGAAGTCATCGGCAAGGAGACGTTTGACCTGGCGTTCATTGACGGTCTCCATCTCTTTGAGCAGGTGTTGAAGGATTTCATCAACCTGGAGCGGTTTGCCGGAAAGGATTCGGTCATCCTTATCCACGACTGCCTGCCGATTGCGCCTATTGTCGCCGAACGGGAGGATAGTACCGGGTTCTGGACCGGGGACGTCTGGCGCATCATACCCTGCCTGAAAACCTTCCGGCCGGACCTGCAAATAGTTACCCTCCCCACCAAGCCGTCCGGACTGGCCGTCGTTACCGGGATGGATCCGGGCTCGACCGCGTTGTCGGAAAACTACCAGGCTATTGTCGATTATTACCTGGGGCTGAAGCTGCCGGAATCGGCGGATGACCGTTTCCGGCTTCTCAATGTCAAAAAGGATGGCTGGGATAGTATCAGTGCCAAATATGCACGGCAGTGAGATCCCGGATAATGATGGGCATAATTGGCACAAATGGGGTATTTCGGCGGTTTTTTGACATGATGATACGTGTGGAAGATAGTAACCGCAACCTTGACCCCCTTCAGAAGACCTTAAAATAGTCGTTTGGCTTGTATGGGAGAGACTGAGAATGTGCCTCCCGTATTGAACTGAGCATCCAGGTATGGACAACTGCTTAATCAGCTGAACCGCCGTGCTCGGACCCGCATACACCCTGGCGTGGGGGAAGCGGCGCCGTGAGACCCACCCCTATCCGGATTGTTTTGAATTGCTTGCTTTTTTACAAAGGCAGGTATAATTTGCTTTCATTAATAATTGGCCTCCGACTGAGCCGGAAGTTTACCTTATAGGAAGTTATTCCAATTCCAAATCAAAGCGGCATCTTGACGAGGCCTTCGGCCTCCCCCTTGCGGGGCGCCTTCGCGGTCTAATTTGCTTCGCAAATTGTGACTTCGGCCGATGGCCTCACCCCTTGGGCGCCTTCGCGGTCCAATTTGCTTCGCAAATTGTCGTTGGCTCGTCTTCGGCTCCTCAACGTACTACCTGTACGCTTTCGTCACCTCAATCCTCGCCGCCTTGATGTCATCTTTGATTTGAAATCGGAATTATATCCTTGTATGCCCTCAACCGAACTTTCAGTCGGCGGATATATCCTCCCAAGGCGTTCTTTTATCTGAATAAAGAATAAGCAAGAAATAAGAATAAAAAATTACAGATTCATAATCAGATGCCGATAAAGTAAATATCCGTTTTCAGATGTTGAGGCTTTACGATTGCTGACCCCTCAAAGGGCGCATATCGCAATCGGAAAGTCAAAACCCGAGATTACAGCGAACAGCATAACCCCGGAACTGTAGAATATTTGAAGTCTCCCGGCAGAGCCGGGGGGTTATCTATCTGAAATTAAGCTATTTTTGACAACACATAATTATTTTGATAAGGAGGGTAACATGCCTATCATCTCATCACTGAGCCCTACACAAATTGCAAGTTTGACAACGGCTCAGATACAGGGACTCAGTACGTCGGACGTCCAGTCATTGAGTACTGCCCAGTTTGCCGCACTAAGCTCTACCCAGGTTTCGGCCTTCACAAATTCAGATATTGTCAGCATCAGCACTGCTGCCATTTCAATCATGAGCACCAGCCAACTTGGAGGATTATCGACTACAGATGTTTCGATACTACAGGCATCACAACTCCTCGCCCTGGCGACAGCCCAAGTCAACCATCTGACCACCGCCCAGGTGGCGGCGTTGACTTACTTGCAGATGGCGAGTCTGTCAACGGCAAACCTCGCGGCGATGGGCACCAACCAGATTGCCAATTTGTCCACCGCGGACGTTGCGGCGCTGACGACCTCGCAAGTTGCTAATCTGACGACGGCCCAGTCAGCCAATCTGACCACCGCGCAGGTGACGGCGTTGACGACTTCGCAGATTGCTAATCTGACGACGGCCCAGTCAGCCAATCTGACCACCACGCAGGTGACGGCGCTGACGACTTCGCAGATTGCGAATCTGGCAACAGCCGACCTCGCGGCGATTGGCACCAGCCAGATAGCCAAGTTGTCCACCCTTGACATTGCGGCGTTGACGACTTCGCAGATTGCGAATCTAACCACTACGCAGGTGGCGGCGCTGACGACTTCGCAGATTGCGAATTTGGCAACAGCGGACCTTGCGGCGATTGGCACCAGCCAGATAGCCAAGTTGTCCACCGCCCAGGTGGCGGCGCTGACGACCACGCAAGTTGCGAATCTGACAACGGCCCAGTCAGCCAATCTGACCACCGCGCAGGTGGCGGCGCTGACGACTTCGCAGATTGCGAATTTGGCAACAGCCGACCTCGCGGCGATTGGCACCAGCCAGATAGCCAAGTTGTCCACCGCGGGCATTGCGGCGCTGACGACAGCGCAAGTTGCGAATCTGACAACGTCCCAGTCAGCGAATCTGACCACCGCGCAGGCGGCGGCGCTGACGACTTCGCAGATTGCGAATGTGACAACAGCTAGCCTCGCGGCGATTGGCACCAGCCAGATAGCCACGTTGTCCACCGCGGGCATTGCGGCGCTGACGACTTCGCAAGTTGCGAATCTGACCACCGCGCAGGTGGCGGCGCTGACGACATCGCAGATTGCGAATGTGACGACAGCTAGCCTCGCGGCGATAGGCACCAGCCAGATAGCCAATTTGTCCACCGCGGGCATTGTGGCGCTGACGACGACGCAAGTTGCGAATCTGACAACGTCCCAGTCAGCCAATCTGACCACCACGCAGGTGGCGGCGCTGAGGACAGCGCAGATTGCAAATCTGACAACAGCTGACCTTGCGGCGATTGGCACGAGCCAGATAGCCAAGTTGTCCACCGCAGGCATTGCGGCGCTGACGACGACGCAAGTTTCGAATCTGACGACGTCCCAGTCAGCCAATCTGACGACAGCGCAGGCGGCGGCGCTGACGACAGGGCAGATTGCGAATCTATCAACAGCTAGCCTCGTGGCGATGGGCACCGGCCAGATAGCCAAGTTGTCCACCGCGGGCATTGCGGCGCTGACGACAGCACAAGTTTCGAATCTGACGACGTCCCAGTCAGCCAACCTGACCACCGCGCAGGTGGCGGCACTGACGACTTCGCAGATTGCGAATGTGACAACAGCAGACCTCGCGGCGATAGGCACCAGCCAGATAGCCAATGTGTCCACCGCAGGCATTGCGGCGCTGACGACTTCGCAAGTTACGAATCTGACCACCGCGCAGGTGGCGGCGCTGACGACTTCGCAGATTGCGAATGTGGCAACATCTGACCTCGTGGCGATGGGCACCGGCCAGATAGCCAAGTTGTCCACCGCGGGCATTGCGGCGCTGACGACCACGCAAGTTGCGAATGTAACAACGGCCCAGGCAGCCAATCTGACCACTGCGCAGGTGGCGGCGCTGAGGACAGCGCAGATTGCGAATCTGGCAACAGCCAGCCTCGCGGCGATTGGCACCAGCCAGATAGCCAACTTGTCCACCGCGGGCATTGCGGCGCTGACGACCACGCAAGTTGCGAATGTAACAACGGCCCAGGCAGCCAATCTGACCACCGCGCAGGCGGCGGCGCTGACGACAGGGCAGATTGCGAATCTGGCAACAGCTAGCCTCGCGGCGATAGGCACCAGCCAGATAGCCAGTTTGTCCACCGCGGGCATTGCGGCGCTGACGACCACGCAAGTTGCGAATCTGACAACGGCCCAGTCAGCCAAGTTGACCACCGCGCAGGTGGCGGCGCTGACGACTTCGCAGATTGCGAATCTGGCAACAGCCGACCTCGCGGCGATTGGCACCAGCCAGATAGCCAAGTTGACCACCGCGCAGGTGGCGGCGCTGACGACATCGCAGATCGCGAATCTGACAACGTCCCAGTCAGCCAATCTGTCCACCGCTCAGGTTGCGGCGTTGACGACAGGGCAGATTGCGAATCTGGCAACAGCTGACCTCGCGGCGATTGGCACCAGCCAGATAACCAAGTTGTCAACGGCGGACATTGCGGCGCTGACGACAGGGCAGATTGCAAATCTGGCGACGTCCCAGTCGGCCAATCTGACCACCGCGCAGACGGCGGCGCTGACGACATCGCAGATTGCGAATCTGACAACATCTGACCTCGCGGTGATTGGCACCAGCCAGATAGCCAATGTGTCAACCGCAGGCATTGCGGCGCTGACGACAGCGCAAATTGCCAATCTGACCACTGCGCAGGTGGTGGCGTTGACGACAGCGCAGATCGCGAATGTGACGACAGCCGACCTTGCGGCAATGAACTCCAGCCAGATAGGCAAGTTGACCACCGCGCAGGTGGCGGCGCTGACGACTGCGCAGATTACGAATGCGACACCCCAGACAACGATTGGGGATCTGACGACGGCCCAGGCAGCCAATCTGACCACCACGCAGGTGGCGGCGTTGACGACAGGGCAGATTGCGAATCTATCGACAGCTGACCTCGCGGTGATGGGCACCAGCCAGATAGCCAATTTGTCAACTGCGGGCATCGCGGCGCTGACGACCACGCAAGTTGCGAATCTGACAACGGCCCAGACAGCCAATCTGACCACCGCACAGGTGGCGGCGCTGACGACTGCGCAGATTACGAATGTGACAACTGCTGACCTTGCGGCGATTGGCACCAGCCAGATAGCCAATTTGTCCACCGCGGGCATAGCGGCGCTGACGACCACGCAGATTGAGCATGTGACAACGGGCCAGGCAGCCAATCTGACCGCCGCGCAGGTGGCGGCGCTGACGACAGGGCAGATTGCGAATCTGACAACAGCTAGCCTCGCGGCGATTGGCACCAGCCAGATAGCCAATTTGTCCACTGCGGTCATTGCGGCGCTGACGACTGCGCAAGTTGCGAATCTGACAACAGCCCAGTCTGCCAATCTGACCACCGCGCAGGCGGCGGCGCTGACGACTTCGCAGATTGCGAATGTGACAACATCTGATCTCGCGGCAATCGGCACCGGCCAGATAGCCAATTTGTCCACCGCGGACATTGCGGCGCTGACGACCACACAAGTTGCGAATCTGACAACGGCCCAGGCAGCCAATCTGACCACCGCGCAGGCGGCGGCGCTGACGACTTCGCAGATTGCGAATGTGACAACATCTGACCTCGCGGTGATTGGGGCCAGCCAGATAGCCAATTTGTCCACCGCGGGCATTGCGGCGCTGACGACCACGCAAGTTGCGAATCTGACAACGGCCCAGGCAGCCAATCTGACCACCGCGCAGGCGGCGGCACTGGCGACTTCGCAGATTGCGAATGTGACAACATCTGACCTCGCGGCGATAGGCACCGGCCAGATAGCCAATGTGTCCACCGCGGGCATTGCGGCGCTGACGACTTCGCAGATTGCGAATCTGACAACGGCCCAGGCAGCCAATCTGACCACCGCACAAGTGGCGGCGCTGACGACAGCGCAGATTGCGAATCTGACAACATCTGATCTCGCGGCGATTGGCACCGGCCAGATAGCCAATGTGTCCACCGCAGGCATTGCGGCGCTGACGACTTCGCAAATTACGAATCTGACCACCACGCAGGCGGCGGCGCTGACGACTTCGCAGATTGCGAATCTGGCAACAGCTAGCCTCGCGGCGATAGGCACCAGCCAGATAGCCAATTTGTCCACCGCGGACATTGCGGCGCTGACGACCACGCAAGTTGCGAATCTGACGACTGCCCAGTCAGCCAACCTGACCACCGCGCAGGTGGCGTCGCTGACGACTTCGCAGATTGCGAATGTGACAACATCTGACCTTGCGGCGATGGGCACCGGCCAGATAGCCAATTTGTCCACCGCTCAAGTGACGGCGTTGACGACATCGCAGATTGCAAATCTGACAACGGCCCAGTCAGCCAATCTGACCACCGCACAGGTGGCGGGGCTGACGACAGCGCAGATTGCGAATGTGACAACATCTGACCTCGCAGCGATGGGCACTGGCCAGATAGCCAATCTATCCACCGCGCAGGTGGCGGGGCTGACGACTTCGCAGATTGCGAATCTGACAACGGCCCAGTCAGCCAATCTGAATACCGCGCAGGTGGCGGCGTTGACGACTTCGCAGATTTCGAATGTGACAACAGCTAACCTTGCGGCGATGGGCACCGGCCAGATAGCCACTCTGACCACCGCACAGGTGGCGGCACTGACGACTGCGCAAGTTGCGAATCTGACAACGGCCCAGGCAGCCAATCTGACCACCGCGCAGGTGGCGGCGCTGACGACTTCACAGATTGCGAATGTGACAACTGCTGACCTTGCGGCGATGGGCACCGGCCAGATAGCCAATCTGTCCACCGCGGGGATTGCGGCGCTGACGACATCGCAGATTGCCAATCTGACCACCACGCAGGTGGCGGCGTTAACGACTTCGCAGATTGCGAATCTGGCAACATCTGACCTCGCGGTGATTGTAACCAGCCAGATAGCCAATTTGTCCACTGCGGACATCGCGGCGCTGACGACTACGCAAGTTGCGAATCTGACAACGGCCCAGGCAGCCAATCTGACCACCGCACAAGTGGCGGCGCTGACGACCTCGCAGATTGCAAATGTGACAACATCTGACCTCGCGGCGATGGGTACCGGCCAGATAGCCAAGTTGTCCACCGCGCAGGTGGCGGCGCTGACGACCACGCAAGTTGCCAATCTGACGACGGCCCAGGCAGCCAATCTGACCACCGCGCAGGTGGCGGCGTTGACGACCTCGCAGATTGCGAATGTGACAACATCTGACCTTGCGGCGATGGGCACCGGCCAGATAGCCAATTTGTCCACCGCTCAAGTGACGGCGTTGACGACATCGCAGATTGCAAATCTGACAACGGCCCAGTCAGCCAATCTGGACACCACGCAGGTGGCGGCGTTGACGACCGCGCAGATTACGAATGTGACAACTGCTGACCTTGCAGCGATCGGCACCAGCCAGATAGCCAATGTGTCCACCGCGGGGATTGCAGCGCTGACGACAGGGCAGATTGCGAATCTGACCACCGCGCAGGTGGCGGCGTTGACGACTGCGCAGATTGCGAATGTGACAACAGCTGACCTCGCAGTGATTGTAACCAGCCAGATAGCCAATTTGTCCACCGCACAGGTGGCGTCGCTGACGACATCACAAATTGCCAATCTGGCCACCGCGCAGGTGTTGGCGCTGACGACTACGCAGGTGGGGTCGTTATCATCCACACAGGTGCAAGCTCTGACAACTACTCAGATTGGATATCTACAGGTGGTGGCGCTAACGTCTACGCAAATTGCGAATCTGATAACACCTCCACCAACAATTGCGGATCTGACAACGTCCCAGGCAGCCAATCTGACCACCGCACAGGTGGCGTCGCTGACGACTTCGCAGATTGCGTATCTATCAACTGCTGACCTCGCGGCGATTGGCACCAGTCAGATAGCCAATCTATCCACCGCGAACATTGCGGCGCTGACGACAACGCAGATTGCGAATGTGACAACGTCCCAGTCAGCCAATCTAACCACCGCGCAGGTGGCGGCGCTGACGACAACGCAGATTGCGAATGTGACAACAGCTGACCTCGCAGCGATTGGCACCAGCCAGATAGCCAATTTGTCCACCGCGCAGGTGGCGGCGTTGACGACAGCGCAAGTTGCCAATCTGACGACGGCCCAGGCAGCCAACCTGACCACGGCGCAGGTGGCGTCGCTGACGACAACGCAGATTGCGAATGTGACAACATCTGACCTCGCGGCGATCGGCACCAGCCAGCTGGCCAATCTGTCCACCGCGGGCATTGCGGCGCTGACGACTACGCAAGTTGCTAATCTGACGACGGCCCAGGCAGCCAATCTGACCACGGCGCAGGTGGCGTCGCTGACGACTTCGCAGATTGCAAATGTGACAACATCTGACCTCGCGGCGATTGGCACCAGCCAGATAGCCAATGTGTCCACCGCGGGCATTGCGTCGCTGACGACTTCGCAGATTGCGAATCTGACAACGGCCCAGGCGGCCAACCTGACCACGGCGCAGGTGGCGGCGCTGACGACTTCACAGATTGCGAATGTGACAACATCTGACCTCGCGGTGATTGGCGCCAGCCAGATAGCCAATTTGTCCACCGCGGGCATTGCGGCGCTGACGACTTCGCAGATTGCGAATCTGACAACGGCCCAGTCGGCCAATCTGACCACCGCGCAGGTGGCGGCGCTGACGACAGCGCAGATTGTGAATCTGACAACATCTGACCTTGCGGCGATTGGCGCCAGCCAGATAGCCACTGTGTCCACCGCGGGCATTGCGGCGCTGACGACCACGCAAGTTGCGAATCTGACAACGGCCCAGTCGGCCAATCTGACCACCGCACAAGTGGCGGCGCTGAC
>Ga0326728_10001830_pt1 | contig 73367 bp, 53 predicted proteins | sample MB3enrmetagenome_FD_207602 | JGI IMG/M metagenome (GOLD analysis project Ga0326728, IMG submission 207602) | Lab enriched peat soil microbial communities from McLean, Ithaca, NY, United States - MB31MN | ecosystem: Environmental > Terrestrial > Soil > Wetlands > Peat | place: USA: New York...
GCGTGTTCGCCGAAGCGCTGTTCGGCGGCGTGCACGGCTTTGACAGCGTCTTCCCCGTATCCACAACCGTGTCCAACACCGCCAATTCCTTCGCCATGCAAGTGGGCGGAGGCTGGGACGTCGCTGTCTCCAAACACTTTGCCATCCGTGTCTTCGAGGCCGATTACGTGCGCACCAGCCTGCCCAATAACGCTACAAACGTCCAGAACTTCCTGCGCCTCGCCTTCGGCGTGACCTACCACATCCCACGACATTGGTGAGTCCGACGTCGGGCGACACCTCGTGACGCACCGCGTCCAGGGCGCTTCTTGGGCGTCCTCCCGCAATGGCATGGAGTTCGACGCGGGCTGACAAAATGTCGATGGAGCCGAAGGCCCGTCCAGTTAAGTTATTGAAAATACAGGCGGTGGAACGACAATTCCGGCCAAGCTCATGAAAATAAACAGGTTAGTAAACTCGCGTGCTAAGAGCTCCGCCCATTATTCGGAAGTAGCGGAATATCCATAATAGTGAGGCGAAAATGCAAGGCTTCCCACGCAAAATTCATCTTCGCAGCGAAACAAACTGGCGGCGCAGTTTTCGAGGTAGCGAAAGCGATTCACCTCATCGGTATCACATTTTCGCTAGCCTCTTTCGATGGAAATCTCGATCCACTCAACGATCGATCCATCCTCGGCGCGTTCGCGCAGCGGTACGCGCAGATAGCCCTTCTCAAATGTGATCGGCATGGGTTGATAGCTTCCGCCGAAGTAGTGCTCGACCGCGTGCGCGGAAGCGGCTGCGGCAGATTCGTGTTTCACCCTAAGCTCGCCGTCCCCATAAGGCACCACGCCCAGTTGCGTAGCGCGCGCGATGCCTTCGTTCGAACGCGCCGCCACAACCGCGGAAGCATTCGTCGCCACGAGGTCGCGGAATTTTCCCGTCCCGATGCCTCCCGCGATGCGCTGCTTGCGCAGGGCCACCAGCACGACCTCGCCATTTTCCATTCGCGCCCAGGAGGACGCATGAGCGCCGCGCGTGGGCGTTTCAAAATCCGCGTCCAACGGAACGATGCTGAACTGATTGGAGGCGCGCACCAGATGGGTCAACCCGTTGTATTTGGCCACGCGCTCGGGGGTGGCGCCGTCGCTGGGCGCGGTGCTCCCGTAAAAGCTGGCGAGGCAGCCGAGAGTTCCCACGGCCACCGAGTCAAACCAGATGGATGGCGCGCTCACCCAATCGTATCCTGAAGAGCCGTACGTCGGCATGCCGAATTCCCCGCAGAGACTGCTGAAGAAAAACCTCCGGTTGGCTTCCAGGTCAAATTCCCCCTCCGCCCTATACAAGTCGTCGGGACTGTGCAGGTCCAAATGCTCGGTGAAGAGCGGCGACAATTCGTAATACATCACCACGATGTCGGGATTCTCCTCGCGCATGGCCTTCACCACCACGTCCAGACCTTTCCACAGCAGGCGCTCACCCGCCCAAGTCATGTCGTGCGGGGCCACGGTGTCGAGCGCGGGGATTTCGTAACCAAAATCGAATTTCACCAAATCGGGCTTGTAGCGCCGTACGAATTTCTTCGCGCGATCGCGCAGAACGCCGGCAACTTCCGGGCGGGTGAAATCAAGCAGGTAGTATTTCCCCGGCTTGTAGGGCTGGCCATCGACGCGGCGCAACATGTGAGCGGGAGTCAAGCCTAGTGCCTCGGGATCCTCGCAGCGCATGAAAGCCGCCCAGAATCCCAGGCGATGGCCGTCGGCGCGCACCCGGTTGAGAAACTGTTCGAAGTGCGGGAAGCGCTCCGCGGAATGCTCCAGACTACCGTAGCTCCCCTCCCATTTGTCGTCGATGGAAAACATTCCGGCCTGCAAACCGGAGGCCTTTAGCTCATCGTACATGGTCGTCAAGGCGGCTTCGTCGAGCTGGCCGGATCCCTTATCTCGAGCCACTTGCTCGCCCCACGTGCACCACTGCGGCGCCAGCGCGGCGGCATTCTTGCGGGCGGAGTTCGTCTTCTTCTTGATGATCCCCGCCTCCACGAGGCCCAGATAGTACCGGCGGATCGCTTCGTAGAAGTTTGTGCCCAAGGCCCAGAACAACGTGCCGCCCAATACAAAACGACCGGGCCCGCGCACGTGCCCCCACAAGTCGCCACGCAGCTCGAATGACAGACTGCCGCGGCGGCGTTGCTGGGTGAGGAAAAAATCCCCGTTGGGAAGGTCCGCGAGGCCGCAGCAGAAAGCTGCGGAAGTATCGCCGGGAGGATTCGCCGTGCTGTCGGTAACTTCGTGGCGGCGGAATCCGCAAAAGTAATGCGCAGGCAATCCCCACTGCTGCTCCAGGCTCATCCCGTTGGGAGCTCCCCGGCCCAGCCAACTGGTGAGATTCCAACCCATGCCCAGGTTGGCGAGAGGGCTGAGCGCGGGAGACTCGCTGATTCCCGGCAGCACCAGGTTATTTACTTTTAGCGAGGGCTTCGCGCGCTCGCCGTCAGCTTCGGCAAAGTAGTGCAGGCTCACCACGTCTTCAGCGGCGGTGCTCCGGTAAATCACCGGTTCCACCCAAGGTCCATGCACGTCGAAGCGCCAGGCCACAGACAATGTCGCGGAGTTGTTCACGCCCTCATAGGTCCAGCTCACCTTGTTGTCTTGAACTTCATAGCTCGCCAATCGGCCCGCGGCGCAGCGCCTGACCCCTTTCTGCCCCACGGGCTGCACAATCACCACCGGCTGGAGCGGGCTCTCTGCCAGCACGCCCCCCTGCTTGTCCAATAGGCGGAAGTGGTCGGTTTCCTGCGACCATTCCCACACGTAATTCGCCCCTTCGGCGTGCACGGTCTTGCCGGATTCGCCGATCCGCACCGGAGCGCCGGACGCGCCTTCCATGCGAAGATTATTCAGAAACAACGTGGCTGCGGAGACTTGTATGAACTTGCGACGATTCAAACCTGTCATGACGCACTCCCCTTCCTTAAGAATGCAGTCGAAGATTTTCCACGGGATTGTAACGCGAAAGTGCGTGCTGCGGCGGAGCTTCCTGTTCAGATTCTCTCGCCGGGGAGAACGGTATTAAGAAGCAGCGCGCACATGCCGCCGGTGGCGATCCCGGAGGAGAGGGTGTGGCGCAACAGTTCCGGCAGGAAGCGGAGAATGTCCGGATCGAACGTGACGCCCAGTCCCAGTCCGATCGAGACTGCGATGATGATGGAAGCCCGGCGGTTCATGTGCACGCCCGCCAGAATCCGGATGCCCGCCACCGCCACGGTACCAAACATGACGATGGTCGCGCCTCCCAGGACCGCTTGGGGAAGCGCCTGGACAAGTCCGCCCACGGCCGGAAACAGGCCGAGTCCCATCAGTATCACGGCGATGAACGTGCCCACGTAACGACTGCCCACGCCGGTCAACTGGATGACGCCGTTGTTTTGGGCAAAGGTGGTACTGGGGAAGGAATTGAAAATGGCGGCGAGCAGAGAGTTGATGCCATCGGCCAGAATGCCGGAACGCAGCCGCCGGAAGTAGAGGTCGCCGGTGATCGGCTGGTTGGTGAGAGAAGAGGTCGCGGTCAGGTCGCCGACCGATTCAATCACCGTGATGAGATATAGAAACGCGAAGGGAATGAAGGCCCCGGCGTTGAACCCCAAACCGTAATGCAGGGGAAATGGAATTGTGACCAGCGGCAGCGCGCGCAGCCCGTGGAGATCGACCTTGCCGAGCAAAAAGGCCACCAGATACCCGAGCGCCAGTCCCAGCACCACGGAGGTCATGCGCAACTGCGGGATGCGGCTGGAATTGAGTATAACAATCGTGGTAAGCACCAGTCCTGATAAGGCCAGATTGAGGGGGCTGCCAAAGGAGCCGTCGCGCTTGGCGTCAAAGCCGCCCCCCATCGTGGTGATTCCAACTTGAATCAGAGTCAGGCCGATCAGCGTGACCACCGTGCCGGTAACCAGAGGCGTGATGATCCGGCTGGCGTGCCGGATGCATTGGCTGAGCGTGATCGCCACCGACGACCCGGCGAGACACAAGCCGAAAACAATCCCCAGCGCCGTGCGGGGCGAAGCTCCTGTCGAGAGGCTCAGGCCGGCGGTGGAAATAATCGGCCCCAGAAATACGAAGCTGGTGCCCTGTATGCTCAGGAGCCGCGAACCGATGGGACCCATCCCTCGCGATTGCAGCAACGTGGCGAGGCCGGAAACAAACAGCGACATGCTCACCAGGAAAACCGTGTTCGGCTGGTCCAGCTTCAGAGCATTGCAGATGATCAGGGGCGGAGTGATGATCCCTACAAATACTGCAAACACATGCTGGAGCGCCACGAAGAGAGTTTCGCGGAAGGGAGGCTTATCATCCAGACCGTAGAGGAGCTCGGTCCCACTTGCGCCGGGAGCTTCCAGGGCTCTGGTTTCAGCCATGCCGTCTCCAAATTCTGCAATGTCCCCGAACCTCAACTAGGCTTATGGCACGCTTGCGGGATTATATCCTCAGCCGGTTGTTGTGCGTGCGGGGCGAGCCGTGGCCAGCGTTCCCGGGAAGAGGGTCAATACGAGATTCTTGGCGCGGATTGCGCGTCATCGAACGCTATTGCCGTACTTCCACCCTTACGGACGTTGGTGACCACTGCGGGGCGAAAGCAAGCGATGCAGGCGCCGCCCGCGTGACGGACGCTCGGATAGACAACCCCGCTTGACCCTGCCGCTAACAGCGTCCTGGCCAGCATTTGAGATTTGCGATAGCTGTTAGGATCCAGGTATGGCGCATATTTTGCGTCACCACGAAGGTCATGTAACCCGGCGCGAAAATCCGCCAGGTAGTCATCGTAGGTGAAGATTTCAGGCTCGTTCCAGCCGATCTCGCGCAGTTCCCGGGCTTTGTGATATGCGACTTCGGCGGCGGCCGTCTCCAGTTCGAAGGCAGCGTACCACGCGCCACGCTCCGGTCCGTTGAAGCGGCTTCCCGCCGGGTGTGCGTGGCAAAAGGTGGCGTTGACGATGTGGGCATAAGGCACGCCGAACAGGAGTTCGTGGACGCTGATTCCGGGCAGCAAATTTGACTCCCCGAGCAGCCTTTCGTTCGTCGCGCCATCGAGTTCGATGAGATCTTCCAATTCTGCGGGGCGAGACGTCAAGCGTTCCAGGACGCTCTGGTCGCTATAGCGGGCGGGAATGAGCCGGTGGGTATCGTCTCGCCGGAGATTCGTGATCTTGGGCGTCAACGTCCCCCTCGCCGGGCATCTAACAACCCCCGAACGCGAACGAGCGCAGGCACCCCGCCTTTGATCATGTAGTGAACAGGCGTCTCCCCCTCAAACATCGGGTTGGAGTTTGGTATCCCCACCCAAGCGTCCGCCAGCTTGCGATTGTAAAGAACGTTCAGCGCACGGAAGATACCGATCAAAAGGGAAATCCGGGTGAGCTTGTCCTGGTCGAGCGCCTTCCTTTGGCCCCTCTTTAATTGATAGAACACGCCGTTGGAGACGCCCCCCAAAAGCTGCCGCGCGGTCTCGTCGCGCAGTTGCCAGGCTTGGGCGAGCTTGAAGAAAGCGTGAACCGCCGAGGCGCTCAGCCGCTGCCGCACGTCCTTGGCGGAAAGATCAACCGGCCTCGCCGCCGAAAACCCTGCCAACGCTTCCTGAAGCAGTCCCATCGCGTCTCCTCCGTATATGGACCATTATACATCCATTCATGGAGAGACGCAACATGGGGATTTGATAGAATTGTCATTTAGAGGCGATGCGCAGCAGCCACTATATACGCTTCACATACTTGATCCTTGCTCTGCTTTTGTTAGCGTCCGGAGCTTCGGCGCTGGTGGGCTGGGTGCTCGGGCCGGGCCTTCTCCATCCCCTGAACTTGAATCCTAAGCACGCTCAACAAATCGATCAAATGCTCAAGCGCACCGGGGCCACGAAAGAGGACTTTTCCGTGCGCGCACCTGATGGGATCGAATTGAGCGGCTGGAAAGTACGACCGAAATCACCAAATGGGGATTGGATCCTTTTGTTTCACGGTGTCTCGGACAACCGGTCCGGTGTGCGGGGTCATGCGGAGTTCCTGCTTCGCCATGGCTACAACTTAGTGATGATGGATTCGCGCGCGCACGGCGAAAGCGGCGGTGATATGGCCACCTATGGGTGGAAGGAACGATATGATACAGCGGCGATCACCGACGCGTTGTACTCAACTGAAGATGTGCATCATCTCGGCGCCCTGGGTGTGTCCATGGGAGCTGCAATCGCTTTGCAATCGGCGGCCGTTGCGCCCCGCATTGATGCAGTCATCGCCGAAGCCCCTTTTTCCGACTTGCGGGAAGTGAGCTACGACTACGCGGGCCTGGACCTCTCCCCGTTCCTGGGAAAGACCCTCTTCCGCCCTGCAACCATGTTGGCCATGGATGCGATGGCCAAGGCCGGGCACTTTCAGCCCGATGACGTGTCTCCCGAAAAGGCCGTGGCGGCTCGGGCTTTCCCGGTGTTATTGATCTGCGGGACTCGTGATCGCAGGATTCCATGCCGCCACGCGGAACGTATTTATCATGCCGCGCGTGGCCTCAAGGAATTGTGGATTGTGGAGGGCGCCGGACATGCCTCGGCTCTCGGCGACGCACCCGTCGAATATGAGTCGCGTGTTGTCCGCTTCCTGGCCAAGACCTTTGTGTCCCCTGCGCCCATGACGGTCACTACCCGTTAACAGCCTATGGAACCGGCACAGATGCGGGTTCACTTATGGGCTCCTCGAGGTCGGCGTCGTAATTCAGATTGGGTTGCAGCCAGCGCTCGACTTGGCGCAGGTCCATGCCTTTGCGGCGATGGTAGTCGTCCACTTGATCGCGGTCGATCTTCCCCACGGCAAAGTATTTTGCATCCGGGTGCGAGAAATAGAACCCGCACACGGACGCAGCGGGCGACATGGCGAAGTTCTCCGTTAGCTGAATGCCGGCGTTCTTCTCCACCTGCAAGAGATCAAACAGATCGCGCTTTTCGGTGTGGTCGGGGCAGGCCGGGTAGCCGGGCGCCGGACGGATGCCGCGGTAACGCTCGTGAATCAAATCGTCGAGCGACAGATTTTCACCCTGGCCATATCCCCAAAACTCTCTGGCCCGTCTGTGCATCAATTCCGCCAATGCTTCTGCCAGGCGGTCGGCGAGGGCCTTGGCCATGATGGAATTATAGTCGTCGTGGTCCTGCTGGAAGCGCGCCAGCAGCGGTTCAATGCCGGCGCCGGCAGTGACGGCGAAAGCGCCGAGATAATCTTCCACGCCCGTCTGTTTGGGGGCGATCAGGTCCGCGAGCGCCCAGTTGTAGTGCCCGGGAGCTTTTTCCATCTGCTGGCGCAAAGTGTGGAAGACGGTCAGGACGGAAGAGCGCGAGCCATCGCCATACACTTCGATGTCGTCGCCCACGCTGCTCGCGGGGAAAAAGCCCATGACGGCGTTGGCGGTGAGGAGTTTTTCCGCCACGATGCGGTCCAGCAACTTTTGCCCATCTTCGAGGAGTTCGCGCGCCTTGCTGCCCACAGTCGCGTCATCGAGAATCTTCGGATACGTGCCGCGCAACTCCCAGGCTTGAAAGAAAGGTGTCCAATCGATGTAAGGAACGATCTCCCCCAGCGGCACGGCGGGAAACGCGCGCACTCCCGTAAAGGCGGGGCGGGGAGGACGCGCTTGGCTCCAATCGATGGGCGGCTTGCGCCGGCGCGCCTCCTCCAGGGTCAGCAGCTTCTGGGCCGCCGGCTTATGCGCCGCGCGGAGCTTTTCCTGCGCCCGCAGGTTTTCTTCCTGGAATGCCGGCCGCGTCTCAGGGTTCTTGAGCTGGCTCACAATCCCCACGGCACGCGAAGCGTCCACAACGTGCACCACCGGCTGGCGGAAGTGGGGAGCGATTTTCACCGCCGTGTGCACGCGGCTGGTGGTGGCGCCGCCGATGAGCAGGGGGATGGTGAATCCCTCGCGTTCCATTTCCCTGGCCACGTGGACCATTTCATCGAGCGAGGGCGTGATGAGTCCGCTCAAGCCGATCATGTCGGCGTGGGTGTCCCGCGCGGTTTGCAAAATCTTCTCACACGGGACCATAACGCCCAGGTCAATAATCTCATAATTGTTACAGCCCAGCACGACGCCCACGATGTTTTTGCCGATATCGTGCACGTCGCCCTTCACGGTGGCCATCACAATGCGGCCTTCGGCGCGAGCTTTGCCGCCCGCTTCCTTTTCGGCCTCCATGAAGGGAAGCAAATAGGCAACGGCCTTCTTCATGACGCGGGCGCTCTTCACCACCTGGGGCAGAAACATTTTCCCCGAGCCGAACAGGTCCCCCACCACGCTCATCCCGGCCATTAGCGGACCTTCGATCACGCTCAGCGGCCGGGCCAGCTTCTGCCGGGCTTCTTCGGTGTCGCCCTCGATGTAGTCGGCCACGCCTTTTACCAAGGCGTGTTTCAATCGCTCCTCGACGGTCCCTTGTCGCCATTCGTCTTCCTGAATTTCCGCCCTCCCACGCTGCTTCACCGATTCCGAGAAGGCCAGCAGGCGTTCCGTGGCGTCGGCGCGGCGATTCAGCAACACGTCTTCCACCAGTTCCAGCAGGTTGCGAGGCAGTTCCTCGTAAACGGCGAGTTGCCCGGCGTTGACAATGCCCATGTCCATGCCCGCGCGGATGGCGTGGTACAAAAATGCCGAGTGCATGGCCTCGCGGATGGCGTTGTTGCCGCGAAACGAGAAGGAAATATTGCTGATTCCACCGCTCACCTTGCAGTGGGGAAGTCCAGCCTTGATTTGGCGTGTGGCTTCGATGTAACTCACCGCATAATTCCGGTGCTCTTCGATTCCTGTCGCCACGGTAAGGACGTTGGGATCAAAGATGATGTCGCACGGATCCACACCCACTTCCTCGGTAAGGATGCGATAAGAGCGCGTGCAGATTTCCACGCGGCGCTCCGTGGAGTCCGCTTGTCCGGCCTCGTCGAAGGCCATCACCACCATGCCCGCGCCGTAGCGCTTGATCAACCGGGCGCGCTGCTTGAAGACCCCCTCGCCCTCCTTGAGGCTGATGGAGTTGACGATGCCCTTGCCCTGGATACACTTCAGCCCCGCCTCGATGACGCTCCACTTCGAGCTGTCGATCATGATGGGGACGCGGGCGATGTCCGGTTCGGAAGCGATGTAGTTCAAGAAGGTGGTCATGGCCTGCTCGGAATCGAGCATGGCTTCGTCCATGTTGACGTCGATGATCTGCGCGCCGCCTTCCACTTGCTGTTTGGCGACGGTTAAACCTTCCTCGAATTGGCCGCTCAAAATCAGCTTGGCGAATTTGGGAGAACCGGTCACGTTGGTGCGTTCGCCGATGTTGACGAAATTGGTTTCCGGGCGGATCACCAGCGGCTCCAGACCGCTGAAGCGCGAGTAGCGCTCGACCTGGGGCGGCACGCGCGGCGGGAAATCCTGCACGGCCTCGCGGATGGCGCGAATATGAGCGGGCGTAGACCCGCAGCACCCGCCGACGATATTCACCCAGCCGTTCGCAGCGAACTCGCGCAAATCCGCCGACATGATTTCCGGCGTTTCGTCGAACCCGCCGAAGGAATTGGGCAGGCCGGCGTTGGGATAGCAGCTTGTGAAAATCGGCGCGAGGCGCGAAAGCTCCTCGATGTGGGCGCGCATTTGCTTTGCGCCCAGTGCGCAATTAATGCCCACACTCAGCAGCGGCGCGTTGGACACAGAAATCCAGAAGGCTTCGATGGTCTGGCCCGTGAGCGTCCGGCCGCTCAGGTCAACGATGGTCACCGACGCCAGCAGGGGTAACCGTTTACCCGAATCTTCGAAATACTGCTGGGCGGCAAAGAGCGCGGCTTTGCCATTGAGCGTGTCAAAGATGGTTTCCACCAGCAGCAGGTCAACGCCGCCATCCACGAGGCCGCGAATTTGCTCGTAGTAGGCGTCGCGCAATTGATCGAAGGTGACGGCGCGGGAGGCGGGGCTGGCAATATCCTGCGAAGCCGAGGCCGTGCGGCTGGTGGGGCCGAGCGACCCCGCCACCCAGCATGGGCGGGCGGGATTCTCGCTCATGAACCGGTCAGCCGCGCGGCGCGCCACTTGCGCCCCGGCGCGGTTGAAGTCGTAGATGAAACCTTGAAGGCCATATTCCGCCATGGAGATGGCGGTGGAGTTGAAGGTGTTGGTCTCAATGACGTCGGCGCCGGCGTCGAGATATTGCCGATGGATGTCTGCAATGATCGCGGGCTGGGTGATGTTCAAGACGTCGTTGCACTGGCGCAAGTCCCGCCCATGGCGCGCGAATTCCTTGCCGCGATAGTCGGCTTCCTCCAGCTTGCGGGCCTGAATCATCGTGCCCATGGCGCCATCGATAATCACAATGCGGCGTTTCAGCGTCTCGACGAGCGCGTTATGGCGGGGACTAACCTCATTCATTCTGAAGAAGGGTTCCTCCTGATTTTCGGCTCAAATAGGCCCGACAAGCGCCCTTGAAATTTGGTGGCGCTGGTTGGCGGTGCGAATCACCGCGCTGCAATTTTAGCCCTCTTTACAGGATACCATGCATTTTCGGTTTGCTGGAGCGCGGGGGAGGCCGTAGGGGCGGTTCGCGAACCGCACCTGCGGGTTGCTCCAGACTAGTCGACCTTTAGGACCCACAGCGCAGCTTTGCTGAACAGCCGACGAGTGGCTGGCCTTAGGAAGAGCCAGGCAAGCGCTTTGTTGATCCCGTGCGTGGCGGGCAGAAAGTGGGGAAGCGCTTCAAAGGGCTTCTCCCGCACATAATCCGCCATGGCGGTTTGATGCACGCAGGAAACGGTGCATAAGGGTGCGCATGATTTGACGGTGTGGTACTCGCGCTCCAGGTGTTCCGGAGTGTAATCGGCCAGCGGGATTCCCGGCCGGCCACGCTGCTGCGAACAGTAGTGGACCAATCCATCCTCACAGATGTAGAGGTAACGGCTGCCGGCGTGGCAATGCCAGTCGTTGGGGAGGCCGCGCACCAGATTTTGTTGAAACTGGTTGTAGCGCGCATACAATCCCTTTTCCATTTGCCTAAGCTCGTCATAGATCTGCTGTTGCGGGGCGTCGAGGGGGCGGAGCTGTCCGGAATGGTCGTGAATAATTCCCACGGTGCTCGTGAAACCCAGATCGCGGGCACGCCGGGCAATGGCCAGAGCATCCGCGGGGTTCCGGACGCCCGTGCCCAGCACGGTGTTGATGTTCACATCGAATTGGGCATGCTGGGCCAGCAGCACCAACTTTTGATCCAAAACCTTCAGGCTTTTCTTTGAAACCTCGTCCGGCAGGACATTATCAATGCTCAACTCGACGTGCTCCAGCCCCGCTCGATTTAAGCGCTGGATGCGGGGGGCGGTGAGCAGGTAGCCGTTGGTGATGAGGGTGGCGATGATGCCGTGCGCGCGAATGGCGCGGATGATTTCATCGAGGTCCGGGTGCAGAAGCGGCTCGCCTCCGCTGATGGTGATGATGGTGGTAGCGAGGCGCGCCAGGTGGTCGATGCGGCGGAGCATCTCTGGCGTAGGGACCGGCGCGGAGCGGTCATCAAACTCGTTGCAATACGTGCAGGAGAGATTGCAGCGCCGGATGGGAACAATGTGCGCCTGGATGGGATGGCGCGGCGAGCGCATGGCCTTGGCAAACATCCGCGCCTCGCGAAAGCGCCGGCTTATCCCGAGAATTCTTCGCCTGGTTGCCGCACCCAACACAGAATCATCCTATACCCGTGATTGGAGGGCAAAAAGGGATAAGAGGTTGGCCGAAGGGTCAGGCCGGGCGCGTGCGAGGGTTGTTTGGGGTGGGTGACGGGATTCGAACCCGCGACGTCCAGAGCCACAGTCTGGCGCTCTACCAGCTGAGCTACACCCACCGTATCGGCGTGCTACGCTGAAAACAGCCGTACTTCTTTTGTAACATCGGGCGGCGAAGGATGTCAACTGAGGTGTGGGGGAGTGTCAGCAACTGAAGCCGGGTGTTGAGCGCCGGGATGAACATTGACATATTGCACTGGATTGGTCATTCTCACCCTATCCGGATTTTGCAGGATCAAACGAAACTATGAAAAAGATTCAGATCTACGATACGACTTTGCGGGACGGTTCGCAGGGCGAGAACATCTCGTTCTCCTTGGAAGACAAGCTCCACATCGTGAGGAAACTCGACGATTTGGGCGTGGATTACATCGAAGGGGGCTGGCCCGGCTCAAACGCCAAGGATGTGGCCTTCTTCCAGCGCGCGCAGGAGCTGAAATTGAAGCATGCCCGGCTGGCAGCGTTTGGCAGCACGTGCCACCCGCGCCATGGCGTGACGCACGACAAGAATTTGCAGGCGTTGATCGAAGCCGGCACGCCGGTGGTGACGATCTTTGGGAAAACGTGGGACCTGCACGTCAAAGTGGCCTTGGGGGTATCACTCGAGGAAAACCTCAACCTGATTCGGAATTCCGTGGCCTTCCTGAAATCCCATGGCCGGGAAGTGATCTATGACGCCGAGCACTTCTTCGACGGCTACAAAGCCGACCCGGCGTATGCCCTCGAAACGCTGAAGGCCGCGGAGGAGGCGGGAGCCGACATGCTGGTGTTGTGTGACACCAACGGCGGCACGATGACCGCCGACATTCGCGAGCGTTTTCAAGCGGCGGCCAAACAGGCAAAAGCCCCTTTGGGAATTCACACGCACAACGATTGCGAAATGGCAGTGGCCAATGCGATTGCCGCCGTGCAACTGGGCGCCGTGCAGGTGCAGGGGACCATCAACGGCTATGGCGAACGGTGCGGGAATGCCAACCTGTGCTCGGTGATTGCCAACCTCGAGCTCAAGCTGGGGATGCGCTCGATTGGCAAAGAGAACCTCAAGCATCTCACGGAAGTCTCGCATTACGTCAGCGAGCTCGCCAATTTGCCGCATCGCCAGGATCTGCCCTACGTTGGCAAGAGCGCGTTTGCCCACAAAGGCGGCATTCATGTGAGCGCGGTGATGAAGGAGACTTCCGCGTATGAACACATCGACCCGACGGTGGTCGGCAACGAGCGGCGCGTCCTGGTTTCGGAGCTTTCCGGCAAGAGCAACGTGATTTACAAGGCCGTGGAGCTGGGCCTCAAGATTGACCAATCGTCTCCCGACGCCAAAGTGGTGGTGGACAAGCTCAAAGAGATGGAGCATGACGGCTACCAGTTCGAGGGCGCCGAGGCGTCTTTTGAAATGCTCTTTGATAAGCTGGTCCATCACGCCAAGGAGTTCTTTGAGTTGGATGGATTCCGCCTGATCACGGAAAAGAAGGGAGCGGGCGAGCCCTATTCGGAAGCGGTCATCAAGCTGCGCGTGGACGGCAAAGAAGAGCACACCGCGGCGGAAGGCGTGGGCCCGGTGAGCGCCTTGGACAGAGCCTTGCGGAAGTCACTGACCACCTTTTTCCCCTGTATCAAGGACATCCGCTTGACCGATTATAAAGTCCGCGTGCTGAACCCCAAAGGCGCCACTGACGCCAAGGTTCGCGTGCTTATTGAATCCAGCGATGGACATGACACGTGGGGGACCGTGGGGGTTTCCGAAAACCTCATCGAAGCCAGTTGGCAGGCTCTCGTGGACAGCATCACTTACAAACTCAAGAAGGAGTACGGCTATAAACGCAGGGCGAGCGAGGGACACTCCTAGATTTGTGTGGGGGCGGTTCGCAAACCGCTACCGAGTTTTCATAAAATAAATACTGCTCGTGGGGGACAAAGTGAAAGCACTCGTAAAAAGCAAAAATGAACCTGGACTTTGGCTCGAGGATGTGGAAAAGCCAAAAATAGGCATCAATGACGTGCTCATCCGCGTGCATCGCGCCGGCATCTGTGGCACGGATTTGCACATTTATCAATGGGACGACTGGGCGCAAAAGACCATCCGCGTGCCCCTGGTGATTGGGCACGAGTTTGTGGGCGAAATTGCGGAGGTGGGGTCGAACGTCGCCGATTTTTACCCCGGGGACATCGTAAGCGGAGAAGGGCACGTGACTTGCGGCCGGTGCCGGAATTGCCTGGCGGGCCGGCGGCATCTTTGCGCGCACACCCAGGGACTGGGCGTCAACCGGCCCGGCGCCTTCGCAGAATACATCGCCCTTCCCATGAGCAACGTCTGGCGCCATCCACCCTCCATTGATGAGGATATCGCGGCCATCTTCGATCCCTTCGGAAACGCCGTTCACACCGCCCTGTCTTTCCCTGTGCTCGGCGAAGATGTACTGATCACCGGGGCCGGTCCGATTGGCCTGATGGGCGCGGCGGTGGTGCGGCACGCGGGCGCCCGGCACGTGGTGATTACCGACGTCAACCCGTTTCGCCTGGGGTTGGCCAAAAAGATGGGGGTGACGGTGGCCCTGAATATTCGCGAGAGCAGTCTGCCCGAAGTGCAAAAGCAATTGGGCATGCTCGAAGGCTTTGACGTGGGGCTGGAGATGTCGGGCAATGGAGATGCGCTGCGCGACATGCTCGCCAATATGAGCCATGGCGCGAAGATCGCCCTGCTGGGGATTCCCAAACATGCCACGGTGGTGGATTTGAATCCGGTCATTTTCAAGCTGCTGACCATCAAGGGCATCTACGGGCGTGAGATGTACGAAACCTGGTACAAGATGACCATGATGCTTCAATGCGGGTTGGACATCAGTCCTGTAATCACGCACCGCTTTCCCTTTGAAGAATTTATCAAAGGGTTCGAAGCCATGGATTCGGGCGAATGCGCCAAGGTGATTCTCCGTTGGGTCTGATGCGGTAAGGTCGTCGGGCGATAGACATTCGAAATCACAACTCCTTCCTTGAGGGCTTTTTTTGATGAAGATAACGACAGGGCTCCTCGCCGGGGCACTTTTGTTGGCCGGCCTCATCCTGAATGCGCAGAACCCCGAACCGGCATCCAACGGCCTGGGCGGCGGCATGAGCAATCTTGCGCAACTCTCCCACGCTAAAACGCGCTCCATCAGCGCCGAGAATTTCACGGGCGAAAAAGGGAAGGGGGGCATGGCGACGGAGGGGACCAACGCGCGTGCGGCGCGCGACCTTGGCCAGGGGTGGAAAGTCTCACCCTCCATTGACATCCAACCTAAACAGGTCTTCACCCTGGCGGAAATTCAAGGGCCCGGCGCCATCCAGCACATTTGGATGGCCGCCCACGGACCCTGGCGCTTTGCCATCCTGCGCATGTATTGGGACGGCGAAAAAGAACCCTCCGTGGAAGTTCCGGTTGGCGATTTCTTTGCCAACGGATGGGGAACCTATGCTCCTATTACTTCCCTCGCCGTGTGCGTGAATCCCCATGCGGCTTTCAACTCCTATTGGCAAATGCCTTTTCGGAAATCCGGCAAGATCACCATGGAAAACCTCGATGAAAAACCGATGCGGCTCTATTATCAAATTGATTACACACTGACGGATATCCCCGCACACACCGGCTATTTTCACGCGCAATTCCGGCGCACCAACCCGCTGCCCGATAAAACCGATTACACCATTCTGGACGGCGTCAGGGGTTGGGGCCAATACGTGGGTACCTACATGGCCTGGGGAACCCACAGCACGGGCTGGTGGGGAGAGGGCGAAATTAAGTTCTTTATCGATGGCGACGGAAAATTTCCGACCATCTGCGGCACCGGCACGGAGGATTATTTTTGCGGCTCGTCCGGCTTTGAGAACCGCACGACCCACCAATACGATGAGTACACCACGCCCTATTCCGGGCTGGCGCAGGTCATTCGCCCCGACGGCCTCTGGCAATCGCAGGAGCGCTTTGGCTTGTACCGCTGGCACATTCAGGATCCCGTGCGCTTCGAGAAGGATTTGAAAGTTACTATTCAGGCGCTCGGCTGGCGCTCCGATGGGCGTTACCTGCCCCTCCAGGACGACATCGCCTCGGTGGCTTATTGGTATCAGACGGAGCCCCACGCTCCGTTCCCACATCTGCCGGACAAGGACACGCTGGAGGTAAAGTAGAGGCGATTAATTACCCATCGCCCTCCCTGGGAAGAACTCATCACAGGTTTCAAGCCATTGGACTGAGGTGCATGCGCCTAGGTGATCCTTTATTGGATCCGAAAAGATCAATCTGCGGAGGAACAGGCAATGAAGGAAAGGAAGGCGATTAAGGACCGATTTAAGGACAAGGTGGCGATTATTACCGGGGGTTCGTCGGGAATCGGCAGGGCGACCCTGGAAGAAATATGCAAGGAAGGAGCGGCGGCGGTTTTTACCGGCCTGGACGACTTCGGCCACCAGATGGTAGGGGAAATGACCGACGCGGGATTTAACGTGGCGTATTGCCAGGGCGATATGGCCAACGAACAATTCTGCAAGGATGCCGTGGCGCTGACGCTCGAGAAATTCGGCAAGATCAACTACCTCTTGAACAATGCCTTCTCATTCGTATCGACAGGTCTGGATGCCTCGCGCGACGACTGGGAGCGCGTTCTGCAAGTGGGCCCCATGGCATTCGCCCTGATGGGTACATTAGTTGCTGAACCCATGCGCGAGCAGGGAGGGGGATCCATCGTTAATATGTCGAGCATCTCGGCTTTCATCGCTCAGCCCAATCGGTGGACTTACAACGCGGCGAAAGGGGCTGTGCACACCCTGACCAAGTGTATGGCCCTCGATCTCGCCCGGTACAACATTCGCGTGAACAGCGTTAGCCCCGGCTGGACTTGGACAACAGAAGTGGACAAAGCAGCCAAGGGCGACCGGGCCACCTGGGAGCCCGTGTGGGGTCAGTACCACATGCTCGAACGCTGCGCCGACCCCGTGGAATGCGCCGGTCCGGTCCTTTTCCTTTTCAGCGACGACGCTTCGTTCATTACCGGAGCCGATCTGGCGATCGATGGCGGCTATGACAGCCTGGGTCCCGAAGGGTTGGGTAGGACCAGCAAGTTTGTGGGCTCGAAATAAAAGGGATCTGGAGATCGGGAGGATTGCATGACTTATGAGATTCAGGTGTTGAAGATGGGACAGTGTGAAGTCCCGGGTCCCGAGATTTACTGGATGAGTGCCTGGGACACGTGGGAAACACTCTACTTTTGGATGGTGGTGATTCGCGGCGGAGGGAAGACGATCATCATCAATACCGGTCCGCCCCCGGATATAACAGCTCTGAACGATGCCTGGAAGAAAGCCATCGATGCGCGGTCGCAGATGGTGCGGCAAGAGAACGAACGGCCGGAAAATGCCCTGGCGCGGCTGGGGATAAAGCCCTCCGACGTCGACTATGTTCTGATCACTCCGCTTCAGGCCTATGCGACAGGGAACATTCCGCTCTTCACCAATGCCGCCATATGCATTTCCAGGCGCGGCTGGATTGAAGATTTCCATGCCCCCAAATACGAAATGCATATTCCGCGAAAGCTTCGTATTCCTGACCACGTCCTGCAATACCTGGAGATCGAGGCCCCGGAGCAACTGCGTTTGCTCGATGATGAGGACGAAGTGCTTCCAGGGATTAGGGCCTTCTGGACGGGCTGCCACCATCGCTCCTCTATGGCATATTCAATTAATACTACATCTGGTAATATTATCATATCGGACTGTTTCTTCAAGTATCGGAACATCGAGCAGCGAATCCCCCTGGGCATCATGGAAAGCCTGGATGAATGCATGCACGCGTATGCACGGATCAGAGCAGAGGGGGATCACCTGTTGCCCTTGTACGATCCCCTGGTTCCCGAGCGCCTCAGAGGTGTACTGTCGCCTGATTAAACGTCGATTCGATATAGAAAAGCGTCGCCCACCCATCCGTCGGGGAGAGCAAACAAGCGGCTCATGTGCAGTGCAATTTGCTTTGTCTCGCGATCCTCGCGGGCATAAGGGCTCGACAGCGTCAGGATATCGCTCTCGCCGGGCTGCCGATCATCCACTTTGATCAAGCTCTCACGAATCAAAAGGCCGGAGTCCTGATCCACCTCGCCCACGAAGAACGGATATCGCGGCCGATTGCCTTGCGGGTTGGTGGGGCTGATATTCCCAAGCCAGAAAAGCTTGCCGTTGGAGTGACGCAGGAGCTGGGAGCAAGAGCTGGGAGAATAGAACGGATCGCCATGGGTATAGGTCCACGGTTTAGGTGTCGTCCAATGCCAGCCTCCATCGCTGGAATAGGAAACCCAACGGTAACCGGGCAGGGTAGTCTTCTTGGCGTTCGATCCGCGCATCACCAGGATCAAGCGGCCGTCGGCCAGCGTTTCAATCGTTGCCTCGTCCATCCCACGGGTGCACCTTTCTGGATCGCCCTTGATCGGGTCGGCCATTTTCCATTCCAGGTGTTCTCCCTTCCACCGGCCATGCACCACCGCCACATCGGTATAGGTGTAACCGCCGGTGGGGTTGTACAAATTCCCGTCGGGGCCGAGGGGAGTGGTTTCGACCGGCAGGAGAATGGATCCGTCCTTGAGGGTGATGGGCAGGCAGGGGACGTCGCCCAGCATCACGCAATTTTTGCCGGTGTAGATGCCCGGCAGCGGATGGCGCGCGTTGAATTCCTTGCCGTGCTGAATGATCTGGTAGCTGCCCTTGCCGTCCACGGAGTAGTAGATGTTCCACTGGCGCATGCCTTCAATGGGATCGTCGGTCGGTAGAATGCCCTCATCCCAAAGCTGAATAAACCTCCCCGTTTGGGGATCGACATAGCCGGCGCGCAGATGCCGCCGCAACATACCCTCCGGGCGCTTTTCGCCGGTCTTCTTTTCGGTAGGAGCACTCCATGTGCGGCCGTTGTCCTGGGAAGTTCGAAAGTAGGCGACGTCAATCGTATCGGACCGGCTCCAGCGCTCTTCGATGGAAACCAAGGCGCTGCCGGTGGCTTGCGTGTAAAACGCGTAACCAAGCACGGCCGTGCCTTTGCCCGGCGAACGAAAGAAGACTTCGCGCGAGACGCGTTCGTGCGGGGGGACGAGGAAAACCATCGAGGTCGCAAAAAAATCACGTCGAGTCATTTTTATACGATGCCCGGAGGCAATTTGAATCGGGCGCCGGGTTTTGTCAAGAGCAAATCCGTGGTTGAAGAAATTTGCCTTGGATGGAGCGGAGGGTTATACTCCCGTGCAACTTACGATACCGCTGATGGCCGCGGCTGGAGGGCCTCGCTTGATCGCGCGACGCCGGGGAGTTTGCCCGGCGTGAGAGTCCTCGATACATTTTGATCTTTTCATGGGAGGCGGCGCCTCAAGGGCGCCATTGTTCGCTTATGGACCGACGAGAGTTCTTGGGCGTTTTGGGCACGACAGCGACGTGGCGGTTTGCCGGCGCGGAGGAACCAGCTTCTCCACTCGGCGATGATATTTATCCCGATTTGGTCAAGAGCGCTGACCGCAGCATTCAGAAGGTGCTTCTGAGGCAGCAAGCAAACGGCGGGTGGCTCGACCCCCACGGGATTCCCACCGTGGGTGGCACCTCCATTGAAGTCTCCTCCCTGACTGCCTTGTATTTGGCTCCAGAATCCACTCACTACCACAGCGCTGAACTGCTCGAAAGGATAGAACGGGCGGTGGATTATCTGCTTCGTGTCCAGCATCCGGACGGCACTATTGATTTGCCTATTACGAACTTTGCTTCTCCGCCCGACACGGCTTTCGCGGTGGAATCGTTAGCACCGGCTTCGGAGGTATTGCGGGCTCGCAAAGATCCGAACACGCACCAGGTGCAAGAGAAATTGGAAACCTTTCTCCGCCGGGCGGGCGAGGCGCTGATTACCGGAGGCATTCACACTCCCAACCATCGATGGGCCGTATCGGCAGCCTTGTCTCGGTGTCATCATCTTTTTCCCGATCCTCGGTACGTCGCCCGCATTGACCAATGGTTGGCCGAAGGGCTGGACCTGGACTCGGAAGGCCAATTCACCGAGCACAGCACGGGAGGTTACGATATGGTGAGCGACGAGGCCTTTTTGACCTTGGGCCGGATGCTCAACCGTCCTGAGCTTTTCGATCCGGTGCGGAAGAACCTGGAAACCATGCTCTATTTTCTGCATTCCAACGACGAGATCGTCACTGACATCTCTCACCGCCAGGACCGCTTCCAGCCTATCTCCCCCTTGCTCTATTACCACTGTTACCGGTTTATGGCCCACCACGACCGGAATGGACGATTCGCCAGCGTTGCAAACTACATTGAGCGGAACCATATGCCCGTCATGGGCGGATACTTAATCGATTTCATGGAGATTCCTGAACTTCGCCAGGAATTGCCGCCGCGCGAGCCGATTCCCACCGACTACGAAAAGTATTACCCCCATTCTTCTTTCGTTCATATTCGTCGCGGTGAACGTAGTGCCTCGATTCTGGGGGATGACTTTCGGTTCTTTGCCTTTCGTAACGGCGGCGCCGTGGTTGAGGCTGTGCGCATGGCCAGCGCATATTTTGGGATAGGGCAATTTTCCGGGCCGCTTCGGCAGGAAGGAAGCGCCTATCGGATGGAGCAACGATTGGACGGCTTCTACTACCAGCCGTTGCCTCCCGAGGATCGCCGCCCCGACGGGGATTGGGAATTGACGCCCCGGTCCTTGCGCGCCCACAGCAATTTCTCCCACTTGCGATCGAGTGTGGAAATCCACGAGACCGCCGACGGCTGCGAACTCACCTTTGATCTTTCCGGAATGGACGGAGTTCCCATGGCGGTGGAAATTACCCTGCGGCCAGGCGGAAAGCTTACGGGTGATTCATTGACGGCCGTCGCGGATGTGCCCAACACGCACATTCTCGGCGACGGCTTCGCGACTTATGAACTTGCCGGCAGCCGGGTGCGTATGGGTCCGGGCTTCCGGCGCCATAACTGGACCCAAATGCATCACGCCCAACCGCGATTGGAGGGGCTTAGCGTATACCTGACCGGCTTCACCCCTTTGAAGCAGACCATCAAATTCTCGGCGGCCTGAAATTCTGCATCTGAGTGCGAACCGTGAGGAACAATCCCGCCTTTTGTGCCCGGCTGCCTCAGTAGATGGGGATATCGGCAGGCTCGATGCCGTCACTGCTGACGTGGAAAACGTACTTCGCCGGCGGCTCGAAAGTGATGTTACTGAATGTTGCAATACCATTGACTGCTTTCACATTCCGATCGGCCGGTGGCATCGATCCTGCGGGTCCGATGATGTGCAGATGAACGGTGTTGGTGGCGTTGCGGACGATCTTTCCGTTGGACTCGATGGTGGCGTAGATATTCACCCGGTACTTTAACCACGACCCGTCGGAGACCAGTTTGATTCTCTCGGGCGGGCTCGCTTGCAGCCGGAACTTTCCCCGCACCGTATCGAGAGTTGCTTCGGCGGGGTCCAGGCCTTCGGCCCGGGCGTGAATTCGCACCTGCCCTGGTACATGGGTTGAGATCACTTTTGCTTCCACCGTTCCTTGCTGCGATGAAATCGAGCAGGTCGGGGCTCCGCAGTCCAAGGCACCTTCGCCTTCGAGGCTGAGTTGCACCGCTTGCGCCGCGTTCATCACCCTCTGTCCCCTGGCGTCAAGCACTGTCGCCAGGAGAGGAGCGCTGCTCCGGCCATCAGCCAGAATCTGCTCGTGTTGGGTTTCGATTCTCAAGCGCGCCGGCGGCCCGTAGACGCTGAGCGTAGCTACGCTCCCAGGCATATTTGGCGCACTCGCGCTAACCGTGACTGTCCCCGCCGTCGCGCCCGCCAACAAATCGGTTTCAGCAATCCCGTCTTTGGCGACGGCGATAGGGGTTGTACTGCCGAATGCTGCCGGCCCGTTCAAGGTGAATTTCACCGGGACTCCGGAGCGCGGGACAACCTCGCCACTGCGGGGATCGGTGATGGCCGCGCGCACCCGAGTGCGGCCACCTTCCGCCAGTCCCGCTGCCTGGGTTGTCAACACGATCTGCGGAAGCGCGGTGCGTATCTCGGTGCCGGCATTTTCCCCTGCCGCCGCATCGTCCCAGTACACCGTATCCTGCTCGGGGTCTTTCTGTGGACCGCGAGTATCTGCACCATAGCGCCAGCCCGTCGTCGTCTTGACCCAGAGGCTTTTCTTTTGCTCGTCGTAGTACCAGCCGCATAGGCCGGAGTTTCCAACCAATGCTTCCAGGGCCCCGTGCTCCTGGAGCGTTTGTCCGCGGCGCAACACGGCGACCGGCCGCAGCGCAACGTGAACGCTCATGAGATAGGCCCGCCGCTCCGGCATGTCGCGGTAGGAGCCTCGCCTTGCCCCAACATTGATGGTCACTGCGTCGCGGCTTTCGTTCACCTTCACCTCGGTGGTGGCGAAGGCGCCCTTTTGATATTCATAAGTCCGGCCATCGTCCTCATAGACTGTGTAGTGCGACTCGTCGGCGGGGTAGATATCGAGCTGGACAACCTCCAGAGGTTCCTGGTCAATGTATGCCGTAACCGGCCCCATGGGGATGATGGCCCCACCCTTTACCAGGAGCGGTCCACCTGCGTAGGAAGGCCACTCCGCCGTGTGCCATTCGCCTTTGCTTGTGAGCCGACGGCCGGTCCAGAAGTCATACCATTCTCCCTTGGGTAGGTACACTTTCGCATGAGTGTCGGTCACCTGCTCACCGACGCCCATTTGAGACGTCTCCGCACCGCTCACCAGGGTTGGGCGCGCCGACCCCACCAGCAGCCAGTCTCCCAGCAGGTATTGCGATTGTATTTGTTGCGCCTGCGGATCGTCCTGGTACTCCAGCACCATCGGCCGCATCACCGGGAGCCCCGATTGCGCCGATTGGTGAAGCGACGAGTACAAGTAAGGCAACAACCGATATCGGAGCTTCACGTAGAAGCGGTTCATATCCAGCAGGTCTGGCGAATAGAACCAGGGCTCCTTGTAGTATGCCCAAGACTCCAGATACGAAAACGGCGCCAGGTATCCGGCATGAATTCCGTCGGGCACTTCATTGCGGTCGCGTGTGCTCACCAGCGAATGTCCGGAAAGGCTGGCGTTCAGCGCTCCCACGCCGAGCGGGAAGTCAGCCTCCCAGGTGAATGGCCAACGTTGGGAGGCAATCGACGAGCCGTAGCCATTAAACATGACCATGGTGCGTTCGCCCGTCACCCGCGTGTACTCCTGCATGACGGTCTGGCTGTATAGCGAATTCGTCACGTTCGTCATCTCGCCGGTCGAAAGGGTGCCGGAACCACGCAATCCAGAGTTCAACTCCGGCGGAAGCCACTCCGTGCTCTGGATCATCCGCGGGTACGGATCATCCTGCTTGAAGAACTTGATTCCTTTATCGATGGCCCCTTCGATCCTCGGCTTGTACCACTGCTTACGCGCTTCTGAGTCCGTATAACCGGTCATGGGCGCCTTCCCCGATTCCCACAAGCCCATTTTGATTCCCATCGTGGCGAGGGATTTGATCATCCCCGCGGGATCGGGGAAGCGCTTGGCACTCCACACCCAGTTCATGGAGTAGGGAACGTCTTCCCAGCCGGGCTCCAAACCGATCCAATCGAGGGGAATGTCTGTGCGGCGAAATCCCTCTGCGATGGACAACACGCCCTTCTGATCTTCCAGATACCGTGCCTCATACCCCACGCCCAGCGCCCACCGGGGCGGAAGCAAGGGTTTCCCGGTCAAGTCGGTATAATGGTTCAGGATGGTTTTGAAACTCGGGCCGTAGATCACGAAGTAATCTGGTTCCCCCCCGAGAGCAGCGACCGAGTAACTCGCGCCGACGCCCGTGAAATCGAAGGTGTGCCGCCAAGTGTTGTTCGAGTAAAAGCCGTAGCCGCGCGTGCTCATGAAAAAAGGGACAGTCGCTTCCTTCCAGCGCATTTCGCGCCACCAATCCAGTTTATGCCCGCGGACGTCCAGCGCAATCCTTTGGAAGCCCAAGCCGTAGAAGTGTTCGTCCGCGCCCATATCCATATGCAGCGCGTGGGTGTCGCCATAGTCCAACCCGGTTTGCCTAAAGATGTCATGGCCCGCGCTGTCCTTAACAGTCAGGCTGAACTGCTGAAGGTCAGCGCGGATTCTCACGCTGGGTGTCTCGACCCAAACTGCATCCCCTGTGGTCTGAGTTTTGATGGGAACATCCGGCCACTTGCTTTTTACGAACCCCCAGTGCTCGGGGAGAGACCCCGGGAACTGGCCGTTCGACGAAACGCGCACGCGAAGCATTGCCGGCGTCACGGCCTGCAAACGCACTTGGACAGTATTCCGGCAACGCAGCGTAACGACGCCTGCGCGTATGGACGCGACGGAGCATCCCTCGACCCGCTGAGGAGGCGTGCCATGGGCGATACAGACGGGGAAAATCACGAGTAGTAGTATCCCAATCTTCTTCATCCTGCGACTCCTCCCCCCCGCCCCGACGCGCTCGAAGTAAAATAGCCGCAGCTCAGACAGCGAGCTTCAGGGTCACTATTTCCCAAGGGTTAATGTCGAATTCCAGCACGCCCTGAGAATTAACCGGGATGGGTTTGGGCTCCTCCTCAATCAGGTTGGTCTGCCACGCCCTTTGAATGGGTTGCGCGAGGCGCACGCGAGCGCGGGTGTACTGGCCCTCGGCTTCGTAGAATCGCAAGGCCACTGAATCGTCGTCTTCACTCTTCTTCAGGGCAGTCATAATAAGGTTGCCCGGTTCCAGGCGCAGAAATTCTCCCGATGGCGGCAGGGAATTTCCCCCGCCAGCACTTCCGGAATCCACAAAGGCGAGGAGAGGGAAGTTGAAGGCGATGCCGTCGCGATAACGCTCGCGCCATCCGTCGGCGTGGGGGTACAGCGCCATTCGATAGCTATGGTTTCCTTCCTGAGTAAACCAATAATCGGGGTCCCACGCGATGCTTTTGCGCGTGGAGAGCAGCACGTGCTGGAGCACCGGGTAGGCCACCGGGTTGTCGGTCTGGTCGGCGAAGAGGTGGACAGTGCAGTTGGATGCAGCCAGGCACCCGAACTTCTGGAAACGGTCGGAAGAAGCATCAATCCAATTAATGGCCTCTCGGAAGGGCAAGGGCTGGTCACCGCCATAGATCCTGGAGACAAACTGGCAATGAACCGGCGGCGGCAGGAGGGAGAAATCGACTTCATCCTTTCCCATCTCCACCGTGCCGAACGGGACCTCATAGCTCACCCGGAAATCTCGGGGCAGGTTGATCGGAAACGCCACACGCAATTCGCGCGCCTTGGACCCATCCCAGTTGCGGATTTCCACGTCCATTTCCACGCGGTCGAGTCGTAGGTATAGGCGGAACGTCTGCTGCAAGCGGAAGTGTGCAAACTGCGCCTCGTGCGTGGCGGCAGCGAAAACCGGTCCTCGTGCCGAGTTGACGGCGGGGAAGTCGTGATGGCTGGTCTTGTCGAAATCCTCGGTGGTGACCACCTCGGTATCATCCCAGGCGAGGCCGGGAGCTGTGAATTGCAAAACTTCGCCACCAAAGAACTTGTCAGTCTTCAAAATTTCCTGGTTCAGGCGCTTATCGTACAGACTGGTGAGGCCGCCGGCGCCGATGACGGCGCGCAACGCATCGTTTTCCAGGGTGTTGTCGGTAACGGGCGCCACCACGGGGTCCGGCGAGTACGCAGGCTCGAGGTGATAAGTCTTGTAACCCACGGACGGCACGTTGTCGGCGATGAAGGTGATTTCCGTCTCCTCACCCGATGCGCCGCTCGTGATCTGGTAGGGGATTACTGCATTGGCGGAGTCGCGCAGGCTAAAGAATCTCCATCCGGCGGGTTTCGTCACACGGCATCGCACCACATCGGTTCGCGGCCACGAGACCGGGTTGTAGACCACCACGTTGGGCTTATCGGCGGACTTTTTTGGAACGCCACGCGCCAACTGGGTCGAGGCATTGGCGACCAGTTGATCCGCCAGAGTGCGCGATTTCTGGTAGGACTCAATGTAAACGCTGTCGGTTACGGTCCCCTTGTTTCCCCCCCAGCCGTGGTCGGGCCAACAGTTTGCCTTCCAGGCATCTTCGAAGGTTTTCGCAGGGTAGTCCACGGACTTGCTCTTCTGCATCAAACCTGCAAACAATCTCTCCGCCGCCAAAATACGGTTGTGCGCCTCGCGGCCCGCCAGCAAACCGGTGCGGTGCCCAGGCTCATCGTAGTACGCCCAGTTCAAGGGCCAATCGCCTTTAACGGTCGTGACATTGGGCTCCTTGCGAACGAAATCCTCCACCGTTCCTTCCGCCTCCACAAAACGGAGGAGCGGAGGTTTGATCTGCCGGCCCGGCTGTCCGCGGTAGTGTTGATTCCACACCTCCGCAAAGCGCTTCATCGCGGCGTTCTGCTCGTGCAGATAAGATGGCAGAGAGACCGGCGGCGGGATGTAATCCGAATTGAAATCAAAAATCATTTGGGGCGGAAGTTTGTGGGAAGCGTAGTAGTCCTCGCGTTCGGCGGCGTATTGCAACCATCCGTCGTTGCCTTTGGGATTGAGCAGGGGATTGGCGTAACGGATGGCGAAAACAAAAATCCGCGACCCGTCCGGCCCCTCCCAATTATAGAAACCCCAGGGAAAGCGCCCTTGCAGCACATACTTGACGCCCGCTTTGCGGAGGATCTGCGGCATCTGCCAGGTCATGGTGGGCGGGTCGGTTTTGCAGTAATGAATGGTATCGCAGCCGGGGAAGTTCTTTCTCAGCCATCGACGCCCCAGGTAAAACTGCCGCACCAGTTTCTCCGGACCGACGTGCCCTTCCAGGTTCTGAACGTAGCTCGCCCCCCACACGAATTTACGTTCGCGCATCAACTGCGCCATCTCCTGCCGTTTTTCCGGGTGCCGGTCCAGGAACTCGGTAAGGTAAATCACCGATTCCATCGAATAGCGGAAGTCCGGATACTTTTTGAGAATCTCCATGGCCGGCAGAATCAGCTCCGCGGAGCGGTAATCCGCGGTGGCCTTTTGCGTGTCGAGCCAGCCGAGGTCGTTATGATTCGTGGTCAGGATGTCGAATGTTCCGCCATCAAAGTTGGATTGATAGGCCGGCACCCTCAATTTCCGGGTGATGTTAAACGCCGACTGGCTATCGCTGATGCTGAACTCGAGATCCTGGGCTTCAAAGGGGGAGAGAATCCAGAGGTTTTGTCGAAGAACCGATTGCGCCGGCAGGGTTTCGAGCGGGACGGTCATCAGGATTTTTCCCTGGCGCGAAATTTGCAATCGCGCGTCACGAACTTCCGCGCCGGGGTTAACCGCCGTGAGGGTGGCGGATTGCACGGGAATGCCGTCGTGGGCATCATACATGGTGTAGACGGAGAGATCAAACGATCGGAGGTGAGGGCGGGCAAAGATTCGCACTTTGCCCAAGCCCGTTCCCTCGCGGCCGGCTTCCGGCCATACCTCATCGATAGTGATGCGAACGGATTTTGTCCTCTGCGGCTGAGGGAGGGTGATGATCTGAAAGTTTTTGTACGGGCCGAGCTCCACGCGAACGGAGACGCCCCCATCCAGCGAGCAAGTCACCTTCCGGGGCGTCTGCATATTCCCCTCGCGCGTATAGGGATCAAATACGATGTCGTAGGGGTGGGGTTTGGCCAGCAGCCAGATTTCACCTACGGTTTTCTCTTCCGGAAAGCGGACTTCCAGCCAAGCGCCGCGGGTCTCCGTATCGGTTTCCCAATTGGTGTTCAGGTTGTCGCCAAACGCCCTGGTTGGTGGGAAGCTAAAAGGCGACAATTTGCTGACCGAGGAGGCGCTTACCGTCGCGCCCAGACGGCCGTCCGCGAGGTTGGGATTATCATCCCCGCCGTCGCTCTCAGATGCGTATAGTCGAATGGGCAAGAGAATGGGGCTGAAGCCCGCTGCTGATGTCCAAGTCGTAGCTAGCACTCCACTCTTCTTCAGAAAATTGCGCCGGTCCATAAATGGAAGTCCTCCCCCCGTAAAGGGTGCGGATTTGGCATGAAGGTTGCGTAGACGTGCACGTTTTATTTGACACTATTCCTCCTCTTCCTTAGCATCTTGCTTGCCATTGGGTTCGAAAGCATTCGTTGTAATGGGACGAAATGTTCGGATTCCCGAACCCCGACCGAAATATGGCGTTATTTCTATTGCGCACGTAAACCGACGAACGGCAAATCCCTGGCCCCGGTATCTTCGTGGGGGCGGGAAAAAGGAGAATCAACCATGTCCGACAAGGGAAAGAGGGTGTGGCGGCCCGATCGGCGGACATTTCTGAAGGTTACCGCGGCAGGCGCTGGAGGATCGGCGCTATGGCCCCCCCGGCCTCTCGCGGGAACGGAAAGCGACTATCCTGACCTCGACCATTTGCGCCGCGCCCACGAAAGCGCCGGCATCATATCGCCGGAAAAAACCTATCGGATGATGGAGTGGGAATTTCACACCCCGCCCCAGGCGGATTTCCAGATTGACGTCGAAGGCGCCGTGAAGGCTGCCCGCGATGCCGGCGCCGAAAGCCTGATGTTTTACACGCAAAGCCATTGGGGATACGCCTTGTACCCCAGTGACTCGGCGGTACGCCAACCCCATTTGGATTTTGACTTATTTGGGAAGGAAGTGTCGCTGGCGCGCAAATATGGGATTTCGTCGACGGCTTACTACAGCCTGCAGTTCAACAACCAGTGCGTGATTGCGCACCCCGATTGGGCCTGGGTGAATGAGGTGGGAGAGGCACAGAAGGAGCGTTGGTATATCACCTGTTTGGACTCTCCCTATCGCCAGTATGTCTTGAGCATGATGGATGAAATCTTCGCTCGATACGAGGTGCAGGAGCTTTTCCTCGACATATTCGGAATCCAGTTCTTCTTGTATCACGGGGGAGGCCGCAGTCCCTTCTGCTTCTGCAAGCATACGGAGGAGGCCTGGAACCAAGACCATCCCGGCGACCCTTACCGCGAAGGGTTCAAGACCCGCGAGGGCTGGGAACGCCGCTATCGATGGCACCAGAAGCGGAGCATGACCGACATGCTCGATGAAATCATTACTATCGCCCGGAAACACCGGCCGGAGCTGGTGATTTCTCTTAACGGGGGGCCCGAAGCCTTCCCTGACAACATCATGCAACGCGTGAGCTTCATTTACGCCGAACCCCTCCCCTGTCCCACGGGGATTGCCCTGGGATCAATCATGATGCGGGGCTGGGGGCGTCCCTACTTCCAAGCCGGGACCTTTACTCAGTACGGGTATATCGACACCTATCCCGGTTCGATCCCCCAGGTTCAGGTTGACGCCTTAATTGTCCAAAACGCGCGAACCTTTTTTGTAGGGAATGCGCCTCTGGCCACCGGAGTCGATGGGGAGGGTTTTTCCAAACGGTGGTTCGCCGTGGCCAAAGAGACCTGGGAAGACGTGCGAAACGTGGATTGCCTCCTGGGACCGGAAATCCAACCGCTGTTGAGCACCGCCATGCTTTACAGCGTATCGACGCGTGATGAACTTGATGCGGAAAAGCGCCCGGTGGATTTCCGCCGCTCCACGCTTGGTGCTCTCGAAACCCTGACGTATGCGGGGCGGCCCGTGGAAAGCCTGGCCGAATTCCGGTTCGACAAACAGGCGCTCAAAGCGTTTGAGGTCCTGGTGCTTCCGGAAGTGGAGGTGATGTCCACAGCGCAAGCCGAGGTAATTCGCAACTGGGTTAAGGAGGGAGGAACCCTGCTGGCGAGTTACACATGCGGTTTGCTGGACGAGAATCGCCAACCGCGACCGAACTTTCCCCTATCCGGTGTTTTTGGCGTGGACTACGTTTCCGAGGAGCGCAAGTACGCGAATGACGCGGAAGGCAATCCTCATCCGAGCGATTTTATTTCGACCTATTTAGAGTCGGCCGGGCATCCTCTGGCCAAGATGCTCAGCGTAGGCACCGTGGGGTTGCCGGGATCGTTCCTTAAACTCCAGCGCACGTCGGCGGAAGAGGTAATGCGGTATCGCCTGCCGTTTATGGTGGAGGACGTGGCGCATAATCAGTGGTTCAATTGGGGACCTCCGCCGCCGGGTTCGGAAACGGCCGGGACGGCGGTGGCGTTCAACAAGTTTGGTAGAGGCCAATCCTTGTATTTCGGTTTTCCGATGTTTTGGGCCATGCATACGCGGCCCTTTTGGATTCGGGAATGGATTCCCGCTTTGCTTCGGCAAATGACGCCGAACCCGATCGCCGAACTTCGGTCCGTGCCATTTTCGGAATACGTGCACGGAACATTTTTCTACGACCCGAGCAAACGATTCATCCTGGTGCAGGTGCTGAACACCATCGAGCTCGCCACCCGCGGTGAGATTCGTCCCGCTCCCCGTGTGGAGATTCGCCTAGATCCCCGTCGTCTGAAAGTGGCGGGGGCCAGGGTGGTGTGGCCCGCGAAGAAGGATCTGCCCGTGTTGATGGAGAAGGGAAAGAGTCTCGTGGTTTTGGAGAATCCCCCGCGCTACACCGCGCTCTATTTACGGCTGGCTTAAACCTGCGCTAACGGGTGGGTTCACCCCAGTTGAGGAACTGATGGAGGAAGGCGAAGGTCCCGACCCCGTGGATGGTGTGTGGCCCATTGAAATACTCGATGCGAGTCCGGTCCCCTAATCCCAGCATGTCGTAATGGCGTTGAACCTTGGCGTACTCATAAGCCACCCAGGAATCGATGCCGACCCCGTCGTCGTGCCCACGCTCCACCATGAAAGGACGCGGCGCCATGAGATTCGCCATTTCACTGTAGTTGTATGTATTGCCGAGGTTATACTCTAGCATGTCATATTCATGCGTGAATACGTAACCGATTGCTGAATCATCACGGCTGACTTTCCAGATCCACTCATTAAAATCTCCGGAGCAGATGGATAGCGCATACCGATTCAGCAGCGGCGGCACTCGAACCGCGGTCTTCCCTCCGTAAGAAAGGCCGTAAAACCCGATTCGGCCGGAATCCACATAAGGTAGCGTGCCGAGCCAGTCCAGCGTCCGCTCGTGCTGGCTCAGGATGAAGGAGAAAAGTGAGAGCTTGAGCGGGTTGGCGAGGCGCAGGAGTTGGCGGAATTTGTCGCCCCCAATGTAGGGGTTTTGGGGGCAATAGACCACAAAGCCGTGGTCGGCAAGATCGGCCGCGAAGCGGTGATAATAGTGCTCACCCGTGGCGTCGGGTTTGATGAGATCCTGTGGCCGCCCTTCGAGCCCGTGCTGGCACACCACCACCGGCCGGCGTTCCCCGGCGTTCATGCCTTTGGGCAGGAGGAGAATGCCATAAGCGAAAACGTCGGGCCAAAGGGGCAGCACGACCTCGTAACCTGTCCAATTCGCTTCGTCATAGATCTTGCGGGTCTGCGCCGCCAGCGGTTGCGAAGGCGGCGGCAGTTTGCCAAGGACTTCCTCCCAAAGATAACGTCGATAGAACGCCGTCGTTTGCTGCCACTTCTCAACGGAGGAGGGGTCAGCTTGCGCCCAAAACTTCTTTCGGACCGCCTCGCACCCCATCACCGCGCGCTGCGTGAAGTCGCGAAGTTGCTTGAACTGGCGATGCTGGCGGACGGCAGGGTCAAATCCCGCGCGCCAATCGCGCGGCGCTGCCCCGGGAGCTTTCAGCTTGCCGTTTCCACCGAAGCTCTCCAGAAACGCACGCAGCGCTGATTCCGATCCCGGCTCACCCTGTCCGCCACCGCTCACCACCAATGTCAGATGTTTGCTTACGCCCAGCCTGTCAAAGACCGGCTGGGCGCGTTTCACTTCACTCTGCACGTCGGAGAGCGGCGCGCTGGTGAGCCGCCCGGAAGCTGCGGAAGCCGAGCGTTCTTTAGTTGCAGGGGGCGGTCCGGATATCTCTACCCCGCGTGCAGCTTCCACCACCAGAGTGCGCGGAGCAATCAGTCCGGCCAATTCGGCGTCCCCAAATTCCCGGAGGAGTGACCAAACGTTTCGATAAACCGGTTCCTGCCACAAGCCTTCGCGGGCCTGGAAATACCCACTTACGCACGCCGCCTGAATGCGTGTGTCAGCGGCGGCGCTGTAGAGTGCCAGCAATCCTCCCTCGCCGTAGCCCATCACCGCCACCGGGCGGGAAGGCGTGCCCTGCGCGAGCCAGTCCACCGCCGCCAGAACTTTCTGCACCTCGTAGCCGATGATGTGCCGGCCAATTTCATACGCCATGCGGTAGATATATTCACGATGCGTCAGGTTGGTGAGCTTGCCGAGTTGCTCGTTGCCGGACCATTCATCGCCGCGACTGATCAGCGCCGGCACCATGACCAGGCAGCCATTTTCCGCCAGCCGACGAGCGAATTGGGATTCCGCCGGAACTCCCGGAGCGAGGCCGACCAGCATTTCCGGGGTCCAACCCGCATCGGGCAGAGCCACCACTCGGGCCCGCGGGGGGCCGGCGGGCTCCAGCAACAGGCCCTCAGCGTCAACGCCCTCCAGCACCGGCCACCGCACACTTGCCGCCTTGAACCCTGCGCCCGTGGCAACGACGGAGGAGCTACCCAGTGTGACTTCAATATCTGGCGTTGAGTAGGGCACCCGTTTGTCGATCAATCCAATAATCTGGCGGAATCGTTCCCGATTCGGTTCTACTGACGCGGCATATGCGGCCGGCGAAGAGTAATCGCATTTCCACCGGGAGGCCCGTGCTTCCACGGCCGCATTGGTTTGCTGAAGTAGATGGTGGCGCAGTCCTTCCACCATCTGTTCCGAGAGATCCCCCTGGGCCGTCAAAGGCTCTGTCCCCGGCAGTTGGTTGAGGGGGGAAGGCGTTGACGCATTCGCGCTCTGTGCTTCCCCTGCGACAGACGTAGGGGGAAGGCTTACCAGCCCCCCGGCGATTGCCGATTTCCCCACGAGTTCGAACATCTCGCGTCTTGTCATGTTGCCCTCGATAGCCGAATGCCGATGACCGATGGCCGATTTTCGATTATACATTGGGGATTTGTGATTGGTGAAGACAGCGGTGCAATCGACAATCGGCAATCGACAACCGGCAATTCCCTGAGGCCTGGCACTTGGCACCTTCCTATAACTCCCTTTCTTTTCATCAACATATTCTGAGGAAATTCATAAGTCATTTGATTTCATACAAATCTACACAAGCCCGAAATGTTAAATTTTCCGACATTTGTTTTCATACACATCTACAGACATACCTTCATTTTCGGGGGTCGCCCTTTTTTCGCGCTCAGGCCCCCCTCGAAATCAAATAACTCCTTTAAATTAAAATACATGGATTTTTGGTCCGGCATCATCAAAAACCTCTAACTATCTTTTTTATCTATCACATCTACTCAGGCCGTGCGGTCCTTGTGTTCGTCATTGCGCTCCACGAGGCGCTTCAATCGAATGAGCTGGCTCATGGGACTCTCTCCTTTGAATTAAGGCCGGCGGGTGCGCCGCCGACGCCGTAGCGCTCACGTTCTAACCGTGGAAATGAGGAAGGGGCAGGGAGCAGGGAAGGGAAGCCAGTGTAGCGTACGTCCGCCATAACCCACCTATTTTAAGGTATAGAAGGGTAGTCTGTCAAGAAGAATTATTAACGATTTCCTACCGGTGAAAGTTGATTGTGCGAAGGGAAGGGCCAGACTATACTGCGCCCATGAGCAACGATCATAAAAACCTTGTGGCCAGGAGATCCTTTTTGGCGGCGATGGCTGCCGCGGGCACGGCCGCCGTGGCGGATGCCGATGTGTATGACGTCCGGAACTTCGGAGTGCGCGGCGGGCGTGACGTGCTGGAGACAGCGCGCTTCCAGGCCGCGCTGGACGCTTGTACCAAAGCCGGAGGTGGGACGGTCTACGTGCCGCCGGGTGAATATCTGAGCGGCGGGTTGTTCCTCCCCAGCCGCGTGAGACTTTACCTGGATGCCGGCGCCACCCTTTACGCCAGCACCCGGCCGGAAGATTATCAAGAACACGCGGCCAATCTCATCACCGCGCGGAAAGCTGAGAACATCTCGATTTCCGGGCCGGGAGCCCTGCACGGTCAGGGGACCAAGGACCTGGGGCGCCGCCCGGGCTTTGCCTCGGAGCCACGCCCGAGGTTTCGCACCATGGTCATGCGGCTCGAGGACTGCCGCAATGTGATCCTGCGGGACTTCACCATCCTCTATAGCGATAGCTGGGCATGCCACCTCAGGACCTGTGAAAAGGTGGTGGTGGACGGCGTCACTATTCTCAACAATTATTACCGTACGAACAGCGACGGCATCGATCCGGACTCTTGCCGCGATGTGCGTATTTCCAACTGTCATATTACCGCCGGCGACGATTGCATTTGCCTGAAAACGCACGACGGCATTCCCTGCGAAGACATTGTGGTGACCAACTGCACCACGGAGAGCGTCGCCACGGCGATCAAGCTGGGAACAGGCTCCGATGGTGACTATCGGAATATCACGATTTCCAACTGCACGGTCAGGAACTCCACGGTGGGCGTGGGTTTCTTCATCAAGGATGGCGGCACGATTGAATCGGTCATCGTTTCCAACCTGGCGATTGAGAACCTGCGCGATCCCAGCCTGGTGAACCCGGAACGATTGGGCGACAGGAGCTATCCGCTCTTTATCGACATCGAAAAGCGGCGCGATGATTCACGCATCGGAGCCATTCGCAACGTGACCTTCAGCAACATCCAGATCCGCAGCAATAACGGCATTTTGATGCAAGGAATGCGGGAGAGTGTTCTGGAGAACCTGGTGCTGCACAATATCTCCCTGCGCGTAACCCAACCGTATGACTACAGCCGCCGGGCCAAGCACTCAGGCGGCAGTAGCAACCCCCACGATGATCGCATCACGCTCTATGCGCGCCAACCGTCGTACTGCACCCTGGCGAACCTGCGGAACCTCGTGGTGGACAACCTGCAAGTGGAAGCCGCCCCCCTTATTCTGGAAGCCTATCCGCGCACCGCGCTCAGCGTGTTCAATGCCGATGGCGCGTTACTGAAGTCTATTGCCCGCACACCTGGGGGGGATTTTGGACCGGTGGTGGAGTTGCACAATGTGCGCCCCAGCCTGGTCACCGGCTGCCTGGCCGGCGCCGGGACGGGAACATTCCTGCGGACTCAGGGCATGGCTGAGGAAGATGTGGCGCTGGAGGCGAACAATCTTCGCTTGGCCAAGAAGGCCATGGAAAAATCAGAATAGGGACGGCCCATGCGTTGCCAATGCACGGCGTTCAGATTGTGCGGATTGCGCAGAGCAAAGCTCTGCGGCTGGAGTTTCTACATTTTCACGCGTCGGCGGCGTGAGTGAGGGCGCGGTCGGTAAGTTGGAAGCCGAGGGATTGTGGTCCTTCGGGGTGGTCGACCAATTCTTGGCGCAGGAGGGTGACCAGGTCGAGGCAGGAAGGGCGGTGGGCCTTGCGACGCCAGCGGGGCAGAGGCTGATAAGCCTGGGTACGTTGGGTGCCGAAAGCTTGGAGAGCGGCCAGGAGCAGCGCGCTATAGGCAGCCACGACGAGGGCAGGCTGTTTGGGCACGGCGTCGACGTTCCACAACTGGGCTTGTCCGACGCCCAGGGTATCCTTCTCGTCGCGGTGGTTGACTTCGATCTGCCAGCGGTCGAAGTAGATTTGCAGCAACTGGGGAGCGGAGTGGCGCAGGTCGGTGGAGAGCAGATAGGCCGGTTGGCGGTAGTAGAGTCGGGAGCTTTTCCTTTTGCGATAGGGGGTAGGAGCCACCACGAAGAGGCGGAGGGGAATCTGGCCGGCGCCGCGGCGCCAGTAGACGGGCGACCGAGCAAAGGTACCGGGTACCTTTTCTCCCCCATTTTATTTTCTGGGGAACGTGGTGCCTGTCCCTCGTCGGCCCTCAGCGGGCGCGGTAGACCTCTCGCCACCCACCCGTTGGTATGAATGCGCCGATAAGGGCGCCGGCTAGACCACCTACCGGCGTAAGGATGATCCCCCAGTGCGGATTCGGGGGGTAACCGCAGCCGAAGTCGGGGCCTTCGGTACAGTTTACATGGCTCCATATGACATGATTAGCGGCGAGCCCAATCACGAGGCCGGCGCCTGCTCCCACGACCGTGCCAATCACCGCGTTTCGCGTCCCGTGGTTTAGACCCTTCTTCCAGGAAACGCGAAGAACGTCTTGGCGCGCCAGCGTCTGCTCACCCGCTGCCTGCCGAAGCGTAATTCCGTTGTCGCTCAACGACTCGAACTTGCCCTGGTAGGATTTGACATTCTTGATCACGACGCGAATTTCCTGACCCGGCCTCAGGGATTTGAGATTGTCCCAACTGCTTGATCGCCCCTTGGAATCTTGCCCGCTCGCCGCCCAGGTGCTGAAGCAGGCTGCCAATAGCGCCAGCACCAGAAAACCCGCAAGTGAAAGCGTTCGAAGTGATTTCATGAATGCCTCCATGTTTTTCTGACTGGAGCCGAGTCTTAACGGTATAAGTCTACATATATAGACATAACGCTGTCAAGGCCTTTCTTCATCCCGGCTGGCCCAGACACGGCGCTTCTCGCGAGCGCTCCGGAGCGTTTCTCACGGCGCCAGCCGTTCCCACAAGTTATTGATTACAATGGGAATCGATTTGTTCGGGGCAAGAGGTCCGGGATTCAAACCCCAACGAAGAACCGTTCCGCACGTCCCACTGGCCGCGTAACGGCCAACCTGCGGTTGTGCGTGCAAGAGGAAAGCGTGTCAGTTACCCTTTCTTCAAAAGAAGATGCTCAGCCCGTGGCCGGTGGCGGAGCCTAAGGATTACCGGCAGGGGCTTAACCACTCCCAACCGAAAGAGGAGGGGAAAGGTGTCAGACTAGGAAATATCGTGTCCTGGGTTTCCCTGTGGTTAGTTCGCCGAAGGCATCTCGACATGATCGATGACGAATACCGACACCGGACCCGTTTGCTTCACCAATTTCAGACCCAATTGGTCCTTTAATGCCCCGGTAAACGTCGGCCCGGATGAACCAGAATCGCTACCAATTTCAGTACTGAGCCCTCCGGAGTCTTTAACGAACTCGATATTCGCATCAAACTTTCCGCTAAGCCCTGTATTATCCAATATCGGGCGGGAATCCCGGCCTCCTATAAACCCTGCAAACCCACCTAAAAGACTTGCAATCTGCTCCACCGATACGTCCACCATCCTGAAATGCAATCGGCCGTTTACGCGCCACCCATCCATCCCGCAATGAGGCGGGGGCGCGGTGTCGGGAGCGACCGGCGTCGGCTTGTCTGGCTTATCGGAACACGGCACGCTGTCTGGATGCGGCTGGAGCTGTGGCCCCAATTTGCCGGGCTTGTCCTGAACAAGCGCGTACACCGGAAGCTGGCGGGTTTCGGTGTGAATCGCCAGATTGAAGCGCTCTTCCAACAGAGACTGCATCATAAGGCGAAGCTGGTCCTTGGTCGGACTGCCTGCCGCGCGCGCCTCAATATCGAAATGATCCGTCTGGGCCCACTTCGGCAAGTGCTCCATAAGTAATGGCCATTGGCTCGAGTCAGCTATCTTGTAAGCGAAGATGATGTAGGCGAATAAAGGGGCGTTCGCCGTAAACAGTCCTCCCTTGGGAGAGGGGCCATCGAAGGGAGTTAGAATCTCCTTTCCTCTCTGTGGCACATCCGGCTCGCTCTGCCTGATGGAGGCGACCTCAACTTCCATCTTTCCTCCCGCCGCCGTCTGCCACGGAGGTACCGCTGGGGACTGAGTTGGCGATGACTGGGCTTTCGCTATTTGAGTTTGTTGCGGTCTAGTTAATTCGCCAAACACGGGTGCGGTGACGGCCATCAATGCAGCAACAATGAGCAATCGGTTTCTACCGATGTGCGGCTTTCGTTCAATACGCTTGATCACCATTAGGTCCCTCCGTGTTCTCGAAGTTGGGATCCACGATCACGCTATGCAGGACGCGCGGGCCTGGCACGCGTGTCCCAGTTTTTCACGGCAAAAATCGCGCGAAGGTTCTAAGGGTGGAACAACGCCGAAAGATCGCGGCGGCCGTGCACCACGCGCATGACGCACACCCCCGGTTCCGCGATGCGATAAAAGATGAGGTATTCGCCGGTGGGAAAGCTGCGGTAGGACGGCCCCAACTCATCGCGGCGGCGGCCCGCTCGAGGGTTTTCTCCCAGTATTTGGAAGTGGCGGATGACCAAGTCAATAAACCGGTCCGCCGCCGGCTCGTCATCTTCCGCGATGCGCTGCCAGATTTCGAGCAGGTCACGCCGGGCGTGCCGCGTGAGGCGATAGGTGGCCATTATGCCGGCTGGCGCTGGCGCAGGTCCCGCGCCTCGCGCTTCAGTTCCTCGGCCAGCCGGGGCAAGGTGGCGTCCGTGTAGTCGGTGTAGCGTCCGCCGTCCAGATCGGCCTGCGCGGCGTCGAGGGTCGCCAGCAACTCCACCCGCGCCCGCTCGCGTTCCTCCCAGCGGGCCATGGCGTCACGCACGGCGGCTTCCGCGCTGGGATAACGGCCGCTCGCCACCGCTTGGCGGATGAAAGCTTCCTGGTCCGGCGTAAGCTGAACTTCCATAGCCCCAGAGTAATGCGCGCAGGCGCTGCTGTCAACGCGGAAAAGCCGCCGGCGGGTTCCGGGATATGCCTGCGACAATAAGGTCACACTTGAGGGGGGAAATGCGTGTCAGGAACAGTTTTCTCGGTTATCTAGGTGTAAAGATGAAGGAAGTAAGGCCATCCATTTCCGCGATGCTGCGCGAGAGGTCGGAGGTGACGCGGTTGCGGGGAACGTGCGGCACCGCATAGCGCTCCAGCATCTCGATGGTGCCGGGGGCGGAGGCTTCGCCGCTGATCACCAGGACGCGCCCCACCAGGCTGGGCCGCAGGTCGGTGATGGCGCAGACCATTTGTTCCGGGGGAAGCTGGCTGGCGCGGAGGTCGAGCAGAACCGCGTCAAACTGATCGCGGCGAATCATGGTCAGCGCCTGTTGGGCATCGGAGGCCGCGTCCACATCGTAACCGAGCCCCGCCACCAACACGTACAAGACATTCCGAATCGAGGGTTCATCCTCGATGATCAGAACCTTTCTGCGTGGAGGATTTGGGGCCATAAGGTTCTCCTCCCGGGCGAGCTTTTGATGGCAATTTGCTCTTGTATACCCGATGGCAAGTGGACGTCCAGAGTACGAAGGTACTATCTCCAGGCTACAGACGAATTATGAATTCGGAGATGTGGCGCCGCCCGGAACCTGGGTGGGGAATGGAAGTGGTAGTCCATGCAAGCCAGGGTTATGGTATTATTCGCGCCGCGCATCGCGCATCTGTAACCGTAGAGAATAGTCAACGTGGGGAATAATGCAGCACCGCGCCAGGCGGAGTGTTCGCAGTGTCGTCATTCTGGGAGGTGAAAACGTCATGTGCAAACTTATTCTTGCAGTGGGGGTCCTCCTCATCTCCGTAACCGCCGGGTTCGCGCAGACCGGCGCGAAGAAGATCGATCCCTGCAATCTGTTGACGAAAGTCGAAATCCAGCAGGTGCTGGGTCAGGGAGCGACGGATGGGAAGCTGAATCCCACGGGCGGCGGGGGTCCTACTTGCAGTTACACCGTCGGGGGGTTCGGCGTGCTCAGCATTGTGGCGCGCCCCGCCCGCGCCGACGAAATCCCTGACCAGATGTTACCTGAATTCAAGAAGCACAATGTCAAGGCCGAAGAGGTGAAGGGCGTCGGCGATCGCGCCATCCTCACATTCCCTGGCTATGGAATGGTCCAGCTCCTCGCTTTCAAGGGCTCGAGTGTTCTCATGGTGCAGTTGATGATGTCGGGCGCGACGGAAGACAAGGAGAAGGTGCTCGTCCGGAAGCTGACGCAGAAGGCGCTCGTGAAGCTGTAAGCTCAGATCTCTGCCCAGGAAGCCAAGAACGGTGTCAGGGACCCATTTCTGGGCTCTGACACCGTTCTCGAAGAATTAAGAATACCTATCTTGGAGACAACCTCCCGCGCCGAAGGTTGGAATCGCGCGGAGTCGCCGTCCAGCCGACGTGGGGGCCAAAGCGGGCCAGGAGCTTAAAGCCGACGACGCCGGCCAAGCTGAGTGCACAGGCCGGCCAGGCCGATGCCTAACAGCATCAGCGAGCCGGGCTCGGGAACAGGGGGAACGGGAACGGGATCCGTCTGAGCGGACGACGCGCCGCTGATCCAAAGCTGCGTCCCCGAGTTGCTGTTCCACCAATCAGGGTCTACGCTGATCGTCGTGACAATGGATGCCTGGGCCCATGAGTTAGCAGAGCCACCGTCACCGTATGCGGCGGTGCTGGAAGTATTCGTAACGTCCAGCTCGTATTCGTAAGTCGTATTGGGGTAAACCGTGCCGGATTCCTGAAACCACGGTGAACCCGAGGTGTCGGAGTAGTAGCCCACAGGCCCACTCATAGGAAGGCAAGGGTAGTCGCCACTCCCTGAACATGCGTCTGTGTAGTAGCTATAATAAGTGACCGGCAAAAACCCGAACTGCGCCGTCGCGTTGGCCTGATATTGTGCCTGCGCCTCCCCTGACGACGTCACGCCCCCGGTGGCTATTCCCTCAACTGTAACGGTAATGGGCAGGAGGATGCCAGCGGCCGCGTTAGGGCTATAAACATAAAAATAGGAGTACAAAATCCCACCGCTCGCTGCCGACAGCGAGGTTTCGCCAAATTGTCCATTAGAACTGCTACTGCTGGAGGATGTCAAGACGCTTGACGGATTACCCGGGGCTATGCTGGCGTTCCCACTGCCAGTGCCAATGCCACTGCCCACGGGACTGGCCAGACTGCAAGAGGGGACCGACAAGCAGGCGGTAATTCCGCCGAAGCTTACTTGAGCGTTGTTGGATGTGACGTCCGGAGTCGAGCCGGGTGGGTTTGGGCTGTTCCACAGCGTGAAGCCGTCGGCCCAAAGCAATCCCGTTGGAATGAAAAACACTGCAAGAATGCACAAGAAGAGCTTCAATCGCATGACAGCCTCCGACGTAGTGTCTGCTTTCCTCCCGGTCGCGGCTGCGGCTATGGAGGGATAAAAATCCACTTAGGAGGCAGCAATTATTGGGCCAACTGCCAGACGAAAATTGTCATGCAAATAAAGCACTTAGAGCGGCTCACCGAGAGACGCCACAGCGAATATGCAAGATGTTGCACAGGAAAGGTGCAAGGGGTTGCTCGCGGAGGGGAATAAGTGGTCAATTTGTCAATAGGTTGCGGAACTTAGTGCATAGGGACAAATATACCGATAAACCAGTTTTCTAGCTCCCAGTCGGCAGGGCGAGTCGCTTCTTGGACGCCCCGGGCCTCGGAGCAGGGGGAAGACACATTGTTACACAGATTCTTCCTGATGCAATCCCGCGCTTGCAGTTTTGTTTTTGCGGAGGTCCCCGCCTCGCTCATTTTGGACAACCTCTTTCTTGGGAAGTGGTTCATAATCCCATAGCCAATCGGTGGTCCTGGAGAGGAGCAAACAGATGAAACTACGCCTCAGCGGCCTCATGGCAGCCGGCCTCTGCCTGTGGATTCTGCCCGCGTGGGCAGCCGAACCTCAACTGACGATTTACAACCAGAACTTCGCGGTGGTGCGAGTGCTGATTCCCCTCGACCTCAAGCCCGGCGAGAATCGCGTTCAATTCACGGACACGACAGCATTTCTCGAACCCGACTCCGTGATTCTGCGCGACCCCACGGGAGTGCGGATCCTGCAGATTCTCGAGCAGAATTACCGCGCCGACCCCGTCTCGCAGGAGCGCCTCCTCTCCCTGTCCGAAGGAAAGACGCTCGAATTTCTGGTGCAACGTGGCGACCACACAGAGACCGTGCAGGGCAAGATCATCCGCAGCGGATACGTCTCGCCCAGCCCTTACGCTCCCTACGGGAATCCCTATGCGGGCAATCAACCCGGGATGCAGCAACCGATTATCGAAGTGGATGGCAAATTGCGCTTTCAGCTTCCCGGAATTCCCCTCTTCCCGACTCTTACCGACGACACGATTTTGAAGCCGACCCTCAACTGGGTGTTGATGACGGACAAGCCCGGCGCGGTGAATGCCGAGTTCAGTTACGTGACGGGCCAGATGGACTGGAACGCGGATTACAACCTCGTCGCGCCCGAAGAAGGCGACCACCTGGATATGGTCGGCTGGGTGACCATCCACAATCGAACCGGCAAGACTTTCGACGGCGCTCGAATCAAGCTGATGGCGGGCGAAGTCAACAAAATCAACCAAAATGGGCGTCTCGATGTGTATGCGCGCGTCTTCGCTCAAGCTGCCGCAATGCCCGTAGCTCCCGAGGTTTCCGAAAAAACTTTCGACGAATACCACCTCTACGAACTGCCTCGCCCCACCACCCTTCACGACCAGGAAAGCAAACAGGTTGAATTCCTGCGCGCGGCGGGAATCAAATCCGAGCGGCTTTATGTGTACGATGGGATGAAGGTCAACCAGAACTACCAGGGTTGGAACATGGATATGATCCGGCAAAATGCCGAATACGGAACGCAGTCGAACCCCGACGTGTGGGTGATGCGGGAATTCAACAACTCGGAGGCGAATCACCTGGGGATGCCGCTTCCGGCGGGCCGCCTGCGTTTCTACCGGCAAGACACGGCCGGCCACCTGGAATTCACGGGCGAAAATGAAATCAAGCACACGCCGCGCGATGAAACCATTCGCGTCTTCACGGGTGACGCCTTCGACATCAAGGGTGAACGCCGGCGCACGGATTTCCATAATGATATGGGCCGGCGCATGGTGGACGAGTCTTTCGAGATCAAACTGCGTAACCACAAGAAGGAGCCCGTGGTGGTGCGCGTGGTGGAGCATCTTTATCGCGGCGCGACTTGGGATATTACGGAAAAGTCCGCCACCTATCTCAAGACCGACGCCCAGACCATCGAGTTTCAAATCCAATTGCCGCCGGATGGGGAGAAAATGGTCACCTACACGGCGCATTACACGTGGTAACGGAAATTGTGATTTATGAATTAGGAATGATGAATGGGCGGGTGGCTAATCCGCAGACCTGCAAGGTGAGAAGGCGCTACGCTACGCGGCGGTGGATGCGGAGAGCGCGTAAGGCGCCACACGATTGCGGGCGCAGATCCCGGCGGAAGGAAGGATTCCAAGGTGGCATCATTGCCAACGGCCGTTGGTTCGACTCTTTCTCTTTGGCGGTATCCCGTCAAATCCATGATGGGAGAAGAGCTGTACGCGGCGGAAATCACCGCGCGGGGTCTGGCCGGAGATCGCGCCTATGCGCTGATTGACGGCTCCGAGGGGAAAGTTGTCAGCGCCAAGAATCCGCGGAAATGGCCGGATATGTTCTATCTTCGCGCCGCGCTGGCTGCCGCGCCGGAGGCGGGGTCGAAGATGCCGCCGGTGCGCATCACGCTGCCCGATGGCACACTGGTTACAAGTGAGCAGCCGGACGTTCACCAGATTCTTTCCAAGGTCCTCAAGCGTGACGTGAAATTGACCGCCGCGGCCGTGCCTTCGGCCACGTGCGAGGCATACTGGCCGGATCTGGAAGGCCTCGACCGTCGGGATACGGTCACCGAGTTCGGCCTGCCGGAGGGCACTTTCTTCGACTGTGCCTTCGTGCATGTGCTGACCACGGCCACACTCAACAAGCTCCGAAGGCTCTATCCGGAGGGGCGGTTTGAGGTGCGGCGGTTTCGCCCCAACATCGTTCTCGAGGCCGCGAACGGCGAAGAGGATTTCGTCGAAAACGCCTGGATCGGCAAGGTGCTCGCCCTTGGGGACTCCGTTCGCCTGAGCGTCACTCGCCCCTGCCTGCGCTGCGTGATGACCACCCTCCCCCAGGGTGACCTCCCCAAGGATCCGGGCATCCTGCGGTCGGCGGTCCAGCACAATCAGAGTGGGGTTGGCGTCTATGCCTCAGTGCTGCAAGGCGGCAGGGTTCGCCGGGGCGATTCCGTCAGGCTGGAATAGAAACCTGTGGTGGCAATTTGGTGCCGGGTTTCGGACGTTCTATAATGTCGCCGGCGTTGTCGACCGCTCTTTAGGAAACCTGTCATGCGCACTCTTCCACGCTTGCTCCTTTGCGTCCTTTGTCTTGCTCCCAGCCTCGCCGCTCAAACCGGGCAAGTAGACTCGACCCGGCTCAGCGCCTGGGCGCAGGATTCCACTCGCCAGGTTTGGGGAATCGGCGCCATGATGGGTTCGAATCTCTACCGCTGGGAAGGCGCTAAGTGGAACACCGTTGCCGTGGAGGGGGTTTCCAGCCCCTATGGACCATCGGCTTTAACCAGCGGGCCCGATGGCGCGGTGTACTGTCTTTGGAGCGCCGGCGAAGAGGAGCACGTGGTGACCTGGCACAAAGGGTCCGCCTCCAAGGTGCTGGCTCACTTTACGGGCGACATCAATCGATTCTCACCAAGCATCTTTGTCGATCCCCACAAGAACATTTGGATTACCGACCGGGGAACACGCATCTACCGGATCACTCCGGAAGGCAAAGCCGAAAATGTCTACACCATCGAATACGATCATCGTTACGGCGCCAATCTTCCCAGCGGCGGGCACTTGAATTTCGAAGCCGTCTTCGCGACCGCCGACGCCGAGGGACGGGTTTGGTTTTGGGCAGGCGGGCCGCAGGGTGGCGGCGTTCCCTCACTGGACGGCATCCTGGTTTTCGACGGCAAGGATTTCGATCTCCACTCGAATTTCCCCGGCGCGCCCATCAAACGCTACACCGCCGTCGAACCCGACGATGCAAGCCACATGTGGGTGGCGGCGGCGGGCGATCACCTGTACCGAGTTGACACCAAGACGTTCTTCACCGAAGTGGTTCCCGAGCCTGCGCCCAATGCTTTCCGTTCCGTGCAGCGAATCTTCCATGCGGGCGGGACAACTTACCTTGTTTCAGCCAATGGGTCGTTACCCGTTGCGGAGCGCCGCGGCGAGGGGCGGCTTGCCGTCCTCTGGCGGCAGCAAGCTGGCGATTGGAAACGAGTGATCAGCGGGCTCGATATGCGGCCCGAACTTACCACCGATCGGCCCCGCCCGTTCGTGATGACCCCGGCAGGGCTATGGCTCGGCGCGTATGGAACCGGGCCCTGGTTCATCCCGGCGGGGAAAGGTGAGCCCGTGCACATCGATTGGAGGTATGGTTTTTCCCTCGAAGGGTCGGAGGGTTTAATGCCGCTTGCCGATGGGCGAATGCTGGTGGTGGCGGCGAACGCTGGGACCATGGCCTTCCAGCCGGCAGAATTGCTGGCCTCGTTCCAGTCGCCCGCCAACGTGCGAACGCTGAACCCCCTGCGCGTGCTGGTTCCGGACCGGCAGAATCATATCTGGGGTTTCCTTGCGGGTGAAAACAAAGTCATCAGCGAGTGGGACGGAAAAACCTGGATCGACCACGCCCTGCCGGAGAATTTTGATCCCATGCGGACTTGGGGTTTCGGCGTGGATTCCCAGGACCGCATATGGTTTCTTCCCGGCTGTCAAGGAACAGTCTCCCTTTTGAACCCGCCGACAGGGAACATCGAGACCTACCCTGACTTTTCTCTTGCCCTCCAGGCGCAACTGCCCAATCGCGCAAGTTTCCAAATCCGGGGAGATCGCTTCCGGACCCCTTCCTTCACCTCCGACGGCCGAATTGGCTACATCGATGGATGCATGCAGGCTCATTACTTCAACGGCCAATCGTGGCAGACGTGGCGGCCGAACGAAATTAACGTGGTTGGGCAGCGGGGAAGCTTTGATAGCCCGGCGTTTTTTGATCGGGCGGGCAATTTTGCCATCAACATCGCGGGAAGGACGTGGGAATACGCGCCCCCGGCCGGGTGGCGCAGCACTGCTTACGAGCAGGGACCCGAAACCAATGAGGAGAGGCCGGGACAGGCTCCGCACCCTCCACCGCCGCCACCGGGCTGCCCAATCAGTGATCCTGAATCGGTCGTCCAGGATCGGTTGGGAACCTATTGGTTGACTTCCCGAGGACAGTTGTACCGGGCGGTTCCGGGGCTCTGCGTGCCGCAGTTTTCACCCGGGCAGCGCCAGCCCTTCAGCGATTTTCGGACGATCAAAACCGCATTGATTGACCCGCAGGGAAATGTTTTTCTGGAAACCTATTTTCGCCGCCATTCCAATGTCGGGGAGTACGTCATTGTGAATGCTCGCTCCCCACTGCCGCAAACGAAGCTGCTCGCCACCGTGGAGGAAACGGGTAGCGTCAAACTCCAGTTCGAGACCCAATGGAAAGACAAAGTATGGTTCACCTGGAGAATCGGCGGCGGGGATTGGGCTCCTCCCACCGAAAACGCGGAGGCCACGGTGGGTTGGTTGGCGAACGGCAAGTACCGGATTGAAGCTGCGGCGCTGGATGAGCGCTTGCAAATCGATCCCACCCCCGCCGCGGCTGAGGTGACCATTCAACTGGATCCCCAGAAGCAGCTTGCCGCGCTGATCGAGCAACTGAAAGATCCCAATTATTCCGCACGTGATGCGGCGGTGGCGGCGCTGGTCCGTCAGCCCACCCTCGCCCTTCCCCTGCTGCAATCAGCGCGTGAGAAGGCTGGGGCGGATCAACGCTGGTGGATCGACGCCGCCATTCAACAAATCAACGACCGCATGACAAAGGACAAGCAGCCGTAAATTCTTCACAATTATAAGTTACAAATTATGAATTATCACAAACATGACTCGACATCATTCTGGAAATTCATGATTTGGAATTCATAATTTATAATTCAGGAGCGATTCATGCCCAAATGGTTTCGAACTTTAATTCCCGCACTCTTTCTGGCCGTCACGGTTTTGGCGGCGCCACCGAGCGGCGCGCTTCAATACAAGTCCGCGTTTATGCGCGTCGAGCTGGCCACGGACCAACCGACCTTTGTAAGCCTTACCGTAGATTCGCTAGGCAAAAACAAACTCAGCGCCACCCCGCTGCGCCCGCCCGCCAAGGCGGAGACGACTTACCAAGTGCGCCATGTGGGCTCGACCTTCGAGTATCGTCCCTTCGGCGCCTCGGCCGCCGCGCCGCCCGCGTGGACGTTTCAGTTCTCGCCGCGACAAATCATTTTGGGTTCGCACTTCAGCGCGGGAAATCCCCCGCCACCGCTGGTGCTGAATTTCAATCCCCACCTTAATCATGCCACGCTGCTGGGGCTCATCAATGAGGACAGCAGCGTCCGACTGCCCGCGCTCCTGCATCTCCCTGACCTCGGAACTTTTCGGATCACTTCCCGTGCGGGCCGAAACCTGGCGCTGGGTTACGACGCGCTCCGTTATGGAGGAGGCAAGCAGGCCGACGACTACGTGCGCGTCACCTTCCCCGCCGCCACCGCTGCCCTGCCCCAGGTGGATTACACCCTGGAAGTGGTGGCCATTTATCCCCTCTCGCCGGCGGCGCCCGCAGGCGATCCGCGGTTTGACGGCTTCCGGCGCAACTGGCTGAATATTTTTCAACTGAATCCACGGGCGCGCGTGCTGGCCAATCACGCCGCCAGCGACCCCGTAGCTTTCACCGTTTTCGAGTATTCCTCCGTGGCGGTCCGCACCCCGCCGCTGGCCCCGGGCCTGACCGCGCTGGATATGATTCGCCAAACCCTGGACCGCTACCTGGGCGGAATGAAAGGTTACGGAATGCAGGGATACGGCGGCAATACGCGCTACGACTTCAGTGACTCCTATCCTTCGCTGCTGATTGCCGCCACCGATTACGTCGACGGCAGCAAAGATCATGCCTGGCTGGAGAAAAACTATTCCGGGATAAAAGAATGGGCCACCAAACTGTTGGCCATGGATGTGGATGGCGACGGCTTGATTGAATATCCCATGAGTGGGAACTACAACTCGTGGCCGGATAAAATAGTGGTGCGCCCAGCCAACTGGTGGGACACCATCGGCTTTGGCCATCAGGATGCCTACTCGAACGCCCTCGCCTACAAGGGCCTGCTGGATATGGCGGACCTGGCTCGCCAGGCCCATCAGCCCGATGACGCGCGGCTCTATTCCGCCCGCGCCGAAAAACTCCGCGCGGTTTATTTCCAGACTTTTTACAATCCCCAAACCGGAGTGCTGGCCGGATGGAAAAGCGCTGACGGGAACCTGCACGATTATTATTTCACTTTCGTGAATGGCGTGGCCATTGCTTATGGACTGGTTCCGCGCGACAAGTCAGACCTCATCATGGATCGAATGCTCGCCAAGATGAAGGAGGTGGGTTACACCCATTTCGAGTACGGCCTGCCCGGAAACCTGATTCCTGTCGCCCACGGTGATTACGCCCACCACGATCAGCGCTGGGGCGGAGGCGATAAAGAGGATGGATCGGACGGATTCCAAATCTACGAGAACGGCGGGGCGACGGCGTGCATGGCCTATTACACCTTGCAAGCCTTGTACCAGTTGGGCTGGCACAAAGACGCCGACGCCATGCTGTTTCCCATGCTCGCGGGGTTTGAGAAAGGCGGTTTCCAGGGATTTGGCCCGAATGGCATGACGTACGATTGGAAAGCCTGGGATGGAACTCCCCACGGTTACGAAGGCCTGCTGGTGGATGGATACCAGGCACTGCTGGCTGTGCTGGCGCGGTGAGAGCAGGTGCCAGGTATCAGGGGTCGGGGTCTTACTGATACCTGACACCTGACACCTGGCACCTCTCCGCTGGTCGCGCTACGCGAATACGCACTCTTCCGCTTGGAGGGCAGGGCTGTGTTTCTTAGCCCCCTCACGGCCGGCGCGAGCGGCGTGAAAGCTTCTGATCCCACCGTCTTCCGATCCAATCAGCGCGCGCAGCCGCAGCCGCGCTTTATGCAGTTGCGATTTCGAGGTACCCTCGCTGATGCCGAGCAATTTTGCGATCTCATCGTGCCGGTAGCCTTCCACGTCATGGAGGAGGAAAATTTCCTGATAACCGGAAGACAACTGGGCGATGGCCACATCCAGACCTATTTTGTCCAGCCTGTTGGTGGCAGTGCCGGCGAGCGCGTTCACCCTCCTGAGAACCTCATTCACGCCTTCTTCCGAGGCCGGCGCGGCGTCCAGGGATGTCACCGCCCCGCGCCACCGGCGATGGCGGCGCATTTGCATTAGTACCGTGTTCACCGTCAGGCGGTGCAGCCACGTGGAGAAGTTCGCTTCGCCGCGAAAGGTATTGGCCTTCCGGAACAACTGGAGAAAGACCTCCTGGGTCACATCCTCCGCGTCCTCCGGATTTCCCAACATGCGGAAACACTGCCGATACACTCGCCGCTGGTACTTCTGGTAAAGGGCGTCATATTCCTTCAGCAACGCTTCCCCGGGCGAAGGCGGAATGGGCTCTTGCGGTAACAGCCAATCAGGCTCCACATCCACCGTCATAATTGGCGCGTCGAGAATTGCGCTCATAAAGCCACCCTCCATCTCGATGAATCCCGTGGAATTAATCAACGTATCAAGCGTCCTCCGCAGGGAGGAGCTGACACGAGTGATGGAAAGGGATTAGGCGCGCGGAGGGGCTCGTAAGCCGTGCGCTTGAGGAGCGCCGGCAAGCTCTTGCAAAGGCAACTCAATGGGGAGGAAATAATGTGTGACTGCCGTCGTGATGATGGGAGGGGCGGGCCGGGAATCATCTGTCTGCACCGGCACCAATTCGTCGCCGCCACACTCCGCCATGCGGCTGCTCTTCGACATGTGCCAGGCGGTGGTATTTTGAGTGGGATTGGGTAGGCGCGATTCGGTAGCCAGAACTCCGACGGTCACGATCAGAAGCGCGATCGCGACGAATACGATCCTGCCTATGACCGTCGCAATTGAGGTTCCCCGCCGAACTGCACTTCGAGCAATTCTAAGCAAGCCGTTTACCCCTGCTGGCATTAGCCCCTGAACTTCACGTGGGCTGATTCTACACCAACTGCCAGTGGACCGCAAAGACAACTGCAAAGAAGCACCCCGGGGCGGCCGCAGACGGAAAGCCACCCTTAGCTGTGAAGCCAGACCGGGGGATAGGGTTGCCTGGGGAGGAAAAAAGTGGCGCACCCGTCGTACTCTATCGCGCCGCAACTTTCCCCCCTGAAGAGGGTTATAATTCCGTGAGAGCGCTTAACAGGGACAACCAGCGGGGCGATTCTCAGGGCCTGAGGGAACGAACTTATTTTCCTTTCCCGCCGAGCTTTCTCGGCATGCAAAGGGCTGCCTCATGAAGGGTAAAAAGATTTCGACACTCAATCCCGACCTTGCCGCCTGGCATTTTCTCAGCCGGACGACGTTTGGCCCACGACCTCACGACGTGGAAAAAGCCAGGCAGACGGGCATTGCAGCGCTTCTTGACGAACAACTCCATCCCGAGAAGATTGATGACTCCGCAGTGGAACAGCGAATCACCTCTCTTCCAACCCTGGCGATGAGTCCGGCGGAACTGATGGCGGACTTCCCTCCCCCCAATCAAGGCAAGAACCCGCAAGTGAGGCAGGAACGCATGGAAGCCCGGCTGGCGATCGCTCCCAACTCCGAGGGCACGGCCAAGCCGGCAACGCCGGAGATGAACCAGGCGATGGAAGCCGACGGGCCGCGCCGGATCCTCATGGAGCTTGGCCGCGAACAATTCTGGCGTGCGGCCTACAGTCAACGGCAGCTTCAGGAAGTCATGGTTCACTTCTGGATGAACCATTTCAACATTTATGCCGCCAAGGGAATCGATAAGTGGCTCCTCACTTCCTTCGAACACGATACGATTCGGCCCAATGCCCTGGGAAATTTCTCCCAATTACTCGCCGCCACCGCGCACAGTCCCGCCATGCTCTTTTACCTGGATAACTGGCTGAGCGTGGCGCCCAACGCGGCGGCCGGCAATCGCCTTGCCCAAGGCAGGCCGGGGCCCTTGGGATTTGGCGCGGCGGGGGTTGCGGCCGCAGCGATGAAAGCCAACAGCCAGCGCCCGCAAGTGGAGCGCCGCGGCTTGAACGAGAACTATGCCCGCGAGTTGATGGAACTCCACACCCTGGGTGTGGACGGCGGCTACACTCAGCAGGACGTGCGGGAAGTGGCGCGCTGCTTCACCGGTTGGACCATCGATCGCCCGCGTCAAGGCGGCGGATTCATCTTCCGGCCGCGCTTTCACGACGACGGCGAGAAGACGGTACTGGACCACAAGATCAAAGGCCGCAGCGGGGTGGAAGATGGCGAGCAGGTGCTGCAACTTCTGGCGGCGCATCCATCCACCGCGCATTTCATTTCTCTCAAACTCTGCCGCCACTTCGTTGCCGATGATCCGCCCGATTCCGTCGTTCGCCGCACCGCTCGCACCTTCACCGAAACCCAGGGCGATATTCCTTCCGTCTTGAAGACAATCCTGACATCGCCGGAGTTCAACTCGCCGGCGGCCTTCCGGACCAAGGTGAAGTCTCCCTTTGAACTCGTGGCCAGCTCGTTGCGAGCGCTGGGCGCAGAAACCGACGCCGGCGCACCTTTGATGGGGCTGATTATGCGCATGGGCCAGCCCCTTTTCCAGTATCAAGCGCCCACGGGTTATCCCGACCGCGCCAGCAATTGGATCAACTCCGGCACGCTGCTGGCGCGCATGAATTTTTCCATGGCGCTGGCGGCCAACCGGATCCGCGGGACACAACTCGACCTGCAAGCTCTGACCCCTTCCGACGATGCGCAGGCCGTTTGGGATCAACTGGTGCAACGAACCCTTGGCGGGTCCGTTTCCCAGGAGACCCAGGCGGCGGTCACAAAGAGTTTGGAGAATTTGGGCAAGCTCGGCGGAGGCAATCCGCGCAATTTCCCGAAGACGACGCTGATGGCGGCGTTGATTCTCGGGTCGCCGGATTTCCAGCGGCGATAGCGCCCATGAAAATGGATGTGCCGAAGGCACCTTGGACTGCGGCGGCTCGACGCCGCCTTGAAATCAGGCCGAGAACGATGACAAAAGCGGCGTCGAGCCGCCGCAGTCCAAGGTGCTTCGCACATCACGTACAGTAACGAGCCGTAGGATCATGGGAATTCGCGGTGAGAAAGAGCGAAGTACATTGAGGTCACGATGAGCATTTCTCGACGCTATTTCTTAAAGACCACGGGCCTGAGCCTTTTCGGCGCAGGGTTCGTTCCCAGCTTCCTGCGGCGGACGGCGTTCGCAGCGGAGCAACCCGCGCGCAAGAAAATCCTGGTGGCCATCTTTCAGCGGGGCGCGGCCGATGGGCTGAACATCGTGGTTCCCTTTGGCGAGAAGAATTACCACGCCCTGCGCCCGACGATTGCCATCCCGGAGCCTTCCAAGCGCAGCGGGAACGGCCCGAGCGCCCTGGATCTGGACGGCTTCTTTGGACTGCACCCCAGCCTCGCTTCGCTGAAGCCTCTCTACGACGCTCGCCAACTGGCGATCATTCATGCCGCTGGCTCACCGGACAGCACACGCTCGCACTTCGATGCGCAGGATTACATGGAATCGGCGACGCCCGGCGTGAAGTCCACTCCCGACCGCTGGCTGAACCGCTTCCTGCAAAGCGCTCCCCACGCCGACGCAACTCCCTTCCGGGCTGTGGCGTTTGCCGCCTCCACGCCGCGCACCATGATGGGCGCCGCGTCCTGCCTCTGCACGCAGGACTTGCAAGGATTCCACCTGGCCGGAAACCCCAGGCAGCAAAACCGCGGAGTACAACTGCTGGCGAGCGCCTTCGAAGAGATGTACGCCTCGGCGTCGGACCGGCTGCTCTCCAGCACCGCGCACGAGACATTTGAAGCCATCTCCATCCTGCAACGCATGCAGATTGGCGAGTACCAGCCGGAGAATGGCGCCGAATACCCTCGCGGGCCCCTGGGCAAGAGCTTGCAGCAGATCGCGCAGCTCATCAAATCCAACGCCGGGTTGGAAGTTGCCTTCGCGGAAGTGGGCGGATGGGACAACCATGTAAACGAAGGTGGAGTGACCGGCCAATTGGCAACGCGCTTGAAGGACTTCGGCGATTCGCTGGCCGCGTTTCACAAGGACATGGGAGACCGCATGGCCGACATCACGGTGCTGACCATGTCGGAGTTCGGCCGCACCGCCCGCGAAAACGGCAACCGCGGCACCGACCACGGTCACGCTCATGCCATGTTTGTTCTGGGTGGACCGGTAAAGGGTGGAAAAGTTTACGGCGAGTGGCCGGGCCTTAGCGATCATCAACTCCATGAAGGGCGCGACCTGGCATTGACCACCGATTTCCGCGATGTCTTTGCGGAAGTGGCCATGCGTCATCTGGGCGTGCAGGACCCCGCGGCGATTTTCCCCGGCTATGCGGTTTCGCCGGCGCGCTTCCGGGGATTCCTGGGCTGAACGCGTTCGATGCCGTAGCGGCGAGTTTACCTCGCCATATGGCGGCGTAAAGCCGCCCCTACGTCTTCACGAATTGCTCAATGCGCGCCACATCCCGGCGTGCGAATACCGTGAGGCCGGTGGTAAGAAGAATCCCGGCGGCCACGTAAACAAAGCAGGAAAGCGAAATCGCCTGGCTGGGCCCGATGCGTTGCGCGACGAAGCCTATCACCACAGGAGCCGCCCCGCCGCCGAGCCATCCCACCATGTTCATGAAGCCTGCTGTGGTGCCCCGCACCTCCGGCGGGACCACGTCGAAAACCGACGCAAAGATGTTGGCGTCATAGAGCCCCTTGAAAAAACCCCAGGCCGTAAGCATCACCACCACCCAGCCCACCGTACCGGAGCGGCCGCAAAAAAACACAAACGGCGCCCCACAGAAAACCGCGATCGCCTGAACCAGGATGCGCCCACCGAAAAATCGGCGGCGGAATAAGTCAGCAAACCAACCTCCCAAGGGTGACCCCACCATGCTCGCCACTTGCGCGAAAAGCGTGGCGGAGAGTCCCGCCATCGCCAGGCTCATATGGAACTTGTCGTAAAGAAATTTCGGCATCCACGACAACAAAACCAGGGCGACGAAATTCGCGCACATGAACGCGCCCATCAGCATCACGGCGGTGGGAGTGCCCAGAATCAATTTGATCGACTTCCCCACGGACGCCCGCGCCACAGCCGCGGTTGGCGCTTGGGCGGTACCGTCTTCCAAATCGGCCGCGCCGCGCTGCGGTTCGCGCAGCAGGCCAAGCAGGATCAAGCCCAAAATAAATCCCAGGCCGCCGAGGAGGATGAACGACCATCGCCAGCCGTAACGCTCGCCAATCAGCCCGGCCAGGAAGCCGCCGCCGATGGTGCCGACGTACACACTGGTTTGGTGGATTCCCATCGCCCGCGAGCGGGTGGCCTTGCCGTGATAGTCGCTGATCATCGACATGGCGGAAGGAACGTAAATGGTCTCCGCCGCGCCTTCCCCCGCCATGAACGCGAACAGATGGCGGAACGAACGGGAGAGCGTGGTGGCGACGGTGACGATGCTCCAAACAAAAAGGCCGCTCAGCATGGCGGTTTTGCGCCGGATGCGGTCCACGACATATCCCGCAAAGGGCGCGCCCAAACCGTAAATCCAGGCAAAAACCGAACCCAGCAGCCCCAACTGGATCGGCGTCAGGTGCATCTCCTTCTCGAGCAAAGGGAAGAGAGAGAAAAGTCCCTGGCGGTCAGCATAATCGAAAAAGGAAATGCACCAAAGCATCCCCACCACATACCACTTGTAGCGGCCACGGTTCATGGGTTACTCCGGGGGCGTTGTGAAGGAGTCAGGAGTCAGGAGTAAGGAGTCAGAATGGACAGAGCGATCGCCCAAATCCTCGATTCCAACTTCTGTCTCCTGGCTTCTGTCTCCTAACTTCTCAGTAGAGGAGCCCTTTCTGCAGGGGTTCTGCCGCGCGGCCCAGTGGTGCGAGAAGTTGAAACGCTCCCCTTGCCATCAAACCCAGCTCGGTCGCGGTTTGGAACCACAGGAAGCCCTGATCCATATACATTTTGATCTGCTCGGAATCTTTAACCGGCAATCCCAGAATCTTATTGTTGGCCTTGCCGGCAGCGACCACCTTTTGCAGGGCGTTCTGCACCCGGGGATGATCCTGCTGCCCGCGATAACCCATGGAGAAGGAGAGGTCGCTGGTACCCACAAAGATGACGTCCACGCCAGGTGTGGCGGCAATTTCGTCGATACGCTCCACCGCCTTCTCTTCTTCCACGATGATCACCACAAGGACATTATTGTCGGCAAAAGTGTGGTAACCCTCCGGCGCCGGCCAACGGAACGCCGCCAAGCCCGGGCCCGAACCCCGCCGCCCGTGGGGTGGATATTTACACGCCGCCACTGCCTGCCGCGCCAACTCCGGCGTGCTGCAAAACGGAAAAATAACTCCCAAGGATCCGGCATCCAGCACGCGCTTCGCCGTCCAAAGCTCGTTGACGGGCACGCGTGTAATGGGCACAGCCTTCAGGCCGCGTGTAGCCAGGATAATGTTGCGCAAGGTTTCAAGCGTGATGGGGCTGTGTTCCATCTCGATCCAGAGGAAATCAAACCCCAGCGAGGCCACCTGCGCGGCGGTTTCCGCGCTCGCCACCGTGATGGTCGAACCGATCACCGGCTTCCCCTCCCGCAGCATTTTCTTCAAGGGGTTTTCCAGGATTTCCGGCGAGCCGGCATTTTCAGAGGACATAATAATTCTCCTTATTAATAGCTTGTATCATATTTCATGATAAGGATCGTCGCCACCAGAACGATTCCGGAGCCCACCATGGCGAGGACTCCCAGGCGCTCTCCCAGCAGGACGGCGGCCATGAGCACTCCGAAAATCGGAACGAAATAAAGCGAAACCGACGCCACCGTCACATCAAGGTGCTCGAGCGCCGCGAAGAAGAATAGCATGGACGCCCCGTACATTAGAATCGCCAGGAATGCGAACGCCACCCAGGATTTCCAGTCGAAGGTGCGGAAGACGCTCCAGTGGAACGGTTCCGCCCAGATCAGCAGGGGTATGCTGGCCAATGACGCCGTGATGTAACTGAAGATCAGGATTTCGATTTCCTGAAAGCGCTTCATCAAGCCCTTGCAATAGGTGTTGTAGAAGGAAGAGCCGAAGCAGCCCACCAGGATCAAAGCGTTGCCCACCAGGTATTTCATGTTCAAGAGGGAGACGTGGCGCAGATCCTCCACCGACATCAGCATGACTCCCACCAGGCCGATCAGCAGAGAGGCGATGCGCAGCAGGGAAAGTTTTTCGCGCAGCATGAACGAAGCCAGTACCGCGGTGATGACGGGAATCATCAGGTTCAGCACCGCGCCGTTGGAGGCCAATGAACGCGAGATTCCCCAAGTCATGCCGAGTTGCGCGAGGACCTGCCCCAGCACGCCCGCGAGCGTGAACTTTCCCCAGTCTGACCAGGTGGGCCGCACGGCGCCCGGATTGGCGCGGCGTTTGCGAATCAGCAGGGGAACAAACAAGACGGTGGTGATGTAAAACGGGAGAAAGGTGATGGCGATGGGCCCCATGTTGCGGTCGAGAAACTTGACCGCCGTCCCTTGCGCCGACCAGATGAGCGATGCCGCGGCGAGCAGGGAGAAATACCAAAGCATCCTTCCCTTCTCCACCGTTTTGTTCAGTCCCGTCGCCGTGGCCATAATGGATTCCTATTGCACGATGATGCCGAAGCGGTCAGCGCCCATCGAACTGCCGTCAATCACATAGGGGTCAATGTGCCGCGCCTCGGCAAAGCCGCGGACTACTTGCTGAAATGCTTCCCGGGCGTCCCGCCGCCCCAGGACGGCCACCGTTCCGCCGGCGCCGCCCCCCGTCACCTTCGCACCGAACAATCCCGCCCCAGCGCCTTGCTCGCGCACCAATTCCACCAGCAGGTCCGTGGCTTCGTTGCCCAGCCCGCACTCGGTGTAGGAATAATGCGATTGATACATCAGGTCACCCATCAGCCGGTAGGCGCACTCGGAAGCCTGCTCCGACGCGCCGCGCGCCAGTTCCACAAACAACTGAATCCGCTGATTCTCCTCAATCGCATAACGCGTGCAGTTGCGGACACGGTACTGGATCTCCGGCCGCACCGTGGTGAACGAGTCGGGATGAAACTGGCCCGCGACGAGAAACTCGCTGCCGGGCATTCTCTCCGGCAGGCGCAATTCGTATTTCGAGCGGAAGACCGAAGGCGTTACTTCCGAGAGATACCCTCGCCAACGAGGATCGGTAAAACGCGGGATGCGGCTGTGGGCGTCCTGAGTGACCGGCAGGCCTTCCCGATCACAGATGAGCTTGTACCCCATGAAGGCCGCGGCGCGGGCCGCCTCGTATTCGACCCCGGTCACCGCGTGACTCACGCCGGAGTCTACTGCCCAACAATGCAGCGCCTCGGGAAGCCGAACGAGCGGGAAAGGCTGGCACGGCTGGCAAAGCAGCGGCAGCACATAATCCTCGTCGCCCAATGTGGCCGCGGCCTGGTCCATTATTCCACACGCTGATTCGGCGATGACGTTTTCCACCCACTGGCAAGCCTCGGCCAGCTCGATGCCGTGCAGGTCAATGCCGTAGGCGCGCGCGGCGGGCTTCATCACCGCCACTTCCACGGCCGCGGACGAACTCACGCCCTTGTTCAGCGGCACCTCGGATTGGAGATACACGTTGGCGCCGGTCTTTACGGCGTCTGGATAGCGCTGGGTCAGCAGATAAAAGTTTCCGAGGGTATAGGCGGTCCAGCGCACTTTGGGATCGGCGTTCACCAGGCGCCGGACCGTGGCTTCATCGGTCAGACCATCCAACTGAAATTCCACCTGTTCCTGCCAGCCGCGCTCGGCCATCTGCGGATTCCAAAAGACAACGCGGCGGTCGTCGCGCAACTGCACCGCGCCCCAGGTGGCTTCGCGAATGGTGGCCTCGAACACCAGTCCGCCCGTGTAATCAACATTGCCGCCCATCAGGTCCAGGCGCCCCGGGCACCGTCCGATAAAGATGGGGCGGCCCAAGGCAAAGAATTTCCCGTCGCCACGAAGGCTGGCAACCTGCGTTTCAAATGGGGTCATGCAAGCTCCCGGATGCTGTCCGTCACATAAGCGACGGTCTCTTCGGTCATGCGTGGATGGATGGGCAGGCTCACGTACTTGTGGTATAGCGATTCGGCCACGGGGCACTCGCCCTCGGCGTGGCCGAGTTGGCGATAGACTGTGGTGAGATGGATGGGCATGTAATGGGACCACACCTTGATGCGCTTGGTCGTGTAAAGGTCCCACATGAAAACTTCTTTGGTTAGTCGAAACTCCGGTTCCACCAGAACACAATAGATGTGAAACACGTGCTTGACGTCCGGCGAAACGTACGGCGTGGTGAGGCCGCGAATGCCGCGCAGGCGCTCGCAATAGAGGTTGGCAATCTCGATGCGCCGGGCGTTGAACCCGTCCAGCTTGGCCAGTTGCACCAGGCCGACTGCCGCCTGCGCGTCGGTCATGCGGAAGTTGAAACCCACATCATCGAAATCCAGGTACCAATAGCGTTTACCCATGGGGGTCTTGGCTTCGTCAATCGGCAGGTATTTCCCTTTGGGATCGTAAGTCAAGCAGCAGAGTGAGCGGAAGGACAGCATGCGCTCGTAAAGGTCCCGGCGGCTGGCGGTGACCATTCCTCCCTCACCGAGCGTTACCATATTCTTTTGCTGATGAAAACTGAATACGCTGATGTCACCCAGACTTCCTGCGCGGCGGCCCTTATATTCGGCGCCGGCGGCGTGCGCGCTGTCTTCCACCACGATAATCCCGCGTTGGCGCGCCAATTCCATGATCGGATCCATGTCGCAGCATTGGCCGTAAAGGTGAACCAGCAGGATCACCTTGGTGCGGTCAGTAATTTTCGCGGCGATGGAAGCGGGCGTTATATTGAGGGTGCGAGGGTCAACATCCGCGAAGACCACCTGTGCGCCCTGTGCCGCGGCGGCATTGGCGGTGGAGATCCAACTGATAGGCGTGGTAATCACTTCATCGCCCGAACCCACTCCCGCCGCAATCATGGCGAGCTGAAGCCCCGCCGTAGCCGACGTAACCGCCAGACCGTACGGAACCCCGCAGTAGGCAGCGAAGGCTTCTTCAAATTGCTTTACTTTCGCCCCGCAGGAAGGCGCGCTCGCCGCCAGCACCTCGCGCAGCGCGGCCTCCTCCTCGGGTCCATAGACAGAGCCGTGGTTGTACTCCAGCTCATGAATTGCTTTGGGGAGATTCATAAACCGCCCTTTCGATAACTTCGTCGCAACTGGGCACGGGCGTGCGGCACGTCGCCCGGATCCTTTCGGTAAGAAGAAAATGATCGAGTCCACGCGGCGCCCGCCCCGGCACGGGTGCGGTTTGGGGCTGAATGAGGTCACGCGAAAAACCCATTCGTTCCGCCAATTTCACTCCGAGGTCGAACCGCGAGATCGACTCGCTGGCGCCCACATGGAAGACGCCTCTCGCGCCGGGGTGTTGCACAAGTTCCAGCATAAAACCCGTCAGGGTGTTGGCGTCAATCGGGTTGCGGTATTCAAAATTGGGGAATGATACGGGCTGCCCAGCGCAGAGCTTTTCCGCCAATTTATTCAGCATCGCATTCGTTCCGTGATCTTGCGCAAACCCCACTACCAGGGCCAAACGCAGAATAATTGCCGAGGGCAACGCCCGGCTGACCAGGTCCTCGGCGCGAGCCTTGGTCCTTCCATAGATGCTGACCGGCGTGGGGGCGTCGCTCTCCCGGTAGCCGTGCCGGGCGCCGTCAAAGACCGCCGCCGATGACGTGAACACGAGCTTGGCCCCGGCGCGGGCACACGCCTCAACCACGCGGCCGGCGCCGCGAACATTGATCTCTTCCGCCAGCTCCGGACGTTTCTCGCACGCATCGATGTCAGAGATGGCGGCGAGCAGCACAACCACGTCCGGAGAAGCTTGCTGGAACCCGGCCTCGACACTTGCCGCCGAGGTGACGTCCATCGCCAACCCTTCCCAACCCGCCGATGGGAGGTCAGCCGGAAGGACCTGAAACGCGGAGGTAGCCTTGCGGGCAAGGTGCTGTCCCAGGAAACCGCGAGCGCCGATGATCAACAGGTGGGGTTTATCATCCACTACTTTGCCCATTCCGGAAAGGCTGCAATTGCGTCCATGTAATTATGGATTCTGTCGGTGTGGGCGTCTTCCTGCCATCCGCCCCGGCCCGGGCGCCAGGTTTCATCCCGCGGGCAACCGTCATCGTTAATCGTGTACAAGGCGTAATTTAAGGCTTGGAAGGCGAGCGCTTTGTATTCCACCGACCCCGTCGCGGCGGAATACATGGCCAGGACGCCGCCATAGTTGGTGAGCGCGCCTCCCCATGGATTCTTGTCGTTCGTCTGCTCGCCGCACACCGGCACGCCGTCGCGAACGCTGGTGAAGTTCAGGGCGGCGAAATCAATAAGCGCTTTGGCGTCGGTCTTCCACTCGGGATCGAGCGCCTCGCGCTTTTCGATCAGATAACGCGCCAGATTTAGCGGCGACCAGGAATTGCGGTTGCCGTCTTCCGCGTGATCCTCAAAGAACTGGACCCAAAGGGTGCCATCCTTGCCAGCATTCGGGATCTGGTAGTTCTTGATCCAATCCCAAAGCTTGGCGCGAGGCTCGCGAAACTCCGCGTAACCGTGCTCGATGAGCTTATCAAACAAACGCAGGTTGTACGACATATTCGCGGCAATGGGCCCGCGCCCTTCACCGGTGCGATAATCAACTCGAAATGGCCAGGGCGAGTGCTGCTGATCACCCGTTCCCATGTTGGCGGCGAGCACCCGGGCGTTTTGAAGCGCTTGATCAAGATACTTCTTCTCCTGGGTTTCTTCGAAGAGCAGCACGAGCGCATACCCGGCGATGCCGCCCTTGTCCGGTTCAACCTCATAGGGCTTGTCTGCCTGGGTGCCGGAATCGGGGGGCTGCGGAAACATCTCGCGAATGCCCGTGGACCGGGTAAAACGCGGATACTTGCCCGTGTCCGGCGTAAGGCTTTCCTTCACCAAATAATCACCCATGAGGCGAGCGAACTCGAGAGCCTTGGGATTACTCTTCCCTGTCCAAGCGTAGTACTTCAGGTAAGAAATAATGCCCATGCCGTTTTGCATGGCCGGAATGAAATCATGCCGCTTTTCAATCGGCTCGTAATTTCCGTCCATGAAAGTCATAACGACGAAACGGGGATAGCCGTTCTCAAGCGGACAGGCAAAATACCAGTTCATTTCCCTGGCGAGCGCGTCGGTCCAGGATGTCCACGGAAGGAGTATTCCCTCGGCGCTATAAACCGCCGGATGATTACCGATGACGGGGTTCTGGGCTCGCAAGGCCCCGGCACCTAGGAAAATAAGTGCGCTCAATATGAGTGAAATTCGAAATGTACGCACGATATCTTCTCCGGATTCAAAGTATCTTCATGTCAATGCGGGATGAATGTGCGGGTACCCCCCGGATCATCCCGGCAGATGGTCGGTCCGTAGGCCGGCGGGAAGGCGAATTCCCGATTCATTATCTCTTCCCTACTGCGTGAAATTCTCACAAATTTTATTTCGCCGGGATTATGCCCTCTCCACGTCAGCCTGTCAACCCGCAAGGGAAGGTAGAATTATGAACGAGGCTGAGACTTGAATTTCAAGCTGTTGCAGTTTACACTTTTCCTGTGACTTTTTCACATACAAAGCGCCGATCTCGAGTTGCTGAGTTATGTAAGTTCCTCAAGGAAAGGTCCTCCGCAACTTATGGCGAACTTGCTGATCATTTCGGAGTTTCCGAAATGACCATGCGGCGTGACGTCGGGATTCTGGCCGCCACGGGCCAAGTCCTGATTGTGCCTCGCGGCGTGCAAACCGCCAAGGGGTTTCTCGCCGAATTGCCGTTTCTGGATAGAATCCAGCGGATGGGTAAGGAAAAGGAGTTGATTGGCAGGGCCGCGGCGCTACAGGTAACGGAAGGGTCGTCCGTGGTACTGGATTCCGGCACCACCACTTTGCAGGTGGCCCACCACCTTCGCGACAAACATTGCACGGTCATTACCATGTCCCTTTCCGCGCTCCAGGAACTGGCCGACAGCCCCACGGTGCGCGTGGAAATGCTGGGAGGGGTTTACCGCAGCAGCAGCCAGGACTTGGTGGGGTCACAAGTGTACGAGGGGTTGTCCGCCGTGCGCGCCGACCGGGTAATCTTTGGTGCCGCCGCCGTATCGCTGGATGGGAATGTCATGGTGAACGACACCGAAGCCGCGCAAGGATTGGTGCGCGCGGGCCGGGAGCGCATCCTGGTGGTTGACAGCAGCAAGATCGGCGCCGAGGCCTTGTACCGTTTCTGCGAGCTCGGCCAATGCGATTTGATGATTACCGACGAAGGAGCGAAGGAAGCGGAACTCGAGCAACTTCGCAAACGAGTTAAGATTCTCGTGGCGCGTGCGGAATAAGCTTAATAGACACGCCGCCCCTGCCTGCTATCTCCACAGCAAGTTAAGGTATTTTATCCAGCGCGGCTGACTTCACGGATGAAGTCTGGTCGGGCCACACGGCATTTCCATTTCCACCAAAATTTGCTGGAGGCGTTTCAAGCAGCGCGCGCGAAGAAAGGGAATCGAGCCTCGCGCCAGACCCAGGGTTTCAGCGATTTCCTTGTAGGAGCGCGGCGGTTGATCGTAAAAAAGCATGCGGATCAATTCGCGGAAGCGGTCGGGCAACCGGGTAACGGCTTCCCGCAATCGTAGTTCCTCTTCTCCATCTTCCAGCTCCAAAAGGGTGGGCGAAACAATCAGGCTCTCAGGGACGTTCGACTCAATCTGGCTCAGGTCATCCTCAGCCCGTCGTTGCTGGGCTTGCTTCCACTGCAGGCTTTTGCGCGAGGTCACCTGGATCAGCCAGGCGCGCAGGGCCTGGGGCTCACGCAGCTTGGGAAGATCGGAGAAAAGATCCAGGGAAACGGTCTGGAAAATATCCGCAGCATCGTCGGGCGTGGCTCCATACTTGAGGGGAATGGATTGAATCAGTTTCTGGTATTTGTCCAAAAGGACACTCCAGGCTTCCTGATCGCCATCCAAACATTTCTCCACAATCTGCGCGTCACTGCGGCTAAAGTCTGACAGGTCCGCTTCGCTCGGTCTCGCGAAGAGGCTGCTGATCATCCGTCTCCCCCTGCTGGAAGCTGAAAATGAAGTGGCGCCAGATCCCTGCTGGATAGGCGCGCCAAGTTAGTAAACCGCGCTGCCAGACGAAATCAATGGTGCGGAGAGCCCACGCGGGCCCATAACCTCCCATGACTCCCTCATCAATCCGATGAATGTTGCCTCGAGCACAAGCCTCTTGCGTTGCGCGTGTCGAGCTCTCGCCTTTCAACAGACTATTTCGGCTGAGAAGGGGAAAGACTTAACAAGCACCAGAGAAACCTGCAGGGTCAGTGGAACCTGGAGCGCTATTATCGTGGCGACGTCACGCCGCGGTGAAAGCCACTCGACATGTGGCGATTTGAGGTCAGCGCTGCCGGGTAGGGGCCTCAGTTATTAGAAAATCTTCATGCCAATGCCCTGCAATGCCCGATTCATGCACAAAAAATCGAGGTAAACGAAAAAAATTCCTCCGCTTTAGTACCTTCGTACCCCGTACCCGGTATATCTAGCCCCCGGTTAAAGCCCCCTTATAAGTTAGAAGGCACTAAGTGCGTTGACCTCGGATCGCGAGGGCACAGGAGGCAGCGCACAGTCGATTTAAATGTCGTGCCGATGAGCGATGCATATCGTTAAAAATGGTAAAGGATGGATCATGCGAAACCTCTTGAGAATAGCGATTCTGCTTCTGACCACGAGTGTGGCTTTTGCCCAAACCCCGAAGCTCGGGCGTGACCTCGAGGGGATCTCCCCAACGGGGACGGTGGATGTCATTATCCAGTACGACCATTTCCCAACTCAGGGCGATCACCAGAAAGTGTTCCACCAAGGTGGCGTGCTGAAAGGGCAGTATCGAAATGTCCGGTCGGCACTCTACACCGTCCCCGCCAGCGCATTGGCACAGCTCGCTAAAAATCCGCAAGTCACCTTCATCTCGCCAAACCGCAAGGTGCACGGGACGCTGGACAATACGGCGGCCGCGGTGAACGCTGCGGTGGCTTGGCAACAGAACCTCGATGGCACGGGGATCGGTGTAGCGATCATTGATAGCGGGATCACCGAGGTCAACGATCTGGCCACCAAAGGAGTCAGCCGGGTCGTCTACAGCCAGGATTTTGTGGGCACCGGTACGGATGACTTTTATGGACACGGTACGCACGTGGCGGGCATTGTGGCGGGGAGCGGCGCCGACTCGATTTGCACCACCTGCACGCGCACGTTGAAGGGCATCGCCCCCAACGCCAACCTGATTAACCTCCGGGTGCTCGACGAAACCGGTACCGGAACCGACAGCCAGATCATCGCCGGCATCGATCAGGCGATTGCCCTGGCCAAGACGTACAACATTCGCGTCATCAATCTCTCCGTGGGCCGTCCTGTGTATGAAAGCACCTCCCAGGACCCGCTGGACCAGGCCGTGGAAGCCGCCTGGCAGGCGGGCATTGTGGTGGTGGTTGCGGCCGGCAACGACGGCCGGGATAACTACTCCAATAACAACGGCTATGGGACCATAACCGTGCCCGGGAATGATCCTTACGTGATCACGGTGGGCGCCATGAAGGATGAGGGCACGCCCGACCGGAGGGATGATTTTATCGCCTCCTACAGTTCCAAGGGGCCCACGGCGATTGACAACTACGTCAAGCCCGACATCGTGGCGCCGGGCAACCTGACCGTCTCGCTGCTTGCCAACATCAACGACACGATCCCTATGACGGAACCTACGACGCTGACCCCGAATACCTACTACGACTCCGCCGGCGACGGCTCTCCTTCGACCGTCTATTACACGCTGAGCGGGACCAGCATGGCCACACCCGTGGTGAGCGGTGCGGCGGCCCTGCTGCTTCAGCAAAATCCCTCCATGACTCCCGATCAGGTCAAAGCCACCCTGATGACGACGGCTTACAAGACGTTCCCCACCAGCAGCCAGGCCACCGACCCGACTACGGGAGTCGTCTACACAAGCTACTATGACATCTTCACGATTGGCGCCGGCTACTTGGACATCGGCGCCGCCCTCGCTGATACAGAGACGTTTACCGGCACAGCGAATTCGCCGGTCGCCGTTTTCGACCCCAATTCGGGCGCCGCACAAATCTCCTGCGGCACATCTGACGTTTGCGCCGACCAGGCGATTTGGGGCACCCAAGCCATCTGGGGAACTCAGGCCATTTGGGGAACCTCGGTGCTGGTGAATGGTACGCAGGCGATTTGGGCTTACCAATCGGTTTGGGGCACGCAAGCGATTTGGGCCACTCAAGCCGTATGGGGCACCCAAGCCATCTGGGGCACGCAAGCGATTTGGGGCACCCAGGCCATTTGGGGTACGCGGGCAATTTGGGGCACAGATGTGATCCGGGGAGAAAAATAAAATCAAGCCCCAACTATCCTCGTTAATGGAGATAGAACAATTACAGGTGGAGAAATGGAATTCCTTCAGGAGAAGAAAATGGCTTGCTGGCGATATGTGCGGTTCTTGATGGTTTTGGTAGCAGGCATCGGGATTGCCTCCCGAAGCGCCGCGGGGCTCGACCCGTCGAAGGCGCTCTCCCAATACGCTCATGAGACCTGGCACGTGGCGGATGGCCTCCCGCAGGACAACGTGGTTTCCATTGCCCAGACTCCGGACGGCTATCTCTGGCTCGGTACCGAAGAAGGTCTCGCGCGCTTTGATGGGCTCCGGTTCAAGATTTTCGACAAGAGCAACACGCCGGAGTTGAAGAGCAACGATATCTATGCACTTCTCGTGGATCGGATGGGAAATCTCTGGATCGGCACGGGAGGGGGCGGCGTTCTGCGGATGAGTCAAGGGAAGCTCGCGGCTTTCGCCACACAGAACGGCCTCTCCAATAATTCCGTTCTCTCCCTCTGCGAAGATCGGGACCACGCCATCTGGATGGGCACCGAGGGTGGTGGCGTCAACCGGTTTAAAGACGGCAAGTTCACCGTCTACAATTCCAAAACCGGCCTGGCCGACGATTCTGTCTACGCCATCTGGGCGGCGAAGGATGGAAGTGTGTGGTTTGGAACAGGCGGGGGCCTTTCCCAACTGAAGGATGGCTCCTTCCGCACCTTCACCGCCCAACAAGGCCTGCCGAGCAAAAACGTGCGGGCCTTGTTCGAGGATCGCGATGGAACCCTCTGGGTGGGAACCAACGGCGGCGGCCTCAGCCAGTTTCGCGACGGGCATTTCAAAACTTTCACCACCCAGGACGGCTTGACCAGCAACGAGGTGTTTTCCATCTACCAGGACAAAGAAGGAACCCTTTGGGTGGGCACCTTTGGCGGCGGGGTGAATCGTTGGAGCAACGGCAAGTTCACCGCTTACAAAACGGCCCCCGACAGCGCGCGGCAGGACATCTGGGCTTTTCTTCAGGACCGCGAGGGAAGCCTCTGGATCTGCAGCGACAGCGGCCTCGGTCAACTTCGCGATGGCCAAGCCACCACCTACAGTTCCGCCGAAGGGTTGTCCAGTGACATCGTCCTGCCCATTTTCGAAGACCGCGAGGGAAACATCTGGATGGGAACTGCCGGCGGCGGGCTGAATCGCTTTCACAACGGGCAGTTCACCTCCTACACGACCCGGCAGGGCCTGTCCGATAGCTTTGTGCTTACCCTGAGTGAAGATCAGCAGGGCGCCCTCTGGGTGGGAACGCGGCATGGCCTGGACCGGATGAAAGACGGCAAGTTTACGGTCTACACGACCAAGGATGGTTTGCCCAATGACATCGTCTTCTGCATGTGGCCCGACCGTGAGGGCAACCTCTGGTTTGGAACCCGCAGCGGCTTGGGGCGTTTCAAGGATGGAAAGTTCGCCACCTACACCACCAAAGACGGTCTGTCCAACAACTACGTGACGTTTATCTACCAGGACCGCGACGGCACCCTCTGGGTGGGCACGGGGGGCGGCGGCCTTAACCGTTATCGGAACGGCATCTTCACCGCCTTCACCACCAAAGATGGCTTGTCCAGCGACATGGTCACGGCCATCCGCGAAGACGCCAATGGAATTCTCTGGGTGGGGACCAGCGGCGGCGGATTGAATCGGTTGAGTGGCGCCAAGTTTTCCAGCATCACCATGAAGGACGGCCTTTACGACGACAAGATTTTTCAAATCCTCGAAGACCGGAACCAAAACCTCTGGATGAGCTCGAATCGGGGCATTTTCCGGGTCCGCGAGCAGCAACTCAACGATTTCGCCGACGGCAAGATCACTTCCATTCAGTCGATCGCCTACGGTGTCGCCGAGGGGATGAAGAGCCGGGAATGTAACGGTGCCTTCCAGCCCGCCGGCTGGGCGGCACGGGATGGAAAAGTGTGGTTCCCCACCATGCAAGGAGCGGTAGTGATCGACCCCGCCAACACCAGCGCTGCGGGGCTGCCGCCCCAGGTGCGAGTGGAGGCGGTGGTGGTGGACCGGCAATCCTTTGTGCCGGGGGAAGCCATACGGCATGCGCCGGGAGAAGGCAAGCTGGAGTTTCATTACACTGGCATCACCCTGTCGGCAGCCAAACGGGTCAATTTTGAATACAAGCTGGAGGGGTTTGATAACGATTGGGTGAAGGCCGGCAGCCAGCGCGTGGCTTACTACACCAACCTTCCCCCCGGACATTATCGCTTCCGGGTGAGGGCGGCGGGCGACGATGGCAAGTGGACCGAGGCGGACGCTCCGTGCTCTCTCTATCTGGCCCCGCATTTCTACCAGACCTTCTGGTTCTACCTTTTGTGCGCGGGGTTGGGCGTGGGGTTGCTGGCGGGGGGCTACCGCTGGCGCATTCAGGCCCTGGCCGCGCACGAGAAACAGCTCGCGTCGCGAGTGGAGGAGCGCACCCGGGAATTGCAGCAGGAAATTGTGGAACGCAAGCGCGTGGAAGGAGATCTGGCCACTGCCAAGGAAGCTGCGGAGGCGGCCAGCCGGGCCAAAAGCGAATTCCTCGCCAACATGAGCCATGAAATCCGCACCCCCATGAACGGGATCATCGGCATGACGGAACTGACTCTGGGCACATCTCTTACCGGCGAGCAGTCCGAGTACCTGGGGATGGTATGGGACTCGGCAAACTCGCTCCTGGGAGTCATCAACGACATCCTCGATTTCTCCAAAATCGAGGCGGGAAAGATGGACCTCTGCCCGGCGGAATTCAATCTGCGAGAGCTGATTGAAACCACCCTGGCGATGTTTTCCGCGCGCGCCAATCAGAAAGGCCTTGAACTGCTTTGCCAGGTTCGGCCTCTCGTACCGGAAGTGGTTTTGGGCGATTCCGTCCGGCTGCGCCAAATCGTGGTGAACCTTATCGGCAACGCGCTCAAATTCACCGAGCGCGGCGAAGTGGCCTTGTCGGTGGATTTCGAACCGGGGGAGGCGGACAAGAATCGCCTGCACTTTGTGGTCAGCGACACCGGCATCGGCATCCCCGCCGAAAAGCAGAGCCTGATCTTTGAGGCCTTTGCCCAGGCAGACAGCGCCACCACCCGCAACTTCGGTGGCACGGGGCTGGGACTGACGATCTCTTCCCGCCTGGTGCAGATGATGGGTGGACGCATCTGGGTGGAGAGCCAACCCCATCAAGGCAGCCGCTTCCACTTTACCGCGGAGCTCCCCGCGGTGCCCGTGGCATCGGCCTCGGCAGCCCGCGAAGACGTGCATCTGGAGGGCCTGCGGGTGCTGGTGGTGGATGACAACGCCACCAACCGCCGCATCGTGAAGGACACGGTGGAGACTTGGGGCATGAATGTCCAGCTTGCGGAGAGCGCCGCGGCAGGTTTGGCAGCGCTCTACGGGGCGAGGGCCGAGGGACGTCCATTTTCTTTGGTGCTGACGGACTCCCACATGCCCGGCATGGACGGGTTTGCCATGGTGGAGGTCATGAAGCAGAACCCCGATCTCGCCGTAACCACCGTGATGATGCTCACTTCCGGTCCCCAGCGGGGCGACATCGCTCGCTGCCAGGCGCTCGACATCGCCGCTTACCTCACCAAGCCCATACGCCAATCCCAATTGCGCGACGCGGTTCTGAAATCGCTTCCCGCCCGGCCCAAGTGGGACCGCGTGCCGGCTCCGGCGGTGCGCCAGATCCTTGAAGCCCCCCAGCATCGCCTGCGCATCCTGCTGGCGGAGGATAATGCCATCAATCAGCGGCTCGCCCTCCGCTTGCTGGAGAAATGCGGCCATCAGGTGGCCGTAACCACCAACGGCCGCGAAGCCCTGGCGGCCCTCGACCACGGGGAGTTCGATGTGGTGCTGATGGACATTCAGATGCCGGATATGGATGGATTTGAGGCCACCGCCGCCATCCGCTCCAAGGAAAGGGCCATTGGCAAACACCTTCCCATCATCGCCATGACCGCCCACGCCATGACCGGCGACCGCGAACGGTGCATCGGCGCGGGAATGGACGGCTATATCGCCAAACCCATCCGGCCGCAGGAACTGTTCCAGGCCATTTCCACGCTTGCCCCGGTTTGCTGAAAAGTTGCGCCCGCCACTCTGTCCGTTCCCCTCTCCCCGGTCGGCGGGGAGAGGGGCGCCGATGTACGGGTCGCCGCACCAACCATTCGGCCCAGCCTCCCAAGCGCCGTGGGCTAGTGCCACATGGCAAGATTGGAAGGAGCCCAGAGGCGATGAACAGGTTGAGGCAACCGCATAGGATCCCAAGCTTGGAAAACCAGCTCGCGCGGCGCCTGGATGTTCAGCTTCTTCATGCATATTCATACACCCAGATTGGATCTGAGCCCTGATCGACCTAAACGAAGCATTTCAATTAACTACCTTTATTTTCATCAACTTCTGCTTAGAGTCAAAATAAGTCATTTATTTTCATGAACTTCTGCTTAGACAGTAAAACTGACATTTTTTCTATACTTGTTTTTATTAACTTACGGACGCTGGACCCGAAATATGATCCCCGTTTTTTTCGCGCCACTGTACCTCAAGATCACGCTAACTGGCTTAATTTCAGCGACTTGAGTGTTTTCGTGGGTAAGAGTAAATTCCGCTAAGTATATTTATTATCATCAACATCTGCTGAGGAAATCTTTTATTTATTGTTTTCAGGATCAGTTTTCAGCCTTCAGCAATCGCCAATCAGAAATCAACAATCGTCCATCACCAATCGGAAATCCTGACTCTCGATGCCTGACACCTTAGTCCATTGCGCGATTCCACCCTGAAACCTCCGTCCATTGTACTGGGCTGCTTGTTGACGGCCAGCCTCGGGGCGGACACGACCAAATTGGGTTAAGGCAGGGGCATTATGTCTGATTTCTCTTTCAAATTTCCTACCGGTAGTTTTTCTCGCAATGTGAAATACCCGCGCGAGTTTTTTCCCTTCCCGGTTTAGGACAGAAGGTCCGATCTGCGCTCCGATTGGTGGGCGCTGATGGTCCGATCGGATCGGACCAAAAGTCGGAGAAGGCAGGGCGGTGGTCGATTCAGCGCAGCGCGAGGTCGCCAATTTCCGCGTGCGTCGTAGGGGCGGTTCGCGAACCGCCCGCCTTGTGCCATGGCCGTCTCGGCCATGACCCTCACGGACGGGACGCCCGTGCCACCCCCACCGTTTTCGCCCCATCTTCCCACGCAGGTGCCAGCTTATGGTATTCCGTCGCATTGCTCTGCGAACATTAATGCGGCCCTTCGGTAGCTTTTCTTCATCTCGTGGATTTGTGTCCGGGGCCTGTCCCGCGCGATCTTGGGGCCGGTGGTCTTATAGGCTGCCGGAGCAGGACCGAGGGCGGGAGAATTACGCGCTGACACGGCACCGCCTCCATTCTTTACCCCTGCATTGTATACCATCACGACACTTATGTCAAGAGTAAAATAAAGAATTAGAGGCTACTTCCTGCATCACTTTATTTTGTCCGTTGTACTCTGCGGTTTCGTTTCGGTCTTGGATTCCGAGCAGGCCTTCCTGGGGATGTATTCAATCCACTCTCCGCCTTTGCAAACAAACAGGCTGTCGAGAGCTTTTGATTCAACCCTGTAGATTGACCAGTCTTTGCAGTTGTCGGGAAGCATGTCCGCGATGGCAGCTTTTTCTTCTCCCATGGCGCCAACCTCCGTCCCCACTCCGCCGGGATTGAGAGCGGTACTCCCGCCCGGCTGAACGGGCTTCTGTCCACCCGGCTTCTGCTGCGCCCATCCTGCTCCCACAAGGATGAAAAGCGTCAAGCAAAGCAGCGGAATATGAACTGCACCAACTCTGCCTCAAGGAACATGTAGGGTCTGCGGAGAGGTGCCGTCCGGGGGCGTTACCGTAACGGTGACGCCATTTCCATCGTATTGTACGGTCGTCTGCGTGCCATCGGGCTGAGCCAAGATATCGGTTGTAGACCCGGGCGTATTCGGCGTTGGGCCAGTGCTCACGAGGCGCGCGTCTTCGTTGGGAGGCGGAGGCGGGCCCGGTGCTACAGCGGGCGGACCCGCTTTTGAAGGAGTCCCGCATAGGGGCCCAACGCTTACCGTCCTTGGAGTGTTCGAAACTACCTTTGGCGGGGGAGTTCCGCAATCCAAGCTCAGAGTCACTGTAGTCGTATAGTAATACATAACACAGAGAGGATCCTGCCCGGGAAGAGTATCGGTAGTTACGCTCGTCTGAATCACCAGCTTCCAAATGCAGTTGTTGGCGAGCTTCATCTGGTCGTAAGTGACCACGCTACCGGGTAGAGGTTTAGGATCGGCTTTGGGAGGAACATCCCTGCCACCAATATTCGGCATATAACACCTCCTTAATATGGTTTAGATTTTACGCACACATTTTCATCCCCATGCCTGGGAGAGAGACTCTCAGGGTCGGCGCGAGCCCAGCCCCCTGTACGGCTGGTCTCCGGTCACCCATTTGGCCCTCGACTCGTAAGCCTTCTCGACGGCACTTGCAACTGGAACTCGTCCGAGTCGTAGTGCGGTGAGTTCGTGAAGGCGCGGCCGGCGCTGGGTGGCAGCTTGCTCTCGATGCGGAAATGGACCGACTGCCCTGGCCTGAGGCCATTCTCCGCTATAGGCACTGTGAAGCTAAGTGTCGGCGGCGGGGGCAGTTCGTTGTCCGACCGCTTTTCACCCACCTTGGGGGCTCGTACCCCGCCGACATAGAACCTTGACTGCCACTTGGGCGGGATTTGCACTGCAATTAGGTCGCCCATCGTCACGCCCATCGGGAACGTGAGCGTCAGCTCGGTAATCGGATCGGTTAGTCCGGAGCCGCTCGCCGCTGTCAGCGTGTAGCTGTAGACCCAGACGCCGCGCGCCTTGTCTTGGGTTATTATCGCCTTGGCGGTCGACTTTGAGGCCTTTTCGGCAGTCCCATACATGGCCTTCTTGCCCGCCTTATCATCGGCGTTCGGGCCCTTGATCTCCCCGGGGGCGTTGATGCTATCACGCGCATACGGGCCCGGATCCATTACGTCCGACTTATCCGAGTGGCCGAGGCCCTCCGCGTGCCCCATTTCATGCTTGATCATGCGCTTAAGCCCTTGGTCGTTGATGCCATCGTCCGATTCCATGGTGATATCGACGGGCGGACCGCCTTTGGCGGTGTCGCCCCAGTCCGCTTGGTTGTCCTTCCAGTGGATTTTGATGTCGCACGGCTCCTTATCAGTCCTGTCAAGCTTGAGCCCGCCGAACTCCGCCTGCGCGTCGTTCCACTCTTTGATCGCGTCATCGACATCGTCGCTGAACTTCTGCTTGTGATCGGCGTCGCTAGGGGGCTTATCGACGCAGACCTTGATCGTTTGCCCCTTCTTCCAAGTGTCGGCGTGGTTGCCTTTCTCCCAGGCGAGGCATGGGTAAGTCGAGACGGTCAAGATGGCAAGCGTGAGGGCAAGACTCGTACGGACAATGGGACGCATTTGTTGTCTCCTTTCTATTCCAGATTACCGTTTTCGTCTTCCCGCCGGACCGTAACGTGTACCCGCCCCCTTCTGAATACCACCTCGAGGCGTCTTTTCAGGGAGAGGCGCTTATGTGAACCGCGATAGGGGGCAGCTTTACCTCTCCCGAGAATCCGGAAGGCCGAAACTGCCGGCATTGCGCAATCGCCGCTGTGGAATCGTTAAACACCAACCGAATCCTCCCGGGCAGGTACCGAGCCCTCCTCTAGGGTCGTGCAGGTATCAACTCTAAAATGACGTTAGATGATGGTACAGGCTGGTCGGTTACAATATCGGAGCAGGGACATTATGTCAAGTTAATTTTTGCGCCAAAATTGGCGTCCTTAACTGGTTCGATTGGCATTCGGAGTGTCTCCTTCCAGCAAGATCGCGCGGATCTCAGGGGCAGGTTCGAAGAGTGCCACGATGGGTTGATGCGCTGCGGATGAGAGCCATTCTCTGACATGCCGGGGCCATGGGGGCTTCAGTCGGGCGGGCCCCGTTTCCGGGAAAATGGGGTATGCGAGGCCCTAGGACATTATGTCTGGGCCGACCCAGGACCACTTGATTCTGGGAATTTTCAGTGATAGCCTCTCCTTTGCTCTGCCCTCCTTAGGAGACAATTTCTTATGATCAGCAGTTATCCGCTTTCTCGCTGCCCTGCCTGCAAGAAAGCATTTCGACTGGAAATCAAGACTCCCACTACGCTTGCGCCCGCCGTGGGGCTGATGGCGTGTCCTCACTGCGGACTGAAGTTCCAACGC